>Ga0316187_10001839_pt1 | contig 18560 bp, 17 predicted proteins | sample CroRivburrow1_MG_FD_204927 | JGI IMG/M metagenome (GOLD analysis project Ga0316187, IMG submission 204927) | Coastal sediment microbial communities from Maine, United States - Cross River worm burrow 1 | ecosystem: Environmental > Aquatic > Marine > Coastal > Sediment | place: USA: Maine...
TAGCTGCTATTCCTTCGATTCTTTATGGTCTGCTGGGACTGGCGATATTTATCAATTTCATGGGAGTGCCGCGATCTTCCGCGCTGGTCGGAGGCCTGACGCTTGGGCTGATGACACTGCCAATCACCATTATCACTACACGAGCCGCACTTAAGGCCGTGCCTGAAAGTATTCGAGAAGCTGCATTCGGACTTGGCGCATCGAAATTGCAGACGGTCTGGCATCATGTTTTACCGCTGGCCTTGCCGGGCATCTTAACTGGTTCAATTATCGGTTTGGCCCAAGCAATGGGTGAAACTGCACCACTGCTGATTGTCGGCATGATGGCCTATATTCCCGAAGCTCCGGGCTCCATTTTGGAGGCTACGACTGTATTGCCGGCGCAGGTCTTTACCTGGGCTGGAGAATCTATGCGTGCTTTTGAAGAGCGCACAGCAGCCGGTATCATGGTACTACTGACCGTGCTGCTTAGCCTGAATGCGATGGCCGTATGGCTCAGGCGTCGCTTTGAACGTGTCTGGTAAGGAGAGAAAAACGTGCTATCAACCCAAGAAAGTTCCGTGCAGCTAGAGAACAAGCTAACCATACGCAATCTGAAATTGTGGTATGGCGACTTTGAAGCGATTCACGGTATCGATCTCGATATTCCCAAAGGTAAGGTAACAGCATTTATCGGGCCCTCAGGCTGCGGAAAATCAACATTTCTTCGCTGCATTAATCGTATGAATGATCGTATTCCCGATTGCCGTACTGAAGGTGAGATTCTGCTTGATGGCAGTGATATTAATGAGGCTTCTGTCGATGTCGTGCAGCTGCGCAGTCAGGTGGGCATGGTATTCCAGAAGCCGAATCCCTTTCCCAAGAGCATCTATGAAAATGTCGCTTATGCGCCGCGCATTCATGGTCTGGCAAAAGACGGGAAGAAGATGGATGAACTTGTCGAGAAGTCGCTTCGCAAGGCCGGCCTCTGGGAAGAGGTGAAAGATAAACTACAGCAACCCGGCACTGCACTCTCCGGTGGTCAGCAGCAGCGCCTCTGCATTGCGCGTACGATTGCTGTATCTCCAGATGTGATTCTCATGGACGAGCCCTGCTCAGCACTTGATCCGATTGCTACTGCCAAGATCGAGGAACTGATAGATGAGCTTAAGAGCGAATACACCATTATTATTGTGACGCACAGTATGCAGCAGGCAGCCCGTGTTTCAGACTATACAGCTTATTTCTATCTGGGTAACCTGATTGAATACAGTGATACCCAAACTCTTTTCACATCACCGAAAAACAAGAAAACAGAAGATTATATCACCGGCCGCTTCGGATAAGGACAGACCATGACACAACATACAATTAAACGATTTGAAGATGAACTGAATGAACTGAAAGAGAGCATTCTGGAAATGGGTGGCTTGGTTGAAAAAGCCACTCGCCGTTCCATGAATTCGCTATTCAAAAATGATCTGAAGCGTGCAAAAAAGGTAATTAAACGAGACTCCACCATCAATGCGATGGAGATTCGAATCGATGAGATGACCCGTTCTATTCTGGCACTTCGCCAGCCAGCTGCTGGTGATCTGCGTTTTGTCATGACAGCCATCAAGGTGGTTACCGATCTTGAGCGTATGGGTGATCTTGCTGAAGACATTGCTGAGAATATGCTTGATACTGAAGAGCATCCATTAACACATATTTCATCACTTCATTCACTCTCAGATATGGTGTTCTCTCAGTTAGGGGATGCGCTCGATGCTTTTGCCCGTGGCGATCTCGATGCAGCCATGCATTGCATTGAGGGCAATCAAAAGGTGCATGAGATGTATAATGCCATGCAACGGGAATACCTGACCTACATGCTTGAAGATCCGCGTCAGATCACGACTGCGCTGATTGCTTCCAATATCTCCAGAGACCTTGAACGCATTGGTGATCATGCGGTCAATATCTCTGAGATGGTGATTTATATGGTTCAGGGGAGTGATGTTCGCCACGTCAATCCTGAAGCCGCCGCTGCAATTGTCAGCAGTAAGTTGGGTAAGTAAATCGGCTAATAGCTAATTCTGGATCCATGGATATGGCGCTATCTTCTTTTTGAGTTCGTATACATAAGTCTTACAGCTCGATCTGGATGAAGGGGTTCTTATCCTCCGCGTTCAGGATCAGGATGCGCTTTGTGTCGACCTTGGCCAAGGTGATATGCCCTAGCTTCTTTTCGCTATAGCGGCTTTCCAACTGCTTGGACTACCGTCAAAACAATAGGCACAAATCAAGCTCTAGAGTGGAATGAAAGCAATAAAATTTGTTGGTAAAATGACTGAGTGCTGTGAAGCTTTATAATTCCGAATGCCCATTCAAGCGGAAGCAGCGATTTGCCACGCAAACTATTCTGGCTGGTGGCACTGGGACTTCAGGCTGGAATTGGATGGGCCGTTTAGCCGGAATCTGCGATGAGTTTTGTGAAGAGGGGCGTAGACGTGAGGTTGCAAGGGAAATAAGCAAAAAAAAAGCAGGGGCATAGCCCCTGCTTTTTTTCCATCCACTATTCTTCTTAGCCAAAGAAGCCTTTGAAGAAGAAGAAGAACAGAATCGACAGGATTGCACCTGCCGGAAGTGTCACGACCCATGACAGGAAGATTTTCCCGATCACACCAGTATTCAATGCGCCAATACCACGAGCAAGCCCTACACCAATCACTGCACCCACCAGTGTATGCGTGGTTGAGATCGGAAGCCCTGTACCGGAAGCCACAACAACCGTAGTGGCAGCAGCAAGTGTAGCGGCGAAACCACGGCTTGGAGTCAGTTCACTAATACCAGAACCAACTGTTGCGATCACCTTATGACCGTAAGTCGCCAGACCTAAGACGATACCACCACCACCAAGCACCAGAATCCAGACCGGAGTCGCCGACTTGGATGCAATCTCACCTGCACTACTGACAATGCCGTACACTGCAGCAACAGGACCAATTGCATTGGCCACATCGTTGGAGCCATGTGCAAAGGCCATCGCAATGGCAGTGAAGATCATCAATACACCGAAGATCTTCTCCATATTGGCGTAGTGAAACTTCTTATCCGCCTTGGCAGTGAACTTGAGACGTTTGATCATCACTGTGCCGATCAGCGCCACAATAACGCCGATAATTGTTGCATATATGAGATTCTCATCAAACGGCAGCTTCACACCGACATGTTTCAAACCCTTGAGCAGAGTCACCATAGCCATGATGAAACCAACCATGAAGATGTAATAAGGTACATACTTCTTGGCTTTCTCAAGTGGGTCTTCAGTATCAATAATCAACTTCTGAATACTTCTGAACAACGCAAAACCGATTGCACCGGCCATCAATGGCGAAGTCACCCAGCTCATTGCGATGGTACCAACCTTGACCCACTGAACCGCTTCCATGCCAATACCAACAGCACCGAAACCGACGATTGCGCCGACAATGGAGTGAGTAGTAGACACAGGCCAGCCCATACGGGTAGCGAGCAGCAGCCAGATACCTGCAGCAAGCAGGGATGCCAGCATTCCGTAAACAAGAAGCTCAGGCGTAGTGCCTAACGATGAAACATCGATAATGCCCTTACGGATAGTTGCGGTTACTTCACCACCGGCAAGAACCGCACCGGCACACTCGAATATTGCGGCAATAATAACCGCCTGCTTAAAGGTCAGCGCACCTGAGCCGACCGACGTACCCATGGCGTTGGCAACGTCGTTCGCACCAATACCCCAGGCCATGAACAGGCCGAATACAACGGCCATGCCAATTAATATAGTTGAATTTGCGACAAGAATTTCCACTTATTATCTCCTATTTCCTTATCGTGCCAGTAACAGTTCGAGCCGAGAGCCCACACGTTGGGCGATATCAGCCACTTCGCCGACTTCATGGATCACGCGATATATAAAGATCACGTCAACCGGATTCATGCCACTTTCAATTGCAAACATGGCATTGTTGATCTGGCTCTCCAATTTGTCTGCTTCAACCTCGATTTTATCCAGTTCGTTAATCATCTCTTCGACACTGCTGACTTCGCGCCCGCGGAACCCAACCTCGACGAGTTCATCGAGTTCATTGATGATCTTTTTGGCCTGATGGGAAGCTGCAATAGTGTGCTCAACAAGAGCTGTCAGGAGCTCAGCAACTTCATCCGGAATTTCCATCTTGCGGCAATGGGCTACTCCGGCCAGATGCTTGACCTTGTTGGCGAGCTGATCCTGAACGGTCACGATATCAAGAATGCGTTCACGCGGCATTGGCATGAACAGAGAATTAGGCAGGTGAATGCGCAGCTCATGCTTCAAATTATCGGCTTCAACTTCCAGGTTATAAATTTCCTGGTATACATCAGCCACCTTGTCGTGATCCTTGGCGATCACAGCCTTGAAGAACGGATTGAGCAGTTTTACGCAGTCATGGATTTTTCCCATGTGCTTTTGCAGCGGTTTAACCGGCGAGCCGGCAAATAAATTTGAAATAGGACTACTTCTTACCATATTTTCTCCTAATGAATCATTTTTTCTTTCTTGCATCAAACGCAACAAGGCTGGGGGGAACCCCCCAGCCTTGTTTTATTTGATATGCTCTTGTAGTGGCTTGACCGGCGAACCGGCAAGCATGTTTGTAACAGTGTTAATAATTTTCAATTTGTTTTTGTACACCTTCCTATGTTATTAAACGAAATAAGGCCGGAGCGTCATGCTCCAGCCTTATTATTTTACTTAGAACTTCACCCGTGAGTACAGGCCGAAGCGATCATCCGTGCGCTTGTTGGTAGCGACATTACCCTGGTTCTTCAACTCAGTGCGGTCATAGGCCAGAGAGAAGTCGATACCCTTGATAACGGTGTATTCAACACCACCGACAAAGCGGGTGACCTTTTCCTTGAGTGTGTTGGCTACGCCAGCAGCGTTGGTGAACTTGTTGTCCAATTTCTCGTAACGACCGAAGGCGCCGAAGCCACCGCCGAGCTTGCCGGTTGTCCAAAGAGAGTAGCCGGTCGAATCAGACTTATCGCCGACGGCTGCTGTTCTGTAGGTGCCGGTGACATTGCCGTCATGGATCGTGGAGTTGTTTGCACCTTTGGCTGTGTCCTTGTTGTTCAGGTAGTTGGCACCAATGCGGAAGTCACCGACCTTGTAGGAGACCATGGCTTGGTAGAACTTGGATTGCACGCCTTTGGTAAGTGATGTCTTGGTACCTTTGTAGCCGTTATAGTACTGGACGTCGAGAGTCAGACCATTGATCGGGTAGAAGCCGATACGTGCGCTTAAATCCCTTCCCGTGGTGGATCTGCTTCCGCTGCCATAACCGGTACCGTTCGTCACGGTGGCAAAATAACCAAGCTTGCCATCCATCAGCTTGCCTTTCAGGCCCATGCCCAAATCGGCAGAAGTGTCGAAACCGTATTGGTCAGACGTGACCTTGGCGACATAACGATGTTTCCATAGGCCCTGCTCATAGTCGATCCAAGGGGTGTGTGACTGACCGACGCGAAGCACAGCGGCCTTGCCGGCCAGCTTGCCTTCAACGTAGGCATACTTCAGGTAAAAGTTTTGCGACTTGCCGAGGGTGGCTTCACGACCTACGTCGCCGGTGAAACGCATCATCCAGTCATCATTGAAACTGTACTTGGCGGTGAAGTAAGCACGATCTACGGCCAGACCTGTCGTCTTGGTCGAGGTCGCAGTGGTTGCGGTTGTGGTTTTAGCATTTTGATAGTAATTGTTCAGATAGAACATTGCTTCAAACTTCAGCTTGCCATCATTGTCCTTGCTGATTGCTTTGACATCAGCCTGAGTTAGCACACCTTTCTCGACCAGAATATCGGTCAGGCTGCTGTTATTGGTTAATACGCCGCCAGCGAATGCAGGGGCTGCGAAGGCGAACATTGCAACTGCGGCGCAGAATTTTACGGTTGATTTCATTCAGTGTTCCTCTCTAGTTAGTTATAATAATAAATAAACGTGTGCATATTAATCGGTAATTGTGACAAGCGTGTGACATAGGCCGAATTTTTTTGGGGAAATATGATGCTTGTGGTGATGGGGTGTAGCTTTCAGTATAAAGACCTATGGTTAACAAGAGAAATATCTCTGATGCGGATATTCTGATCGTCGAAGATGATGCATCGATTGCGCGATTAATGTCGCTGCATCTGCATTCAGCCGGGTTCTCCACCCATTGCTGTGCGGACGGCAATAGCGCGATGGTCTGCCTGCGTGACGGGCTATGGCGGCTGATTATTCTGGACCGTATGATTCCTGGCCCCAGTGGCATGAAGATATTGCGCTGGCTGAAAAAATCGGAAGAACATAAGCATATTCCGGTGATGATGGTGACGGCTCGCAGCATGACTGCGGAGCGGGTACAGGGCCTGAATGAAGGGGCGGATGATTACCTTACCAAGCCTTTTGAGCCAGACGAACTGGTAGCCCGGGTTCGCTCATTGTTGCGCCGCAGTGTGGAGATAAATAAGAAAAAAGCGCAGGGCATACAACTCGATCCGGATGCATTGTTTGTCTTTGAAGGCGATCAGCGGGTTGAGTTGCGGCCAATGGAATACAATCTATTGAAGATACTGATGGACAAGCCGGGTAAAACACGTTCGCGCGACTACCTGCTTGACCATGTATGGGGCCGTGATGCTGAGGTGGAAGATCGAACGGTGGATGTGACTGTTAAACGTCTGCGCAGGGCATTAAAACAAATAGGTCGGAAAAAGTGTGTCGAAACCGTGCGCAGCATGGGCTACCGATACCTGCCTCCGATTTAATAGCATTTCCATGTACGCGGAACTTGAAATGACATCGGGTTGGTTGTTGCTGATTATCGGTATCCTGGTGACTTGGCTGTACTCCGCGCGGAGTATGCGACAGGAGCTTCGACGCCAGCAGGCGGAGGTCGATCGACTGCGCAAGGCTTCGGGCAGTCTGGAAGACTTGCTTGCGGTACACGGTCGCCGTCTGGATGCATTAATGTCGGCCATGCATGACGCTGTGATGCGGGTTGATCGAATGGGTCGGGTGTTGGCAGCGAATCCGCGGGCACGGGAGTTGTTCGGCATGGAGCGTGGCACAGAGCTTCCACAGTCCATGCTGGTGTTCTATCGCGATACCGATTGGAACCGGGCCTTTTCCAAAGCCCTGAAGGCCTTGCCCGAGGCATCATCCATGCCCGATATTCCGTTGTCCGGCCGTATATTGGCTCCCCAATTAACCCCTCTGGGTCAGGAGCAGGCCCTGCTGCTATGTGTTGATATGACCGAGCTTTATAAGCTGGAGGAACAACGGCGCACCTTTCTTTCTAATCTGATGCATGACTTGAAAACACCACTTACCTCCTTGCTGGGCTATGCACGCAGTCTTGATAAGTTTGGTGACGATCCCGATTTCAGGAAAGAAGCGGCACAGGTGATTGGCGATGAGGCCAAGCGTGTAAACTATCTGTTGGAGGCCCTCTTAACGCTGGATCAGATTGAATTTTCAGTCAGGGATCCGGATGCGGCCTGTGATGCTGCTGTAGTGTTGCAGAAGGTTTGCGATCTTCTCAGACCAGAGGCTGAGAAGAAATTCATCGAGCTGAATTGTGACATCCCCAATGACTTTCCTGCATTGGCCATAGCAGATTCAGATATGGAGCGCTTGCTGGTAAATGTTCTGGAGAATGCAGTGCGCCATTCACCGGAGCATGACCGTGTGGATGTTTACTTCACACAACAGGATGATGGAGCGTTAATAACGGTTAGCGATCAGGGCCTGGGTGTGCCGCCAAAGAAGTTGCCGCGATTGACCGAGCGATTTTATAGGGTGGACAGATCGCGCAAGCGCGGGAAAGGAGGGCACGGCTTGGGGCTGTCCATTGTTAAGGAATTGGCCGAATGGCATGGAGGGAAGCTTGAACTGGCCAACCGGGTAGAGGGAGGGCTTGAAGTGCGAGTAGAACTGCCTTTTCATGTTGAAGAAGAGGGTGATAAGCTTTCTTGAGCTTGCCTTTCCGGTTTTCGTGGAACATATTTCGTCGGCATCTGAGGGGTGCAAAAATCACATATAGGGGAATCAATATGAATCGCATTGCAATCGCAATGGCAGTCAGTGCTATGTTTGTAGCACCGGCATTTGCCAGTGATCACGGTGGTGGTCACGGCCACGCTAAAGCAACAGCAGCACACAGCGACCACGAAGCAGTAAGCGACAAAGTTATTGCCGGTCAGCGCAAGGAACTTGCGAAAAACACCAAGGGAAAAGGTTTCGGCCCACAGTCACCACGTGATATCGATGCCAAGGCTGGGGGCAACGAGCGTTCTTTTAGTACCGCACCGGCTTACACGGCTATGAATCTGTGCAACATCCATTTCCACAAGAATGCCGAGCACAAGGGTGGCGAGTTCACGACGTATGCCGGTAATGGTGATGGCCACGGCTATCTGAGTGGCTATAAGTACAACGGCCAGCTCAGCGAAGCCGAAAAGGCACCGGCCAAGCACGAGATTTGCCCGAGCCAGCACGGTGCTCTTTCATCAGGTGATACCATCGAGGTTCATTATGTTCACTCGACCGCCGACATTACCCCGGGCCCGACGCTCGGTTCCTGCTTGGCTGCGAATGTCATCAACAATCCGCAGCTGCGTGTGGAAACTCAGGTGTATGTGCTGGTCAACGACAAGCATGCACTGGATTTCGGCAAGCTGACCGCCATTTCCACCAAGGGAAAAGGCGCTCAAGCAACCGGCCTGCCAAACAATACCGGCACAGCTATTCAGTATGAAGGCTCTACAACAGGTCCTGGTTATAATGAAAAGGGTTCTCCTTTCCAGGTTTCCTGGAGTGTTCGCCCACAGGTCGCCAAGGTGAGTATCGATTCCGTTGGCAAGTGGTGCAAAGGCAATACATTCGATGAAGATCATGCACATGGTGTTCGTAACCTTGTGATGAACAAGGATCTGCTGTCCGAGATTAAATAAGGGCTGTCAGGCCTTTCGCAGTAAGGAAAGCCCGTCTCGTTTGAGGCGGGCTTTTTGTTTTAAGGATTAAGGAAGGTGCGTCTGGAAATATCCAAGCTTCCTTACCTCAACAAAACCATGCTGCTAAACGGAAGGAAATCCCCTAGGATTCGTTTTACCGTTTGCTGCGTTCGTTGCTTCATGGGGTGCATCAATGGTGGATGGTATGAAAATTTGCATCGGGGAGCTTATCCCTTGAGCAGGAGTAGAGCATTGCAACAGTTCAACAACTGGAATTACCCAGTGCAAGGGCAGGTTTGGCTTCGGTCTGCTGTTCTTGTTTTTGTTGTTCTCATGCTCGGTGCATGTGCCACGGCACCCAAGGGGCAGGCCTACGATCCGATTGAGAAGGTCAATCGCGCCACCTTCACCTTTAATGATTATTTCGACCGCGCCATTCTCAGCCCGTTATCCGAGGGCTATGTTGCGCTTGTCTCCGAGAATGGCCGTACGATGGTGTCCAATTTTTTCGACAACGCCACCTATCTCGATACGATTCTCAACGATTTCCTGCAGGGTAAGGGGCAGCAGGGTGTTTCCGATATTGGCCGCTTTGCAGTGAATAGCACCATCGGCGTTTTTGGCTTGGCCGATCCGGCAACCAATTTCGGTCTGGTTCAGCATGATGAGGATTTCGGTCAGACGCTTGGTGTATGGGGATTCGGGCCGGGCGCATATGTGGTGGTACCGGTGTATGGCCCGAATACGGTGCGTGATTTGCCTGATCTGGCAACCAGCGCATTAACCAGCGCAGTTTTCTGGTCGGGTTTCTTTCTTGCCCCGGAGGTTACCATTCCACTGGCTGTTCTCAGCGCTGCCGACCTGCGCAGTCGCGCCTCCAATTCCATACGCTTTGTCAACGAATCAGCGATCGATCCTTATGTGTTCACACGTGAGGCATGGGTGCAGCATCGCAGTTATCTGATCTTCGATGGAAACCTCCCTCTGACTGATGCCGATTTCTCCGACGAGGGTTTTGACGACTAAGTAGCGTCTGTTACTGCCTATTCAGCGCTTACGGTTTCCACTTCAAAAAGGCTTCGAGCAAGTCGTGCCCGGCCTTCTGGGACTTTTCAGGGTGGAACTGTACGCCAATGAAATTGTCGCGTCCGACGGCTGCAGCAAACGGGTATTCCCCGTAGGAGCAGGCAGCGAGAATATGTTCCGGGTTTTCCGGGGCACAGTAGTAGGAATGCACGTAATACACCTGCTTGCCTGCCAGTGGCGTAAGCACTGGATGCGGCTTACTTTCACCCGAAAGGACAACATCATTCCAGCCCATGTGTGGAATCTTAAAACCGTGTTCGGGATGTGTGTCGGGAAACTTTTTTACTGCTCCGGGGATAAGTCCGAGGCCTGTGTGTTGCCCGAACTCGTAAGAGACATCCATCAGTACCTGCATGCCGAGACAGATGCCGAGAAAGGGTTTACCCGAGCTTAAAAACTCAAGAATGGCTGCATCCATGCCGGTTTCACGCAAGGCGCCGATACAATCGCGGAATGCGCCGACGCCGGGCAGCACGATAGACGAGGCTTGAGCCAGATCTTCCGGTTTTTTGACAAGCACAACCTTGCCTCCGGCTTTTTCCAATGCCTTGGATACCGAATGCAGGTTACCCATACCGTAATCAATCAATGCAATCATTCTTGTCAGATTCCTGTATCCCTTACGATTATTTCATTTCTTCTTTCTTGATCGGCCAAGAAAGAAGCAAAGAAGGCCGCCCACGGGTAGCTGTGAATTCCCGTTTCGGACACTTTCTCAACGGGCGCAAACCGGGAATGAATCCCCCTTTATTTGTGCAAAACCCCGTCGGTCAAGTATCCGATCCGGCACAGCTACAAGTGGGACCCGAATTCAAAGTCAAAATAATAAAGCCTTTTCTCTGTGTCCTCTGTGGTGAAAAAGTTTTAAAGCGCGCCTTTGGTGGAAGGGATGCCGCTTTGCCGGGCATCAGCCTCGACAGCCATGCGCAAGGCGCGACCGAAGGCCTTGAATACCGTCTCGATGATATGGTGATTGTTGGCGCCACGAATGGCGTCCACATGCAGAGTAATCTTGCCGTGATTGGTGACAGCCTGGAAAAACTCCTTGAACAGGTCCACATCAAAATCACCGACGCGCTCTTTGGGGAAATCGATGTGATATTCCAATCCGGGTCGGCCCGACAGATCAAGCACGACTCTCGATAGGGCCTCATCCAATGGTACATAGGCATGGCCGTAGCGCCGAATGCCGGCCTTGTCGCCAAGCGCATCACGCAGAGCTTCGCCTAGGCAGATGCCGATATCTTCGACTGTGTGGTGATCGTCAATCTCGCGGTCGCCTTTGGCTTCAACGGTAAGATCAATCAGGCCATGGCGGGAAATTTGTTCGAGCATATGATCAAGGAAGGGTATGGAGCTGTTCAGGTCGGCTTTGCCCGTGCCATCCAGATTGAGGCTTAAACGGATATCCGTTTCCTTGGTGGTGCGTGTGATTGAGGCTTGGCGGCTCATATCAGCTCCTTCAGTGCATTGATAAAGCGATCATTTTCTTCAGGCAGGCCGATGGTGACGCGCAGGCAGTTCTCCAGCAAGCTCCCCTTGGCATGCAGATTCTTGATGAGGATACCAGCATCCTTGAGACCGGCAAATACGGCATCGGCTTTGGCGACACGCAGCAGCAGGAAATTAGCCTGTGAGGGGAACACCTCTACCTTTGTCAGTCCTGTCAGGGCAGCACGCATGCGCTCGCGTTCTCCGCATATCTTCTTCGCTTGCTCCTCGAACACCTCATAATGATCGAGGAAGAAGCAGACGGAAATCTGGGTCAGACTGTTGATATTGTATGGCAGACGGACCTTGTTGAGATCGGCAATAATCTCGGCATCGCCCAGCGCATAGCCGAGCCTCAAGCCGGCCATACCCAGCTTGGAAAAGGTGCGCAGCAACATCACATTGCGACCAATCATGTCGCTATAGGTCTGTTCGGCGAAAGGCCCATAGGCTTCATCGATGACCAGCAGGCCGCGGAAATTTTCAGTAATCTTCTGTATATCCTCACGCGGCCACATATTACCGGTTGGATTGTTCGGGCAGGCAAGAAAGGCAAGGCTGGCCTTCTCTCTGGCGCACATATTGAGAAATGCCATGGCATCAAGTGAAAAATCCGGTTTCAGAGGAAGCGATGCGACAGGTCGTTTCAGCCAGCGAGCGATGTTTTCATACATCACAAAGGTCGGTTTGGGGACGGCGCAGGCACCCTGATCGGCAGCCATGATCAGCATCTGGATGATTTCATCCGAGCCGTTACCGATAAGCACCTGATCGGCATTGACCCCTTCGCGCTCGGCAATGCGCTGGCGTAAATCCAGCATATCTGCATCGGGATAACGGTTGATGTCGCTGGCGCCAAGCAATCGGGCCCATTCGCTACGCAGATTCTCTGGCAGGGGATACGGGTTTTCCATCGCGTCCAGCTTAATCAGGCCGTCGGAGTCCGGCACATGATAGGCGCTTATGGCGCGGATATCGTTGCGTATCATATTAAGGACCTAATCCCGTTCCGCTTCTTTCAATCGGAGTTCGACGCTCAGTGCATGCGCCTGCAAGCCTTCGCGATGCGCCAGATGAGCGGCTGCCGGACCGACGGTCTCGACGGCCTTGTGCGTCGCACGAATCAGGCTGCTGCGTTTGGTGAAATCATATACCCCGAGGGCTGAAGAGAAGCGGGCCGTACGGTTGGTCGGCAGCACGTGATTGGGGCCTGCGACATAATCGCCCAGCGCTTCCGGTACAAAATGTCCGGCAAAAATAGCACCTGCATGGCGGATATGAGGTAGCAACACATCCGGGTCTTCAAGGGCCAGTTCGAGATGCTCGGGAGCGATGTGATTGACAACATTGGCAGCCGTAGCCAGATCCGGAACCAGAATCAGCGCGCCGTGGTTTTCCACGGAGCTGCGCGCAATTGCGGCACGCGGTAAGACTTCAAGGTGTTTTTCCACGGCAGCGGCAACCGCATCGATTAATGCAGCATCGGTGGAAATAAAGATGCTTTGCGCTGCCTCATCATGTTCGGCCTGAGACAGAAAATCAGCGGCCAGCCATTCAGGATGGCCACCATCGGCCACAACGACGATTTCGGAAGGGCCGGCTATCATATCGATACCGCAAGTGCCGAACACCTGACGTTTTGCCGCGGCGACAAATTTATTGCCCGGCCCGACGATTTTATCCACGGCAGGGATGCTTTGCGTACCATAGGCGAGAGCAGCAACAGCCTGAGCGCCACCAACGGCGAAGGCACGTTGCACGCCACACAGGAAGGCTGCTGCCAGTACCAGTTCATTAAGCTCACCCTCGGGTGTCGGCACGACCATGATGATTTCCGAAACACCGGCAACATGAGCTGGAATGGCATTCATCAGAACCGAGGAGGGGTAAGCCGCCTTGCCACCTGGTACATACAGACCGACGCTATCCAGGGGGGTGATGCGCTGGCCGAGAGTCAGGCCGGCATCGTCAGTGTATTCCCAATTTTCTTGTCGCTGATGTTCGTGATAGGCACGGATACGTGCACTGGCCAGCTCCAGAGCGTCGCGGTCTTCAGGTGAAACCGCTTCCCAGGCCGCGGCCATGCGGGCGTGTGAAATTTCAATATTCTCGGGGTTGCATTCCCAGCCGTCAAAACGTGCTGTGTATTCACAAAGTGCGGCATCACCGCGTTTTTTAACGTCTTCCAGAATATCCGCCACGATGTGCTGCACATCGGCACCTGTATCGGTTTCGCGCGACAGCAATGCATCCAGGCGCGCATCGAAATCCTTCTGTGTGGCGTCCAGCCTTTGGATCTTACTTATGCTTGTGCTCATGCCTTGCTCGCACCTTTATTCACAGCTTCCGAAAGCGCATCGATAACCGGCTGGATCAACGTTTTACGGGTTGCCATGCTGGCTGGATTGACGGCCAAGCGGCTGGAAATCTCAAACAGGGTTGTTTCTTCAATCAGGTTATTGGCCTTCAAGGTGCTGCCGGTTTCCACCAGATCAACAATGCGGTCAGCCATACCCACCAGAGGGGCCAGTTCCATCGAGCCATAGAGGTGGATGATATCGGCATGTACGCCACGCGACAGATAATAACGCTCCGTCAGGTAATCGTATTTGGTGGCGACCCGGATACGGCTTCCCGCTTTGGGTTCGCCTTGGGCGACCAGTTCACTTGGGCCGGCAACGCATAGACGGCAGCAGCCGATGCCGAGATCGAGCGGCTGCATGACATGCGGCCGGTGCTCCAGCAGCAGGTCGCGGCCGACAATCCCCATATCGGCGGCACCATGTTCGACATAGGTGGCAACATCGGCGGCGCGGATGAGCAGGAAACGGACGCCACCGGCGCCATCCACCATCAGCTTGCGTGTCTTGTTCAGATCCTCATTCGGCATCAGGCCGGCGCTTTCCAGCAGTGGCAGGGTATCGTCGAGGATACGGCCCTTGGACAGGGCGATGGTCAGTGGTCGATTGGTTTGCAAATCAGGACGTGGCAATTTCTGGTCTCCGGAACATATCGGTATGGGGTGTGCTGCGCTGAATGATAGCGCCAAGCTGGCCGAGCTTCTCTTCGATGCGCTCATAGCCGCGGTCGATGTGATAAACACGGGAAATGACCGTTTCTCCATGCGCAGCCAGGCCTGCCAGCACCAGGCTAGCCGAGGCGCGCAAGTCGGTAGCCATGACCGGTGCGCCGGATAGGGCCTCGATACCCTCCACCACAGCGGTATTGCCGTTGAGAACGATACGTGCACCCATGCGGCGCAATTCCTGCACATGCATGAAGCGGTTTTCGAAAATCGTTTCGCGGATTACGCTACTACCCGAAGAAACACACATCAGGGCCATGAACTGGGCCTGCAAATCGGTTGGGAAGCCGGGGTGCGGGCTGGTTTCGATGTTGACACTGTTCAGACGTCCATTGGACTTGCAGCGGATCCAGCAGTCGTTTTCTGCGTCGGCATTACCGACCTCAACTGTTGCGCCGGCATCGCGCAGGCGGGCAAGAAAGGCATCCAGCAGGTCGGCCTCAATGCTTTGCACAGTCACATCGCCGCCAGAAATAAGGCCGGCGGCCAGATAAGTGGCAGCTTCGATGCGGTCGGCAATGACTGTTAGGTCGGCACCGTGCAATTTCTCCACACCGCGAATGTGAATGGTGCCTGAGCTGTCGCCGCTGATATCCGCCCCCATGCTGCGCAGGGAATCGATGAGGTTGACCACCTCCGGCTCGCGCGCGGCATTTTCCAGAATCGTTTCACCGTCGGCTAATGCTGCGGCCATCATCAGATTCTCGGTACCGGTCACAGTCACTTTATCGAAAGCGATGCGCGCACCATGCAGACGCCCATTGGGGACGGTTGCATCAACATAACCATGCTCAACGCTGATCACTGCGCCCATGGCTTCAAGACCTTTCAAATGCATATCCATGGGGCGCGCGCCGATGGCGCAACCGCCGGGAAGACTGACCCGGGCGCGACCGAAGCGGGCCAGCAGCGGGCCAAGCACAAGGGCTGATGCACGCATGGTCTTGACCAGTTCATAGGGGGCTTCCGGATTGTTGCTGGAAGATGTGTCGACATGCACCCGACCCTGATCATCCATGGAAACATCTGCGCCTTGATTGGCCAGCAGGGTGATCATTGTGGTGATATCGCGCAGATGGGGCACACGGTGATAAATCACCGGCTTGTCGGTCAAAATGGCAGCGGCCAGAAGCGGTAGCGCTGCATTTTTAGCACCACTTGCTTCCACTGTTCCGTGTAATGGGCGTCCGCCCTGTATGATGATACTGTCCATGTGTGTTGCGCCTTCCGTAATAAGAGGCGCGAAAGCTAGCCGATGAAAGCTGAGCATGCCACCGCCGCCACAGCCTTGTGATAGCCTGCGAGATCTTTCGTTTGCGGCTACCGGCACTTGCAATCAAACAGACTTGCAGGACAATCACCTCATTACCGATAAGTCGGGGAGCCCCATGTCTGTCTACACTGAACTGAGTCATGCCGATATCACCGCCATTCTGGGTGCTTATGAGCTTGGCGCACTGCAATCCTTTGAAGGTATTGCGGCTGGCATTGAAAACAGCAATTTCTTCGTCGATACCGATCAGGGCCGTTATGTGTTGACCATCTTCGAGCGCATGCAAGCTGGTGAATTGCCTTACTTCATGCATCTGATGCACCACCTTTCCGCTGCTGGCTTTGTATGCCCCGATGTTATGCGACGAAGCGATGGGGAGTATCTGTTTGACGTGGCTGGCAAGAAGGGGGCGATCGTTTCCCGATTGTCCGGCCGGACTCTGGATGCCTTGTCGAGCGTACAATTACAGCAGGCAGGGCGGGCGCTGGCCTCACTGCATCTTGCCGGCGCTTCATTTGATAAAAGACGGGAAAACCCGACAGGATTTGCTTGGCTGAAGGATACGGCTGGTCGGATGGAAGCTGATGTGGCCAGGGTGTATGGCTCGGAGGCAGCCGGCTTGTTGCATGATGAAATCAACTGGCAGGCAGGGCGGGATGAAAGTGTTCTGCCGCGGGGTGTGATTCACGGTGATCTGTTTTGCGACAATATCTTGTTTGATGGGGATGAGGTCTCAGGCGTGATTGATTTTTACTACGCTCACGATGCCTCTTATGCTATGGATGTGGCTATTTCGCTCAATGCGCTGGCCATGCAGGTGGGGATGTCCGGCATTGCTCAGGGCGATGATGCGGGGCGTATGCAGTGCTTCCTTGATGGTTATCAGGCTCTGCGTCCGATGGGAGAGGTGGAGCATGAGCATCTTCCCGGCTTGCTCAGAAGGGCGGCTTTACGATTCTGGTCCTCACGATTGTTTGATGCGCTTTATCCGCGGGGTGGGGCTATGACCCAGACCAAGGATCCCGAGGAATATCGATTGAAACTGCTCTTTCACAGAGCAGGCTCTTAATTCGTAGACATATCTAAGGCGAGGCCTCTTCTTTCTTGAGCGGTCAAGAAAGAAGCAAAGAAGACCGCCCACGGGTAGCTGTGAATTCCCGGCCCGGACACTTGCCCGACGGGCGCACAGCGGGAATGAATCCGCCTCTTTTTTGCGCAAGGCCCCGCCGGACAAGCATCCGGTCCGGCACACCTACAAGTGGGACCTGACGTCAAGATCAAATTCTGAAAAGACTGATGCAGTGTTTTGCCTCTTCCCCGATCAGTCGGCTGCCGAGGCAAGTGGAAAAATGGGGAGAAGCAGCGAAGTCGCGCTCATTTTTCCGCGCAGGCGAGGGGGCCTGAAGGGCAGGCGAATGCCGGGCGCGTTTCTTGGTTCGTTCTTTGCGCGTGCAAAGAATGAACGAGAATGTTGGCTATTTACTTCCGCTGATTAAGCACCCGGTCCGGTATAGCGACAAGGGGGACCTGAAGTAAAAATCTAGAGTAGAGCTTGAAACTACTTGGCCGGTGGAGTCCATCCGGGGGTGATGACGCCGGCGGAGATGACGCATTTCATGCCGTCTTCAACCGTCATTTTCAGCGGGATCGTATCCTCTTCCGGCACGTAAAGTAGAAAGCCCGAGGTCGGGTTGGGGGCAGTTGGAACGAAGACCGTGATAACATCCTCTTTGGTCAAGGTTTGCACCTCTCCGTGCCCTGTGCCGCTGACAAAACCCAGTGCATACGTGCCGCGTCTGGGGTACTCGATCAGCACGACACGGCGGAATGAATCCTGATTGTCGCGCAGTACCGTTTCCAGCACGTTTTTCAGCGCACCATACACCGAGCGCACCAGCGGTATGCGTTCGACGATGCTCTCCCCCAGGCCCACCAGCCAGCGGCCGATGAAGCTGGTGCCAAGCATGCCAGTGATTAGTACGATCATGACGGTAAACAGAACGCCCAAGCCCGGTATGTGGAGGCCCAGCAATTGATCTGGTTGCCAGGCAAAGGGAATCAGGGTGCTCAGGCCATCCATCGAACGCACAATGGCCATAAACAGGTAAACCGTGACCATAATCGGCACCAGCAGGATTAGTCCGGTGAAGAACCAGCGCTTGATTGGCGAACGTTTTTTCATATTGGCTCCCGTAAGGTTTTTGGTATTGTGTAGCAAATCCCGATACGTGCAAGTGCAGCCTGCTTGCTGCATCCCCGGCAACGTGGAAGGCTTCGCAACTGGTTAGAGATAGGCGTTTAACGGATTCGTAATGATTTCCCGCCAGCCTTCTGCTTGTTTTCGCCGAAAAGAATATGAGAAGTGAGTACAAAGGAGTTGAAATGAGCCTTCACTTAACCGAGTCCGCATCCGCCAAGATCCTTGGCCTGCTTGAAGATCAGGGCGAAGCCATGCATTTGCGCATCTTTGTTTCCGGCGGCGGTTGCTCCGGCTTTCAGTACGGCTTTACCTTTGATGAAGAGGTCAAATCCGATGATACGGTGGTTGAATCGCAGGGCGTGAAGCTCCTCGTCGATGCCATGAGTCTTGATATGCTCAAGGATGCCGAGGTGGATTATCAGACCTCCCTGCAAGGCGAGTCTTTTGTG
>Ga0316187_10001840_pt1 | contig 18560 bp, 17 predicted proteins | sample CroRivburrow1_MG_FD_204927 | JGI IMG/M metagenome (GOLD analysis project Ga0316187, IMG submission 204927) | Coastal sediment microbial communities from Maine, United States - Cross River worm burrow 1 | ecosystem: Environmental > Aquatic > Marine > Coastal > Sediment | place: USA: Maine...
TATCCATTTCTAGTTGAAAAGAGCCGAAGTTGTAAGGCGTGTATGGGGATCATGAGTCTAAATATCCGGTGGGCCCCAGAGCAGCTTATCTAAATCTATTGTTTCATCTGATTCAAGTGGGATCACCTTTCCATCAATTACTTGCACGCCTTCTTTTTCCAGTAACTCCTTCTGCTTATTATAAGCCTCGCTGCCAATCTTGAAGGCAAGTGTTCGATTAGACCTTACAACGCGATACCAGGGTAGCGGAGTGCTTGATCGGCAGATGGCTTTGCTAACCATTCTTGCATGGCGTGGAAAACCAGCAGCTCGTGCTACTTCACCATAACCCATGACATGCCCGGGCTTGCTATGAGAAACAACCTCCCAAATGGCTTTGTCGAATATTTTCTGTGAAAAAGTCATGTGGCTATTATTAAGGAACCTCTCCCATGGAGGCTACCCCATCTTGGGTCTTTTCCAAGACAAGTGCCAGTAAGTGACCTCAATATGCTAAGTGCTTGAGGTTACAAAAGAATATTCTGTTGCACTGCCTGTTCCTTGCGTGGTGGTGGGTAGGTGCTGTCTGTTTGCGCTGAGTTCCAAATATCTTTTCACATTCGCTATGTAAGCGTAGGCCCGTATGTTGGCCATACGGCAGAGCAGCAGAGATCTTAATATAGACTTTAAATTCAGATTATTTAATTCAGTGGCTTTTGTTCCAAAGCTCTATTCTTGAGAAATCACAATAAAACAATAAGTTACATGTATGCGCGTCCTCAGTACCTAGATTGTTTCTACCACCTAGGGGGTATGTACACAACATATACCGCAATATAAACTGACATAAGTCAAATCGGAACTCGTGATTTTGCACTATAGTAAATCGCAATCGTCAATAAATCGTTGGAGCAATGCAATGAAACTATTACGTCTCGTCACTGTTTTTGTACTACTTCAGGCTTCAGTTGTTTCACAGGCTGCAGAAATGAATGAGCCTGTATCGCAGAGTAATTCGGTACAAATCCAGGTGGCTGATAAGACAGGCGTAATGAATAACCTGCCTGCTGCAAATTCTGCAGAAATTAATAACAGAATGAGAACGCATACCATTGGAGCAAAAAAGCTCATCAAAACAATCTGGAGCAAAACCATTGGAGAGCGTAAATTAAACGTAAGGGATGGGATCTTCACCGTCACTGCACAAAACACTGAACTTTACGCATAACTCAGCAAATAACCGCATCATCAATAGGCTGGTTTAGTCGCTGTACAGACTAAACCTATACAGGCATCTTACACACAAGTCTGCGAAATAGTGATCAAGTGCAGAACCATTAAACAAAAGCACGTTCACATCTAATTGTCTCTGTATCACCAACCCCCTAATATTTAGTGTCTGCAACCAGGTTGTTCGCACACTATGCTCTGCAGTAATGACCATAATCAATCACGCTCCTTGGGCGAAACTTATGCCATAATCCCCCCCTTAATTTGTAACTGCTGGAAAAAAACTTGAGTTCAGAGAACAGACCCTCCGCCAATCTTGAGCCAAACTGGGGCAGCTGGCAGGTCCACCGTGGATCAGATGTGCCTGCTGGTCTGGAAGAGTGGTTGCTTGACCGCGGCTCGTTGACCAGTCGGTTGGTTAAGGCCAGTGAGGGTGCATTTCGTGTGCGGGTGCTGCGCCAAGGCTGGGGGCGTCCGCTCTACAGTGAAAGCCAATTGTTACGTACCCGCCGGGCGGAAACGGCGTTAGTGCGTGAGGTTGAGTTGCTTGGCCATGGCACGCCCTGGGTGTTTGCTCGTACTCTGATCCCTGCCAGTAGTTTGCGTGGTTCTGCCCGGCGGCTTGCTCTGCTAGGTGATAAACCGCTGGGTGCTGTTCTGTTTTCTGATCCCGGCATGCGGCGCGGCCCTATTCAGGTTGCCCGGCTGCAGCCACGTCATCCCCTGTTTGCTGCTGCCACGAGTGGTCTTGAGGAAAAGCCAGCGGAATTATGGGGGCGGCGCACCCTGTTCTATCTGGCCGGAAATCCGCTGTTGGTGAATGAGATCTTTCTGCCTGAGATACCTTTAGCTGTTGAGGAGCCCAAGCCGTGACTCACTCTGAGTTGAACATGAACTCTCCCCAATCTCCCTGGCGTGAACGCCTGGGCCATTATGCCCTGCTGGTACGGGCGGATCGTCCGATTGGAATTCTACTGCTGATGTGGCCTGCATTATGGGCCTTGTGGATTGCAGGTGAAGGGCATCCGCATTGGGGTGTGGTTGTGGTCTTTATTATCGGTGTCACCTTGATGCGCTCGGCAGGTTGTGCGATCAATGACTACGCTGATCGTAATATCGATGGCCAGGTTGAGCGTACAAAAAATCGCCCTATTGCCTCCGGCCTGGTCACTCCTAAAGAGGCGTTGGCTGTATTTGGCTCGCTGGTGGGGCTGGCCTTTCTGTTGGTGCTGTTGCTGAACTGGCAAACCATACTGATGTCGTTTGTGGCGGTCACCCTGGCCGCTGTCTACCCCTTCATGAAACGCTATACTCATCTCCCTCAATTGGTATTGGGCGCCGCCTTTGGCTGGGCTGTCCCGATGGCTTTTACTGCACTCACGGAGACCGTAGCTCCAGTAGGCTGGCTGCTTTTTGTGGCGACCGTAATCTGGGCTTTGATCTATGACACCCAGTACGCCATGGTCGATCGTGATGATGATATAAAGATCGGTGTTAAATCGACCGCCATCCTGTTTGGGGATATGGATCTGATTATTATCGGGATCCTACAGGTCACTATGCTGGGCATCCTGTTGCTGATGGGTATCAACGCAGAGCTTGGCGCCAGCTACTATATTGGGCTTTTCGTTGCGGCGTTGCTGTTTGTCTATCAGCAATACATTATGCGTGGGCGTGATAAAAAGGCCTGTTTTGCAGCCTTTTTGAACAATAACTACTTTGGTGCAGTCATATTTGCAGGCTTGGTGTTGGATTACCTCATCTAGTACCGTCTGTTTTCCTCTCTGATAGGCCAGGATTTGATATGAAAAAATTCAGGGTTCTGAATCATTCCGTCTGGCTTCTGCTTATTCTGTTTCAATCGATCTCTCTGGCTGCACCAGTGGCAAAGGATGGCCAGGTTTGGATCCCTGGTTGGAAGAGTGGCCCTGCGCTCTCTATGGAGCGTACCGGGCATGCGTCAGTGATGATTCAGGATCGTCTCTACCTGATTGGTGGCACCAATAAAGAGCGCTATATCAGCCGCGTTGAGTTCAGCCGCATTGACTCTGATGGCATGCTGTCAGGTTGGCAGTATGCCAAGCATGAACTGAATGTTGGCCGCTCCTATCATGGGGTGGCACAGGTTGGAGGTTATATCTATGCCGTTGGGGGATCGAGCACCAATGTCGAGGGATTGTTGGATTCGGTTGAGCGCGCAGAGGTCAATCCAGATGGCACCATTGGCCCATGGAAGCTGGAGAAAACCAAACTCAACATTGCCAGGCGCTGCGTGCATGTCGTGCATATCAATGGCTATCTCTATGCAGTTGGTGGTTTTGGCGGCATTCTTCTGGATACGATAGAACGAGCGGAAATCCAGCCAGATGGCAGCCTGGGTGAGTGGGAACAGCTGTCAGATGTAATGCAATATGCGCGTTATGTCCATGCAGTTAAAAGTGTGGGTGACAGGCTCTATGTGCTGGGTGGTCATGATAAGAGTGCCGGTGTGGGTATTGCATCGGTAGAGTGGTCACAGCAGGATGATGAGGGGCTGTTTGACCCCTGGCAGACCATGGCCCCAATGCAGAAAAACCGCTATGGACTGGAAGCGGTGACTCATGATGGATATATCTACGCGATGGGTGGAATAGATGGCACCATGCATCTGTCCAGTATTGAGAAGGGGCGTTTGAGTGAGGATGGAGCTATTGCTGGCTGGCAATATACAACGACTCTTCCCAATGCCCGGGGTTCATTCAGCTCAGTGGTTTATCAGGATGCCGTCTATGTTTTGGGTGGCTCTGTTGGTGAAGAGTTAACGACTGATGTGGCGTTCGCCTTTTTTAACGGGCAGGGTGACATTGGCTACTGGGGCACTCTGGCAGAGGCGGAAAAGGCCAGTCAGGCTAAACGCAGCAAGTTACAACAGCGCCAACATGCCTACCCGAATAAGGTAAAGGTGGTTGAATATCTGCATGCTGGACAGTTCAGCATGCTGCAAGTTGAAAGAGCAGACGGTATGCAGGCGTGGCTTGTGGTGCCATCAGGTGCCTATGCCAAGGGCATGCATATCCGTTTTGCAAATGGCCATCTCTATCCCAACTACTATAATTCCACTCTGAAAAGACGATTTCAGATTGTGATGTTTGTAAAAGATCTAATTCCAGTCGAAGCGTTTGAATAGGCGTCTCTCTCATACGCTAACTTCCCAAAATTCCTTTTAGTCCCGCATTTATTGCGCGGTTTTCACGGTGAAAATGTGGGGTATTTGGCATTTTTACCTTTTTTCTAGAGCTGTCTCAACACATCTGTGCTTTCTTTATAGGTAATGGAGAGACCTATGCCATGTTTTACGTTTGCTGAAAGTTGGACTAAAACTACTGCATGACTCCTCATATATTGGATGCTATAGCGCGTACAGATAAAGGACGGGTGCGCAAGAGTAATGAAGATGCCTATAGGCTTCTTTCTGAATATGGAGTGGTGGTCTTGGCTGATGGCATGGGTGGCCATAGGGCGGGAGAGGTTGCCAGTGGGATGGCCGTACAAATAGTCAGTGACCTGTTGGTAACTCAACTGCGTCAGGCTGTTGATAATGCCAGTGCAACGCAAGAGTGGTTGCAGCAGGCAGTGATGATGGCTAATCAAGCCATTTTTGATGCCTCAGAACAGTCCAGTGAATGCATGGGCATGGGGACAACAGTGGTTGTTGGGCTGTTTGCTGAAAATAGATTGTTTTATGCCCATGTAGGTGATTCGCGCCTCTATCTATTGCGCGATGGCCGACTGAAGCAGCTGACGCAAGACCACACTATGCTGCAGTTTTTATTGGATCAGGGAGTGTTCAAATCGCAGCGTGATGCAAGAGCTGCCGGTATATCCAGCAATAAGCTGATGCGGGCTGTAGGACTGGATATTGAGGTTGCTGTAGATAGTGCAGAGATTGAACTGGAACCTGGAGATATCTATCTCTTCTGCTCTGATGGACTAACGAACATGGTGACAGATGGAATGATAGGGGCGGTGATTCAAGAGAGTTTATTGGATCTTCCCTATGCGACAGGTCTGTTGCTTGAGCTGGCTATAAGGCAGGGTGGCACAGATAACATAACACTGGTGTTGGCGCGGCCTGATGCTTCTGTTTCTGAGTAAGAGTAATTCTGAGGATGATTGAATGAGCATGCATAGCGTTTTACGACTACACTCTCAAGATGCACCGCCATTATCAAAGGATATGATGACAAAACAAACTACAAGGAAATTAGAGATATTCTCAGGCGATGCCCTCGTTAGTGAATTGCCTTTGAACAAGACGGCGTTGTCTATTGGGCGTGATCCTGAGGGAGATGTTCTGCTGCTGGATCCTCAAATCAGCCGCCAACATGCCAGGCTGACGCAAATCTCATCCAACTATTTTATTGAAGACTGTGACAGCACCAACGGCACACTGCTAAATGGCAGGCCGGTAAATAAGCATGTATTCAGGCCGGGGGACAGCCTGCGGATTGGTAACTTTGAACTGCGTTATGTGGTTGAAGAAGATCAAGAACAACCTGATGAGGTAGTACATGCGGTTGTTCGGCCGGTCAGAAAAGGCAGGCGGGCTAGGGCACATAAAGGGATGCTCTTTTTTCTGCAAGGGCCAGAGGCGGGCCAGGTTAAGTCACTCAAAGATCCGCTCTTCACTATTGGTCGCCCTGGAGAGAGTGTTGCAGTGGTGGCCCTGAGAGCACATGGCACTTTTTTGCTGCATATTGGCGGGGATATGCCAGAGGTGAATGGCGAAGAGGTAACAAAACAGACGGTGCAGCTACAGCATGGTGATGTGATTGATGTGGGTGAGCATCAAATCAAGATCACGCTGGATTGATGCTTTTTCATTTAGATTTAGATAAGTTGCTTTAACCGGTAGAGTTCATCCAGTGCTTGCCGGGGCGTAAGGTTATCCGGCTCCACCTCCTGCAGTGCCTCCTCGATGGGGTGTTTCTCAACAGGCTGCTCTTCAACAGGTTGGAACAGCGACATCTGCACAGCCTGATGTTCGGTGTGGCGTTGGGCTGCATCCTCCAGTTCCCGCAGGCGTTGGCGAGCTCGATCTATGATGCTTTTGGGTACTCCTGCCAGTGCTGCTACCTGAAGACCATAACTCTGGTTAGCTGGCCCCTCTTTGACGGCATGTAAAAAGACGATGGAGTCACCATGCTCCACTGCATCCAGGTGCACGTTGGCAATGCCGGGGAACTCCTCCGGCAGAGTGGTCAGTTCAAAATAGTGTGTGGCAAACAGGGTATAGGCCTTGATGCGGGTAGCAAGCTCCACACCGCAGGACCAGGCAAGTGACAGGCCATCAAAGGTGCTCGTGCCGCGGCCAATCTCATCCATCAACACCAGGCTGTCTTGGGTGGCATTGTGTAGAATGTTGGCTGTCTCCTCCATCTCAACCATGAAGGTGGAGCGTCCACCTGCTAGGTCATCTGATGCACCAATACGGGAGAAGATGCGATCGATTGGACCGATTCTGGCATTGGCTGCTGGGATGTAGCTACCGGCGTAAGCCAGTAATGTAATCACAGCTATTTGGCGCATAAAGGTCGATTTACCACCCATGTTGGGGCCGGTGATAATGAGTATGCGGCGCTTGTCGTCAAAGTGGACGCCGTTGGCGACAAAAGGGTTGTCGCTAACCTGTTCCACTACTGGGTGCCGTCCACCCTCAATGCTGAGTCCCGGCTCTTCGGTAAGTTCTGGTGCGCGAAGATCCATGCTGATGGCTCGCTCGCTCAGATTGCACAATACATCTAATGCAGCCAGACTTTCAGCGCACTGCTGCAGGGTAGGGATTTTGGGTTGCAGTTGATCCAGCAGCTCCTCATAAAGCGCTTTTTCGCGGGCCAGAGATCGTTCACGGGCGCTCAGCACCTGGTCTTCAAATTTCTTCAATTCAGGGGTGATGAATCGTTCGGCTCCTTTGAGAGTTTGGCGACGAACATACTCTGGTGGTGCCTTGTCTGATTGAAGACGACTGATCTCAATGTAGTAGCCGTGAACCCGGTTGTAGCTAACCTTGAGGTTGGCAATGCCGGTGCGCTCTCGCTCTCTGGTTTCCAGATCCAGCAGAAATTGATCAGCGTTTTGAGAGAGCGCCCGCAGTTCATCAAGCTCAGCATCGTAACCTTCAGCCAAAACGCCACCGTCACGAATCAGCATGGGTGGGTTCTCTTTGATGGCGCGGGTTAGCAGGTCAACAATATCGGGATGTGTGTCCGCCTCTTGAGCTAGCTCCACCAATAAGGGAGAGCTAAGTGTTGCAAGTTGGCTTTGAATAGCAGGCAGGCAAGCCAGAGAGTCGCGTAGAACAGCCAAGTCACGAGGGCGTGCAGATTTCAGTGCCACACGAGCCAGGATACGTTCAATGTCGCCGATGCTGCGGAGCTCATCCTGCAAACCAGAATATGCCTGCTGCTCCAGCAATTCACCAATGGCGGCATGACGTACTTTCACCGCTTGGATGTTGCGTAGCGGGCGAGTGATCCAGCGACGCAACATGCGGCTGCCCATGGCCGTTGCAGTGTGGTCCAGAATGCCGGTCAGGGTGTGTTGTGGCTGGTTGGACAGGGAGTGATCAAGCTCCAGATTCTGCCGGGTGGCGGCGTCGATGATGATGGCGTCATCACGACGTTCAGTTGTCAGGCCACGAATATGAGGCAGGGCGCTCTGCTGTGTGTCTGCAACATACTGCAACAGACAGCCAGCGGCGCAGAGGGCCAGTGGCTGATCCTCGCAGCCAAATCCTCCAAGATCTCGTGTGCCAAACTGCTGGGTCAGCAAACGATGGGCCGTGTCACTATCAAAATGCCAGGTTGGGCGGCGGGTGGTTCCAGTACGGCTAGTGACATGGATGGGCAGGTTGTTCTCTTCAGCAATCAGAAGTTCGGCTGGGTGGAGTCGTTCCAGCTCTCCGGCCAGCCCTTCTGCATCTGACAGCTGTTGGATGGTGAAGCGCCCGCTGGTCAGATCCAGTGCAGCGAGACCGAAATGGCTGTCTGAAGCATAGAGCGCAGCCAACAGATTATCCCGGCGCTCTTCCAATAGAGCTTCATCGGTAACTGTGCCGGGGGTGACGACCCGCATTACCTTCCGTTCAACCGGCCCCTTGCTGGTGGCTGGATCACCAACCTGTTCGCATATGGCAACAGATTCTCCCTGCTTGACTATTTTGGCCAGATACCCCTCGGCGGCATGATAAGGGATGCCCGCCATCGGGATAGGTTGACCTGCTGATTGGCCGCGCTTGGTCAGCGTAATATCGAGTATCTGCGCAGCCCGCTTTGCATCCTCATAAAAAAGCTCATAGAAATCCCCCATCCGGTAGAACACAAGCATGTGTGGATACTCACTTTTAATGCGCAGATACTGCTGCATCATGGGGGTGTGTTGCAGTGCTTTTGTCATGGATGTTATACGCGGTTTTTGGAGTGCCTAGTCTAGCCGAATTCATTTGAAGCGTCAGTCTAAAAGTCTGTAAAGTGCCAGGAGTGCATGGGCAAGTTACTCCTCATGATCTATCATTCATAGTGTGTGCGGTAGGAGAGTGGCAGGATGCGGGATAATAGTAAGTTGTTGCTTCTGATGACGTTGTTTGTCAATGGTCTGTTGATGCTTGGGATGCTGGTTATGCCCGATATGGCAATGGCAGGACGGCTTGAATCGATAGCAGCTGAAATTGCTGCGGGATCTGATAAAAAGATACAACAGCTGATTGTAATAGGCATTACTGCGGCCCTCTTTCTTCCGTTGCTAGGTATGCTTTATTTGGCAACAGAGAAGAGAGGAGTGACCCGTGTGACCGGCTTTATTGGGACTATTGTGCTGGTTGGATTGCTCTATATCTTTCATTTCACTTAGCCCTGTTTTCTTCGTTAGCAGACCCGATCTCATGCATACAGATGATGACTTAACAAAACTGGCCAAGCGATTAAGAGAGCATGCGTCTGTAACAGGAGCGGTTATTGCTACTGCAGAGTCCTGCACGGGTGGATGGGTGGCCAAAATGTTGACCGATATTGCTGGAAGCAGTGCTTGGTTTGATCGTGGGTTTGTAACCTATACCAATGAGTCTAAACAGGAGATGTTGGGTGTTCAGGCTGCAACACTTGAAGCCTATGGTGCAGTGAGTGAGCAGGCAGTATGTGAGATGGCGCAGGGTGTGCTCAACAACAGTGGGGCATCCATTTCGGTGGCTGTCAGCGGTATTGCGGGCCCTGATGGAGCCATGCCGGGCAAGCCTGTGGGTACGGTCTGTTTTGCCTGGGCGCAACGGGGTGGTGATGTGCAATCATGCCGTGAGCAGTTTTCAGGTGACCGGGATCAAGTCCGGCGAGAGGCGGTTGCCTGTGCCTTGAAGGGTATTTTGGGGCTGGTTGGTTGATCAAGTCAGGTGGCCTGCTTGAAGGGTGGAGCTGATTCGGTGCAGCGACTCTTCTTTGCGTTGTGGCCTGATCATGGCCTGGGTAACAGGCTTAATCGTCTAGCAGGGGAGTTGCCAGAACGTGGTGGTCGGCAGCATCACCCGAGTGACTTACACATGACGCTGGTTTTTCTCGGTCCAGTTGCACCGGAGCGGCTTCCCTGTATAGAACAGGTTGGCGATCAAATTCGGCTTGATCCATTTACACTCTATCTTGATCAGGTTGATTATTGGCAGCGGCCCCGCATCTTATGTCTTGGCGCAAGCGATCCACCTGCTCCACTCATATCTTTGGTTCAGAGTCTACAGTCAGGGCTGGTTGGCTGTGGATTTGAACCTGAAAAGAGACTCTACAAGCCACACGTGACCCTGGTTCGTAAGGCAAAACGGCAGCATGCATTTGGCCTGGATAGCCCTATTGAATGGCCGGTGAATGAGTTTGTGCTGGCCGGCTCTTGCTCTGGAGAAAACCCTCTGCGTTACCAGATAATAAAGCACTGGTCCCTGCAGAATAGATAAATATCCCTGCTTTTCCTTTTTCACAGGCTCATGACGTGAGCCTGTGGGTATGTGATAATCCAACCTTTCAATAGTATCGGCTGAATGCAGAAGTTGGCCAGTTATCCTGAGAGGGTCCCTATGGACGAAAATCGAAAAAAAGCACTTAGCGCGGCACTGAGCCAGATTGAAAAGCAGTTTGGCAAAGGTTCTGTAATGCGGATGGGTGATGCAGGCGCTGTGCGCCATGTAGATGTAGTCTCCACAGGCTCTTTGGAACTGGATATTGCGCTGGGCGTCGGTGGTGTCCCACGCGGTCGCGTGATTGAGATCTTTGGTCCTGAATCTTCAGGCAAAACAACCATGACGCTGCATATTGTTGCCGAGGTACAGAAACTGGGCGGCACAGCGGCCTTTGTTGATGCTGAGCATGCACTGGATCCGACCTATGCAGAGAAACTGGGCGTCAATATGGATGAACTGCTGGTATCCCAGCCGGATACGGGTGAGCAGGCATTGGAAATTACGGATATGCTGGTGCGGTCTGGTGCTGTGGATGTGGTGGTAGTTGACTCAGTTGCCGCCTTGACCCCCAAGGCAGAGATTGAAGGCGATATGGGTGATTCACACATGGGGCTGCAGGCCAGGCTCATGTCTCAGGCTCTGCGTAAACTGACCGCCAACATCAAACGCTCCAACTGCATGGTGATCTTTATTAACCAGATCCGCATGAAGATTGGGGTCATGTTTGGCAATCCTGAAACCACCACGGGTGGTAATGCACTTAAGTTCTATGCCTCTGTCCGTTTGGATATTCGTCGCACGGGTGCCATCAAACGTGGAGATGAGGTTGTCGGTAACGAAACACGGGTCAAAGTCATCAAGAACAAGGTGGCTCCCCCCTTCAAGCAGGCCAATTTTGAAATCCTCTATGGAGAAGGGATCTCCCATGAGGGGGAGATTATCAATCTTGGCGTCAAACATGAGCTGATCAATAAATCGGGTGCCTGGTACAGCTATAATGGCGAGCGAATTGGTCAGGGCAAAGAGAATGTGCGTAACTTCCTGAAAGAGAATCCAGATATTGCCTCAGAAATTGAGGCCGCTATTCGGGCTGCAACCTTCCCTAAAGCTGATGCTGAGAGTGAGGTGGCTGTTGCGGAGGAAGAGGCCTGACTCAACCATCAGAGCAGGTGTTGATCGAGCAGGCAGCTGTTCGATTGCTGGCTGGCCGAGAACACTCCCGTGCCGAACTATGGCGCAAATTGCGCGCCAGATCGTATGATAGTGAGGCGGTGGATAAGGTCTTGGATGACCTGATCCAGCAACGTCTACTGAGTGATGAGCGTTTTACGGAGCAATACCTGGCATCGCGCCAGCGGCGTGGCTTCGGGCCAGTTCGCATCAAGGGTGAGCTGCGTGAGCGTGGCGTCAATGATGAGCTGATCAGATCTCATCTGAATGAATATGATGAGGATTGGATGGAGACTCTTCGCCAGACGCATGATAAAAAGTTTGGTGCTGAGTTGCCAGATAGCATGAAGGAGAAGGCCCGTCGGGTCAGATTCCTGGAATATCGCGGATTTACTGGGGAGCAGATAAGATGCTTTTTCCAGAATATTTAACTTGAAAATTTACAACTAATTTATATGAAAAGTAGCGCTGAACTTAGACAGGATTTCCTGAACTTCTTTGCCAAAAAAGGGCATGAGATTGTGGCTAGTAGCCCATTGGTGCCCCACAATGACCCAACCTTGCTCTTTACCAATGCAGGCATGGTTCAGTTTAAGGATGTCTTTCTGGGGCGGGATAAACGCCCGTATACCACTGCCGTCAGTTCACAGCGCTGTGTTCGTGCTGGTGGCAAGCATAACGATCTGGAAAATGTTGGTTATACCGCCCGCCACCATACCTTCTTTGAGATGCTGGGCAACTTTAGTTTTGGCGACTACTTCAAGCGTGAAGCGATCCAGTATGCCTGGGAATTCCTGACCAAAGAGCTAGCCCTGCCGGCAGAGAAGCTCTGGGTCACCGTTTACGAGAGTGATGATGAAGCGGCCGATATCTGGATTAACGAAATTGGCATCAATCCAGATCGCCTTACCCGTCTAGGTGATAAATCCGGGGGTAAAAAATATGAGAGCGACAACTTTTGGTCCATGGGGGATACCGGCCCCTGTGGCCCCTGCTCAGAGATATTCTATGACCATGGACCGGATGTCGAGGGTGGACCACCAGGAACGCCAGAAGAGGATGGAGACCGCTATATAGAGATCTGGAACCTGGTGTTCATGCAGTACAACCGCGATGCAGCGGGCAACATGACTCCACTGCCAAGGCCCTCGGTAGATACCGGCATGGGGCTGGAGCGCCTGGCAGCTGTATTGCAGCATGTGCATAACAACTATGAGATCGATCTGTTCAGCAACCTGGTTACAGCGGCAGCTGAAATTACCGGTTGCACTAATAAAGAAGAGAAATCACTGCGCGTAATTGCTGATCACATCCGCTCTTGCGCCTTTCTGGTAGTGGATGGCGTTACCCCAGGCAACGAAGGACGTGGCTATGTGCTACGGCGAATCGTTCGCCGTGCTGTTCGCCATGGTTACAGACTGGGGTGCAACGAGACCTTTTTCTTCCGTCTGGTTGAACCACTGGCTAAAGAGATGGGGCAGGCCTTTCCAGAGCTGCGCACAGCAAAGGCGCAGGTTGAGCGCGTCCTCAAATTAGAGGAAGAGCGCTTTGCTGAAACCCTGGAGCAGGGTATGAAGATCCTGGAACAGGATATTGCAGCCCTGGATGGGAAGCAGATCCCAGGTGAGACGGTATTTCGCCTCTACGACACCTATGGCTTTCCAACAGACCTAACGGCTGATATTGCACGAGAGCGTGATCTTACCCTCGATATGGCCGGTTATGAACGTGAAATGGAGGCACAGAAAGAGCGTGCCAGGGCTGCCAGCCAGTTTGGTGCAGATCAAACGGTGCAGATATCACTTGAAGGTGAAACGGATTTTACCGGTTATGAGCGCCTAAAGGACGAAGCCACTGTGATCGGTCTTTATCAGAAAGGTGAATCTGTAGAGATTCTAAAGGATGGTGATGAGGGGATGGTGGTCTTGGATCGTACGCCATTCTATGCAGAGTCAGGTGGTCAGGTAGGTGATACAGGCGTCATTACAGTGGGGGAGAGCGTCTTTCGTGTTGCAGATACCCGCAAGCAGGGCGGTGGCGATATCTTTGGTCATATCGGCTGTATGCAAGGTGGTGAACTGCATTTGGGTGATACGGTAAGTGCCGGGGTCGATGAAGAGAATCGCCAGATCACAGCTATTCACCACTCGGCCACCCATCTGCTACATGCTGCATTGCAAAAGGTGTTGGGTGATCATGTAGCTCAGAAAGGGTCACTGGTTGATGGGGCGCGGCTGCGCTTTGACTTCTCACATTTTGAACCTGTGAGCCGTGAGCAGCTGCAGGAGATTGAAGCGCTGGTCAATGAACAGATCCGTGAGAACTACATGGTAGAAACCCGCCTTATGTCGTTGGAGGATGCAAAGGCCTCTGGTGCGATGGCGCTGTTTGGTGAGAAATACAGTGACCAGGTGCGTGTGCTTCGTATGGGAGACTTTTCCACAGAGCTGTGTGGTGGCACGCATGCCAAGGCGGTAGGTGATATTGGCGTAATCAAGATTACTGCAGAGACAGGCATCGCCTCAGGCGTACGCCGGATTGAAGGGGTTGCGGGCATCCATGCCCAGCAATGGATAAAAGCAGATGAGGATCGACTGTACCGCATTGCGGAACAACTCAAGGCATCCAGGGAAGATGTTGATGAAAAAGTTGTTCAGTTGGTTGAGCGCAATCGCAGCCTTGAAAAAGAGCTGGAACAGCTAAAAGGCAAGCTTGCCAGTGCTGCAGGAAGTGATCTTGCTGGTAGCGCCATAGAGATTGGTGGCATAAAGGTGCTAGCGGCAGCGCTTGAGGGGGTAGATCCCAAATCATTGCGCGATACCATGGATCAACTCAAGAACAAGCTTGGTTCAGCAGTTATCGTATTGGGTGCAGTCAAAGATGGCAAAGTGAGTTTGGTGGCTGGTGTGACGGCTGATCAGACTAAGCGAATGAAAGCAGGTGACCTGATTCGGGAGGTTGCTGCAAAGGTAGGTGGTAAAGGTGGTGGTCGCCCGGATATGGCGCAAGCTGGAGGCAATCAGCCAGACGCATTGCCAGAAGCACTGGCGCTGGTAAAGGATTGGGTGCAGGAAAAAGTTGCGGGTTAAATGGTTTCCGTGTTTAATCTGCGCCCGTTAATGAAGCCGCAGGCTATTTGCGTAATTTTTCATATTGATTGGTAATCATGGCGCTAATTGTCAAAAAATTTGGTGGCACCTCGGTCGGAAGCGTAGAGCGCATCGAGGCGGTGGCCGACAAGCTAAAACAGAGTCGTGAGAATGGTGATGACGTGGTGGTGGTTGTCTCTGCAATGTCCGGTGAAACCAACCGGCTTGTAGGTCTGGCGCATGCCATTCAAGAGCAGCCCAATGCACGTGAACTGGATGTCCTGCTATCTACAGGTGAGCAGGTCACTATCGCCCTCTTAAGCATGGCCCTGGAAAAACGGGACTGTCCTGCCCGGTCCTATACCGGTGGGCAGGTACACATCCTCACCGACACAGCCCATAACAAAGCCCGTATTCAGGATATTGATGCTGCACGCGTGCGCGCAGATCTTGAAGCCGGTCGTGTGGTCGTGATTGCCGGCTTTCAAGGTGTAGATGAGTTGGGCAATATCACCACCCTGGGTCGGGGCGGATCGGACACAACCGCAGTCGCTATGGCTGCCGCACTGAAAGCCGATGAGTGCCAAATTTTTACTGACGTGGATGGTGTCTACACTACCGATCCACGAGTTGAGCCCCATGCGCGCCGACTGAATCGGATCACCTTTGAAGAGATGCTGGAAATGGCTAGTCTCGGATCAAAGGTTTTACAGATCCGTGCAGTTGAGTTTGCAGGTAAATACAACGTACCCCTTCGTGTTCTCTCTAGCTTTGAAGAGGGCGAAGGCACCCTGATCACCTTTGAGGACGAGGGTATGGAAGAAGCAAAAATCTCTGGTATTGCGTTTAATCGCGATGAAGCAAAACTTACCATCCTTGGCGTGCCTGATCAGCCAGGCGTTGCACATAAGATTCTCGGCCCCATCGCAGCGGCTAACATTGAAGTGGATATGATTGTGCAGAATATTGCCGAGGATACCACTACAGACTTTACCTTCACTGTGCACCGCAATGACTATAAAAAGGCGCTGGATATCCTGCAAGCTACAGCTAATGAGCTGAAGGCGCGGGAAGTAACAGGGGATGATTCGATTGTTAAAATCTCACTGGTTGGCGTTGGAATGCGATCACATGCCGGTATTGCCAGCACAATGTTTGAAGCACTGGCCAAAGAGGGAATCAATATTCGCATGATCTCAACATCAGAAATTAAGATCTCTGTTGTAGTTGATGAGAAGTACCTCGAGCTGGGTGTACGTACACTCCATGAGGCGTTTGAATTATCTGGCAAATCAGACATTTGACAGATAAAAATGCTGCTAGAGTGGGAATCACCCCTTTAGAAAAAGGTGTAGTACTGGTAAAATCCACATCGTCTTACACTAGGTGTATTCAATCACAGGTGAAAAAGACTTGGTTGGCGGCGCTCCCTCCCGTGATGGGCTATAGGATATTGCTCCCCCGTTTGGGTGGGACGTTGTTTAGATCTTAGGATCAAGGCAGGGAGATTTAAAGATGTTGATATTAACTCGCCGCGTTGGCGAAACACTGATGATTGGTGATGAAGTAACCGTAACGGTGCTAGGCGTTAAAGGTAACCAGGTGCGAATCGGGATTAATGCACCTCGGGACGTAACAGTGCACCGTGAAGAGATCTATGAAAGGATTAAACGGGAACAGGCTCAGGCGCCATCAGATAGTGCAGAGGGATAAAGCACTGAGCGGGGCTCTGCAAAGGGCCCCGTTTAACATCCAGTGATGTTTATATTGAAGGAGAGACGGCCGAGTGGCTGACAAAAATTGCCGGGAGCAATTTTGATCGGCTGTAAGCCGACCCCGAAGGGGCACAGGGCAGGAGGCCCAGTGTAACGCGCTCCCCTGTATGGGCCTAGGCCCATTGAAATATACTCAGAGAAATAAGTTATATACGGAGAGATGGCCGAGTGGCTGAAGGCGCTCCCCTGCTAAGGGAGTATGGGTTAAAAGCCCATCGAGGGTTCGAATCCCTCTCTCTCCGCCATATATTCCAGACAGCACTTAGCAAAAATGTGTTTCTGGATTTGAAGTAAGTTAAATTCGAACCCCTGATTCAATAAAGTGGTTCGACCGCGGAGCGGGGTGGTAGCACGTAGCAGCAGCGACCAAAGGAGCTATCCCTCTCTCCGCCATAAACTAAAATGAGTGATGTTTGATTCGATACGGTTGCTTCAATCGTAAGCGATTGCAGAACACAGCAGCGACTACAGATATCTGTTCTCGCCACAAATTTTCATTGACAACAAAGGGCCGTATCAGCACAATGCGCCCCTCAGTTAAGCGCCCGTAGCTCAGCTGGATAGAGTACCTGGCTACGAACCAGGGGGTCGGAGGTTCGAATCCTTCCGGGCGCGCCATATTAGCGTTACAAATCAAGCGGTTACGACGCAAGTCGTGCCGCTTTTTTGTTTCTCATTTCCGGGCTGTGCTAGATTTGTGCTAACCAGCCTGGTCTGAGAAAGCTTGTCCGCATGTTCTGCCAGATGTTCCACTGACAGATGCGCGTATTTCCTGACCATTTCGTAGTCCGACCAGCCCCCAAGTTCCTGTAGTACGTTTAGCGGTGTTCCCTGTTGCACATGCCAGCTTGCCCAGGTGTGCCGCAAATCGTGCCATCGGAAGTCCTTTATCCCTGCTCGGAGCAATGCTTTGCGCCAGGCATGGTTATTAGCCTTAGTGACCGGTTTTTTCTTATAGGTAAATACCCAAGTGAGGTTTTTACCTATTTGTCTCCTTAGCACCAATATGGCATCTGCATTTAATGGTACTGGAATCGCCTTCTTGGCTTTTGCCTGATCTGCGTGAATCCAGGCACACCGACGATCCACATCTACCTGCGACCATTCAAGCTTCACCACATTGGACTGCCTCAGACCAGTAGCAAGTGAAAAACGAGCCATTTCTTCCAGATGTTCAGGTAGTTCCTCTAATAGCCTGTCTGCCTCTTCCATAGTAAGCCAGCGAACACGGCGTTTAGGCTCAGACAACATCCGAACATGAGGAGCACGTTCCAGCCACTCCCATTCCTTTTCCGCTCGCCTGAGAATTGCGCGTACCACCTCAAGCAACCGATTCACTGTGGCATTTGCTACACCGTCAGATACTCTTGACTTGGTCAGGTTGTCCAAAACATCCCTATTGATCTCATCCAGATACAGGCCAAAAAGATAGGAATGTACCCATCTTAGATGGCCGATATCATCTTCCAGAGAAGCTTTCTCACCTTTCTTCTCTGTTAGCCAGCGTTCGACTGCTTCTTCCCACTTCTGACGAGGTTTGTCTCCAAGTTTTGAGACTCGCCAATAGTCGGCTTTAAGACGGTCGTGATACTCCTGCGCTAACTGCCTGTTGGCAGTTTGAGCAGATTTGCGTATTTGCTGGCCATTGGGGGTGCTGAACCGCACCCACCACGTTTCGCCGCGTTTGTAGAGTGGCATGATTTAATCTCCTGTGCCGTGCCACTTTGCAGCGCTTGCCCATTACTAGGGTATAGCGATCGTAAGTAGTCAGCAAGGTCGTTTTCCAAGAACACCCAGCACTTACCAGGTTTAGCTCCTTTGATTAGTCCTGCGCAGGCTTTTTGCCGCAGGACAGCGGGTGACATGTGCAGAAATTTAGCTGCCTGTTTAAGATCAAGAGTGTTCAAAAGAAGGCTTCCTCAGCTGAAATATGAATTTCAACCTTGGTCTTCCAGTGATTTGGATCACTAACACCAGAAGTTATGAGGATGGTATAGAGTCTCTTCACCAGATTATTTGGTTTTTGTGTGGTAAATAATGCTGCTGCATTGCAGTGATTTGTTTATTCATGAGTTGTTCTCTCTGGTGTTTACGATCCTTGATATGTTAAACATCTGAGAGAAAATAAATAACTTCATGTTGCGACCTCTAGGGTGTCGCTTTGTGAGCTATTTATTTGAAAAGGAAGGGGGGGGATCTTGGATTTTAGAGGGAATACATGCGGGTGAATGTCAGCGCAACCCCTTTATGGATCAGTACGGTGCTTGCTGCTAGAACTAAGCCTAGTCAGGGTCGTTGGCGTTTTTATGAACCCCTGAGTTCACACGATCTTTCAGTTCTTTGCCT
>Ga0316187_10001841_pt1 | contig 18559 bp, 14 predicted proteins | sample CroRivburrow1_MG_FD_204927 | JGI IMG/M metagenome (GOLD analysis project Ga0316187, IMG submission 204927) | Coastal sediment microbial communities from Maine, United States - Cross River worm burrow 1 | ecosystem: Environmental > Aquatic > Marine > Coastal > Sediment | place: USA: Maine...
CGAGGCGGAAACTCTGGTCTTGCCCGGATTGCCAATGTCGCTGGCATCGACCAGACGCGGTTCGCGCGGTTCGTAGTAACCCCACTCGAGCATGCCGCCCTCGGATCGACCGGTGTCGCGCACGTATGCCGAGTTACCCATGTCACGCATCAGTGGGTACACCAGATACTGATCTGTGCCCTGAATGCTTTCGAGCGGCCCGAAGAAAAGCAGTGGATGTTCAATCGGCCACAGCGGCACGCCGACGCCGGCCATTTCCCCCAGCAAAGGTCCCCAGATTCCGCACGCCACGACGACCAGTGGCGCGCGGATGGTGCCGCGCGAGGTATGCACCCCGGTGAGCCGCCCGTTGGCGATCTCGAAACCGGTCGCCGCAGTATTGGTAAAGGTGCGCAGCACGCCGTTTGTTTTTGCACGCTCCACCATGTAATGCACGACGTCCTGCGAACGCGGCGTTACAAGGCCAGCGTCGGGGTCCCACATCGCACCGCGGATCGACGCTTCGTCGAGCAGCGGAAATTTCTCTTTGGCTTCCTTCGGCGAGATCAAACTGACATTGGTGCCAAACGCCTTGCCGGAACCGACCTTGCGCTTGAGTTCTTCCCAAAGCACGTCATCATCCACCCGGCAAATCTCCATACCGCCGCGCCTGGTGAAAAAACCGTTGTCATCGTAGAACCTGCGGCTGAACCCGGTTGTCCAGTTATTCAGTTTGTTGTGCGTGGTGTTGAAGATGAAATCGGACGCATGGCTGGTAGAAGCCATGTCAGAGGGGATCACACTCGCCTGCTCGATACCGACGATATCGCGAGCGCCAAACTCAGCGAGAAAGTGCGCAAGCGATGCGCCAACGATGCCACCGACGCCGACGATCACCACGTCCGCGCTGTCGGGAAATTTCTGTGTATTGTCCATACCCACTGTCCTCGCTAAACAGCGAAACTATCGCATTTTTACCGGGCTTAAGCACACGAAACGCAATTGCTGTTTTTCTTCAAGCAGCACTCTATCGAGTGCTGGCGCACAATCTATCGCGTGAGTTCCTGATGAGCACCTGCGGCTATCCGTGTTTGCTCAGTCAAAGAACATCTGCCTCCTGCGCGACGTTCAATACGCCAGGCGCCAGAGTTCAGCGCTGGCTCTGATCTTCAGCTCGAGCCCCAGACTTCGCCCAGCAGACGCACCCAGTTCTCTCCCATGATCTTGCGAATCTTTGGCTCGGACCAGCCAGCCCGTTCCATGGCCGTGGTCAGGTTGGGAAATTCCCCGATCGTGCCAATGCCCTTCGGATTGACGATCTCGCCGAATTCAGTAAGTTTTCGGGCGTTGCCCTTGTCATGGGTAATCCAGTCGAAAAAGGCACGGGAATGGCCCTGCGTGAAGTCGGTGCCGATGCCAACGCCATCCTCTCCAACCAGATTGACGACGTAGTCAATGGCAGCAATGTAGTCGTCCACCGTTGAATTGACTCCCTTGGCAAGAAACGGCGGAAACATCGTCACGCCAACGAACCCCCCTCGTTCAGCGATGAACCGCAACTCCTCGTCAGACTTGTTGCGTGGATGGGCTTTCATTCCGGCGGGCAGACAGTGCGAGTAACACACCGGCTTGGTGGAGGCGAGAATTGCATCCCGCGAGGTCGTGGCGCCGACATGGGACAGGTCGCAGAGCATTCCCACCCGGTTCATTTCCGCAACGATCTCCCTGCCGAAATCAGACAGCCCAGAGTCCGTCGATTCGTAGCACCCGCTGCCCACCTGGTTTTGCGTGTTGTAGGCCAACTGCGCGATACCGACGCCCAGTTCCCTGAACAAGCTCACGTAACCGATCTGATCCTCGAACGCAGAGACATTCTGGAAACCGAGAACGATGCCAGTCTTGCCTTCCTGTTTGGCGCGGGCAATATCGGCCGTGCGATACACCTGCGTCAGCAGATCAGAGTGATCGCGAAACCAGGTCTTCCAAAGCGCGATATTGCGCATCGTGTCGCGGAAATCCTCCCAGACCGAGCAAGTGCAATTGGCGGCGGTGACACCACCCTTGCCCATGTCCTCGAACACCGCCCGGCTCCAGTCGGAAACGATTAGCCCGTCGAAGACAATCAGATCATCATGCAGCTTGGATGTGGCCACGCTCCTCCTTACAGCCCTGACAGGCTTGTGACAAACAAGATTCGGAGGGGAGATCGCGCCTCCCCGGCGATGCACTCACGAAAATGATTGTTGCAGATTTCGCCAGTCGGTGTCACGCCTTCGCGCAAGATGAAGCGAACCATGCGAGCCCTATCAGCAGATCGGCGAACACTTCGGGCTACATTCACGACAGCAGGAAAGGTATTGGGGGGGTGGTTAAAGGCTTCGAATCAAGGCCTGCCTTCGCCGACAGCAAGCGCCCATGCCATGTGGTCTAATGCCGGGACGATCGAACAGAACGGAGGCCTGATCATGCTCGAACTAAAATCCGATTTCCTGTTCACCCTGAGCGCTTCGGTCACCCGCCTGCACGATGTGGGGCCCGTGCCAGCCGGCACACGCCACGTTGACCTTCTGGGTGCTGGCACGTTCGAGGGGCCGCGACTACGCGGCGAGGTGCTCCCCGGCGGCCTTGACATGAAGACGATCCGCTCCGACGGCGCCGCCATCCCCAACGTTCGCCTGGTTCTGAAAACGAATGACGATGCGCTCATATTCATGCACTACACCGGCATCCGCTGCGGCCCACCGGAAGTGATGGCCAGGATCGCCGCTGGCGAGATCGTCGATTCGTCCGAGTACTACCATCGCAACACACCGTACTTCGAGACATCTTCGCCCAAATACGCATGGCTCAACCGAATCGTTGCGGTAGGACTCGGCTGGCGAAAAGCGGACCGCGCGGGTTACGAAGTTTTCGAGATTCTCTAACTGAGAGCTGCGATCGAACGCAACTCAACAGATCGCGTCGCTGATCTGCATGTCTGGAGTATCGGCCACGGCATACTTGCAGCGGAGATTGCCATCGTCAGCGACGAGCCCCGCGCCCCCGACTACTACAAATCGTTGATTCCCCCACAACTCAACGTCGTACACGCGACGATTGAAGTGCATAGATGTGAGGACCACGCGTGACATGGAGAGCAGCGGATCGGACACCTCTCCGCGGGGCGGGCTGGGCGATCTCAGTGGCTTCTTTCCAGCGCCCAGATTCATCCTGTCTGGCGCGCGAATCGGTCTCGGATGAAGGTGGGCCGAAAGCCGTCTTCATAATCCTGGTTCATGCCGTTTGGACGAGATTCACAGTTACGAGGCGAAGTTATCGTCGCTCGTACTTGATCGTTGCGCGGATCTGTAGACGTCATGGAAGGCCGGCTTGGCGCAGCAGGTTTCTCCAGTGTTCACGGACATCCGGGCCCCTGATGCGCATCACCTGCACCGCGGTCTCGGTGTTGAAAGTGGGGTTAATTCTCAGAACCTCGCGCGCCTGTGCTTTCGCCTTCTCCATCATTCCCAATTCGACATAAGGAATTTGGAGTTCCCGCGTTCTGGTCTGACCCTGTTCGAGGGGGGACTTGGGTCAGGGATCAAAGAGGATGGAGTGCAACGAGGGATAACCCCAGCCGTTCTCCCCTTGGGTGGCCGCAGTTGCCGTCAGGTATTCGTAGATGGCCATCGGTACCGAGCCGATCACTGCGGTGCGAAGGCGTGGGCGGCCTCGCGGTCCCGCGAGCGGCGCACCGAACAACCCGACGAACGCGTCTTTTTCATGGAAGGTCTCGCCAGCATGCCGGCCCGGCACGAAAGAGTTATAGCCGATGCCTGCGCGAGGAAACAGGTTAATGGTACCGGCCCGCGGATGATCGTAAAGGTGCGCGAGCTGCACGACCGAATCGGGCCGCGCGGTGTAGCTGGTGAGCTCGCGCCAGGTAGTCTCGTCGCACCAGGTTGCGGGGTCGGCCTCGCGTGCGGTCTCGACACAACGTTGACGCAACGCGCTGTGTACGGCCCGGTCTGCCGGCGCCATGACACGGTAGGGACTCAGGCGGTCGGTCCCAAGCAGATCGCTTCCCGTATAGCGGTAGTAAATTCGCGTGTGGCGTCGCGTGATCCAGGCATCTGCGCGCTGCCCTTTGCGCGCGCCGATCAGGTGTGCCTGCCCGCCGTCGACTCCGCTGGGCTTTTCGCGCACCACCAGGTAGTCCAGCGTCGCGCACAGCCGACTATAGATCTCCTCGACGATGTCGACGCGCGGTGCGGCCGGGTCGCCGCGCGACATTAACGGCGAGAGCGCGACGAGGTCGGCTCGCAAGGGTTGCTCGGCCCAGCCCAGCCCCTGATCCTCGAACAGATCGATCATGTAGTTGCCGCCCGCAGTTGACGCGACCACGACATCGATGCCCTTCATTGACGGGGGATCAATCGGATGGTTCAGTTTCGGGCCTTCACCCTCGTCCGAGGAAATTTTCCTGACGCGAAAGTCGATGCCCTCGGCACGCAGTGCGTCGAACACCTCGACCTCCGGGTTGAGGAGCTGGAACGCGGGCGTGAGCCCGTGGTCTCCGGCCACGCCGAAGAGCACGCGGTCGGCAGCGCCACCGGCTGCATAGGCGTCGCGAATGCGGCCCAGCCAGTAGTCAAGCCGGGCGAGCTCGCCACTCGGCGCAATGATTTCGTCGGCGAAGGGCCCGGTGAAGTGTGCAAAGTGATCCGGCCACGGAATGTAGTACACCAGCAGTTCGGGCAAGGTCTCCGTCTCCAGCGCCGCAATGCGGGCGATGCTGCGCCGTGCGAGTGCTCGCATGTCTCGCTGACCGCTGCGCGAATAGAACCGGTACCAGGCGAGCTTGCGCGTGAGCTTGTCGCGCTCTTGCAGCAGCGCGTCGCGCAGCTTGCGCAGCTCGACCTCGTTTTGGGCGCGGCGCTCCAGTTCGCTCACGCACAGCACCTCGGCAAAGTCTCGCAGCTTTTCCCCGAGCCCCAGATTCAGGAAGGCGTCGATGCTGTAGTGCGCGGCGTCGTCATACTGCACGGCACAACCCATCGATGCGTAGGTGGGCAGGCGGTCGAACAGCGAGCGCATGCCGGCCTCGCGCGTGAGCCGGCCGAGTTGAAGCGCGTCATTACCGTAGAAGTAGTAGGGGCGGCCGACCAGTACACCATTGCTGACGTAGGTGCGATCGACGAAATGGAAATTCGGCACGCCCGTCGAGCCCGGTCCGGCGACCGGGGCGCCGGTCCACGCGATCGGCAGGTTGCGCACGCTGATCGTCGGCGTGGTCGAAATCCCTACGCGTGCCACACCCACTGGCGTGAGCGGATCATTCGGCCCCGCGTGTTGGTACAGGTCGCGGAAGAAGGGCAGGTAACGGGAATCTTTCCAGCCGGTGTTCGTCAGCGCTTCGAGGAACCGCGTCTGCTGGCCGGGAGCGGGACGCAGGTGCGGCACACTCACACGCGCCGCACCGGCCCGTTGCTCGTCGCGGATTCGCGTAATGAAAGGTGCCGCCTCTCGTCCGCCCGCGAGCGCCTCCATGAGGTGACCCTGCAGTCCGTCCACGACGATCAGAACGCCGTGTCGCCGGCGGTTAGCATGCTCGAGCCAATCGAACAGGCGTCCGCCATCGGGTCGATCGAGTTCCTGGAGCATCCAGTTGCGCAGCTGCTCTTCCCGGTATACGCGCGTTGCGAAGATGCGGTAGTGCTTGCAGACGATCTGGTCGATGAACTGGATCAGCGAAAGCGTGACGGTCTCCAGTTGGCGGGCGTCTTCAGCGATAACGCGGATCGCGGCGCCCATCTCGGGATCGAGCTCGAGCCGCACGGCGAACTGCTCGAGCAGGCGTCGCACAATCGGGGCGGTGTGCATGAGAGAGAGCGCGCGCGAGGCGGCACTGCGCTCGCGCGCGCAGCCGAGCTGCTCATCGAGTCCGGCGTCCGGCGTCGTCTCGCGCAGGTAGAGTGCGTCGTAGAAGCGAACAAGCTCGGCCGCGATCTCGGGGTCCAGACCGAAACCAACCTCGGCTTCCGGCGACTGTTCAGTCTCGGGCTGCCACTTGAACATCGAATGTTCCATCCCGGGGATCGGTTCGTCAGGCCGGTAGGTTCTGCGCAAGTGAGCGTCGAAGTTGCGCGCGGCCGCTTCCCCGAAGCGAGCCGAGTACATGTCCTTTACGGTCATCAGGAACGGAATGAACTCGTCGACGAAGGCGCGCGCCTCGATGCGCGCCTCGACGCGTGCTCGCACCTCGTCCTCGAGTGGCAACTCGGCGAGGAATGACTTGAGCCGCGCGCGGGCAACGAGCGGGAAAGCAAGCTTGTAGGGCACGCGCAGTCCCCACTGTGCGACGTCGAAGATTTCGGCGCGCACGCGCTCCGCCTTCGCCATGAGCGGATCCAACGCCTGCGCAGACGACGCAGGGGCCGCGAGTGCGAGTGCTGTGGCCAGTGCCAGGTAAGCGATCCAGCTGCCACGGACGCCACCGCTCACGCGACTGGTCTGTGCGCTACACCCGGCGCTCATACCCGGAAGCCTGCTCATCGTTGCTCCTCCTATGCCCAAATGGTAACCCGGAGGCGTCCACTTGACCGGGGGAAGTTCAACCTGACCCCGCGACCCATCACGGCAAACAAGAAAAGGGCCTGCACAGTGGCAGGCCCTATTTCAGTTGGTAGTGCGGATGCGTTCGCGGGACCGCATTCCTCCTGGAAGCGGTGCCCGCTTAAACCCGCTGCCTCAGCTTTTTTCTACCGTGCCGCCCTTGGCCTTGCAATCCTTTTCAGTCATGGCCAGGAACCCGTGCCCTTTGCATTCGTTCTGCCCCTTGCAGGCATTGGTGGCTGTCTTGCAATCAGACGTACCCTTGCATCCGTTCAACCCCACACAGTGAATCTTTGCCGTTTCGGCCGCACTGACCGTGCCTGCCGTCCCGCCAAGAAACAATCCGGCCGCGGCGATGGCCAGAGCTGCCCCCGTCACTTTCTTCATGGTCGTTCTTTTTTCGCTGTTCATACCTTACCTCTTCCGTAGTTGACGTTTCGCCCCGGCATGGTGGCCGCCAGGGTAAGGCCAGAGCTTTACTCCGCTCCAATTTGACTCCCGGGAGCCGCGCTCAAAGCGACAACTCCAGTTGATTGTACGTAGTTTGAAGGTGTCCGGACGCAGCGTGACGTGGAAAATGCAAGGCCGCACCAAGGTCCGATGCTGTGCCATCGGATCGTCTGTCACCGGAGTATCGGATTTGCGCAAGCAAAGACAAGAGGTTGCGTAAGCATCAGCAGGTATTTGGCGCGAACTCCGGCACGACCGAATTCGAATACAAAACTTTACGGCAGCGCTGAATAACGAGCTCATTGTTGTGCCGGTATGCCGAAGAAAAGACCTCCAGGACCACTTGATAGGTATGCATGGCGCTTGGTCAAACGCGCTGGATCAGCCAGCACAGGCTACTGGACGAACGATCCCGGGCTTGATGTACCTTCTTTGCGCACCCGGCGAACGGTTTTGAGAACCAGGATGGCCTCAGATCGAGATCAGTGCAGCCCCGGCCAAATGGCCCTCCTCTATCCGTTGGTGAGTGCTCGCCGTATCGGCAAGCCCGGCTTCCATGCCCACCCGATGCTGCACACTATCGCGCGCCAGCATTTCGCTGACCTGCCGAAGCGCCGCCTCCTGCTCTTGCCTGACCAGCCCGAAAATGCCGATAAAGCGGCATACGGCGTTTCGCATCACCAACTGCATTGCCGGCAGGACGGGCGAAAGATTGTCGTCGAAACCGTAGGCGGCAATCACGCCGTTGCGTGATACGACATTCGCATTCAATTCGATGTTGCTCCCGAAGCGGGACTCGACTATCAGGTCGTAGCCTTTCTTGCCGGTATCGTCGCGCAGTTTCGCTACCAGTGCCGGATCGGCGTAGTCGAAACATCGCGCGGCGCCCATCTGCTCGACGATCGCGATGTCTTTCGCGGATGCCGTCGCGGTCACCTGCGCGCCGGTCAGCCGCGCAAACTGCACGGCATAAGCACCGACACGTCCGGCACCACCGGCGACCAACACCCGTTTGTCTGCCACTGATCCGGTGGCATTCAAAGCCACCGCTGCAGTCACGGCGGGTATGCCGAGGCAAGCACCCTGCTTCACCGAAACGTTATCTGGCAGGACAACCGCTTTCCACGCCGGCACCACGCAATATTGCGCACACGTGCCGCCGACCTGCCCGACTTGCGCACCGAACAACCAGACCTGTTCGCCGACTCGCTGCTCCGGGACGCCCTTGCCCACGCGATCGATTTCTCCACTGCCGTCCGAGTGCGGAACAATGCGGTGGCCGTCTTGTACTTCCCTGCCATTGATGCGCTTCTTGACATCGTGCGGATTCACCGCTGACCAGGCCATCCGTACCCGCACCTCGCCTTCGCCGGGTTCGGGTACATCCATCGTGCCTTGTTGCAGGACGTCATGGGCCGCGCCACCGCGTTCGTACCACACCGCTCGCATCTGAATCAGTCCTTTTTGTCAGCTGGCGCCAGACGCGGCGTCTCCACGCCATTGAGCTCGCAGGCATACTCGAGCAGTGCCGAGAAATCCTTGTTCGCATACGCGCTGGAACGTGCTGCACCGTACACCGCATGCACGCTGGCACCTACCGGCAAGCCGAGACGAAACTCCGAAGCCGACTCCATCGCCAGGCCTATATCCTTGTACGCAAGATCAATCGCAAAACCCGGTTCGGTATCGCCTTGCAGCACCTTGTTCGCAAAGTTGAACTGGAACTGGCCGTTGTTGCCGCTGGTGCCGGCATTGACCTCCTTCAGGGTAGCAACGTCGACACCCATCTTCGCTGCGAGCGCAAGCCCTTCAGCGGTGATCTGCACGATGCTGATGATCATGAAGTTGTTGACAACCTTGGTGCGGATGCCCGACCCGATGCCGCCGCAGCGATGGATCGTCGTTCCCATTGCTTCCAGCAGCGGCCTGACTCTTTCAAAGGTTGCATCGTCTTCGCAACCGACCATGAACAGCGATTCGCCGCGTTGTGCGTGATAGGCGAGCCGCCCCACCGGCGCATCGACAAACGCCACACCACGTCCGGCACACGCCTGCGCGATCCGGTCTGTCCCGGTCGGTGCAATGGTGCTCATCTCAAGCACAAGGCTGCCGTCACCGAGATTTTCAAGCACACCATTCGGCCCGGTTACAACCTGTTCGACATGCTGTGTCGCCGGCAGCATGGTGATGACGATGTCGGCATCCGCTACAGCTTCGGCAATCGAAGCGGCGCCGCTGGCTCCGAGCGCCACAACCGGCTCCATTCTCGCCGCGTCAATATCGTAAACCGTGAGCGCCGTTCCCTTGCGAACGATACTCGATGCCATCGGTTGCCCCATGGCACCAAGCCCGATGAAACTGATCTTCTTCCCGCTCATTATGTCTTCCCCGCTTGTTAAGTCGCCCGTCGATCTGAGACGCGTCCGTTAAACAAAACCTGCCATGCCCTGCACGCACGCATGCGAACTGTGCAAGAATTTGGCTTTGGCATCCTGACGCCATCCTAAATGAGTTTCACCGGTTTTCCAGTCGTTTCGGTGGTACAGGGCGCTGACAACTGGTGCTCGTTCGAAAAGCGGTTGGTTAGCCAGCAAACAACAGAATGGTCTGTCGAATCGAACAATGCCTGATCAACAACACACGCCTTCATTCGAATCTCGACGAACACTGCGAATATCCCTGAACCCATGACAAAGTCACCACTCCCGGGCGCACTGTCCCACATTCGCGTACTTGACCTGTCGAGAATTCTCGCGGGGCCGTGGGCAGCGCAGATGCTCGGCGATCTCGGTGCCGAAATCATCAAGGTCGAACGCCCGGGTGTGGGCGACGACACGCGCGGCTGGGGCCCACCTTACGTCAAGGACGCTGACGGCAATGACACGACGGACTCGACCTACTGCCTCAGTCCAAATCGAAACAAGCAATCGATTACCGTCGACTTTACGCAACCCGAAGGCCAGAAAATAGTTCGCGATCTCGCCAGCAAGTCAGACGTCGTCATCGAGAATTTCAAGGTCGGCGGGCTGAAGAAATACGGGCTCGACTACGAATCGCTGAAGCCGCTCAATCCGGGCCTGATTTATTGTTCGATCACCGGTTTTGGCCAAACCGGGCCTTATGCTCCACGCGCCGGCTACGACTTTCTGATACAGGGGCTGGGTGGGTTGATGAGTTTCACCGGCCGGCCCGATGACGAACCCGGCGGCGGCCCGATGAAAGTCGGCGTTGCCCTGACCGACATCATGACCGGCATGTACGCATCGACGGCGATACTGGCAGCACTGACGCATCGCGCCGAGACCGGGGTCGGGCAATACATCGACATGGCCTTGCTCGACGTACAGGTGGGTGTGTTGTCGAATCAGGCACTGAACTATCTGCACACCGGAAAGATTCCGCAGCGAATGGGTAACGCGCATCCAAACGTGGTGCCGTATCAGGATTTCCAAACCAGCGATGGTTACGTGATTATTGCCATCGGCAACGACAGGCAATTCTCACGGTTGGCAGAAGCCATGGGCAAACCCGAATGGGGCAAGGACCCGCAATACTCGACCAATGCGCAACGTGTAAAGAACCGCGTCAGCCTGATCTCTCAGATGAATGACATCACGCGTACGCGTACCACCGATGGATGGGTAGCGTTGCTGGAACAAGTCGGCGTGCCTTGCGGAGCAATCAACGACCTTGAGCATGTCTTCAAGGACACGCAGGTGGTCGCCCGTAACATGCAGATATCGATGCAACATCCGAAATACGGGACCGTGCCGCTGGTTGGCAATCCGATCCGTCTTTCCGAAACACCTGTGCAATACAAGCGCCCGCCCCCTGCACTCGGTGAGCACACCGCGGAAGTCCTCAACGAGCTGCTGGGCATCGACGCGGAACAGCAAGAAGACTTGCGGCAGAAGAAAATCATCTGAATCATGTTTAATCTGAACCGTGTTTGATTTGAACCGTGTTTGATTTGAACCGTGTTTGATTTGAACCGTGCCTGATCTGAACCGTGCCTGATCTAAGCTGTGTCTGATTTGAGCTGTGTCTGAATTGAACCAGTGTTGACCTGAATCACTATTTATCTGATCGTTTTCCCCGAACCTGTCACCCATGATTGAGCCACTGACACTGACCTCCGTACCCGCGCACGCCGAAGCGCTACGCCCGGCCGTTCGCGAGTTTGTACAAACTTACACCGGCAAGGTGCCACTGGAAGAGCGTGCCCGCTCGTGGATGGGGTTCGATGCTGATTTCAGCCGGGCCCTGGCAGAACGGGGCTGGGTCGGCGTGACGCTGCCGAAGGAGTACGGTGGCGCGGGGCTGGATGCCTTCTCGCGTTTCGTGCTGATCGAAGAGTTGCTAGGCAACAGCACGCCGGTCGCAGCGCACTGGGTCGCCGACCGCCAGAGCGGACCACTGATACTGAAGTTCGGCACACAGTCACAGAAGGATTTTTACCTGCCACGTATTTGCCGCGCCGACGCCTTTTTCTGCATCGGCATGAGCGAACCGCAGTCCGGCTCAGATCTGGCGAGTGTACGCACGCGCGCCACCAGAACCGCCAACGGCTGGAAACTCAACGGCCAGAAGATCTGGACCACCAACGCCCATCGATCTCATTACATGATCGCTCTCGTGCGCACATCGGGCTCCAGCGAGGACCGGAACAAAGGTTTGTCGCAAATGATCATCGATCTTTCCGCGCCCGGTGTCACGGTTCGCCAGATTCGCGACCTGACCGGCGACGCGCACTTCAACGAGGTTTTCTTCGAAGACGTTGAGCTTGGCGAAGATGCGCTGATCGGATCGGAAGGCAGCGGCTGGGATCAGGTGACTGCCGAACTCGCGTTTGAGCGCAGCGGGCCGGAACGTTTTTATTCCGCCATCGGACTGTTTGACGTGTGGCTGGCTTATCTGCGCGAGCACCACTCGGCCGATGCATGGGCACGGGAACTGGCGGGGCGCATCGTCACCCACCTTGCCGTGCTGCGCGCAATGTCGGTCGCGGTAACCGAACAACTCGCTCGCGGCGACAGCCCGATTCTCGCCGCCGCCCTGGTCAAGGACCTGGGCACCGAGCTCGAACAATTCATACCGTTCGCCATTTCCGAGGAACTGGGGCGCCACCCCGGGCACAAGGTTCCCGACGGATTGCTGCGCGCGCTCTCTTATGTCAGCCAGATTTGCCCGACTTACTCTCTGCGTGGCGGCACGCGAGAAATCCTGCGCGGCATGATCGCGCGCGGGCTCGGCCTACGATAAGGACAACTGATGGATCCGATTCTGTACGACTCGTTCGACCGCTTGCTCACTGACGTCTCGACGCCGCAGGTGATTCGCGACGTCGAAGCCGGCAAATCAACACAAACGCTGTGGCAACAGATTTCCGAATCCGGTTTCGCCGACGCGATGGTGTCCGAGGAAGCTGGCGGCGGCGGACTGAGCTTGAGCGATGCCTTCGGGCTGTTCTTTCTGTGCGGCCGGCATGCCGTTCCGCTGCCACTGGCACAAACCATGGTCGCGCGGCGAGTCCTGGCTGAGAACAGTATCGACATCCCCGATGGCCCGATTGCCATCTCCCCCTTAGCGGTAGCCCACGCCAGCGATCCGGTTGAATGCCGCAACGTACCGTTCGGAATGCTCGCGCAGGCCGTGATTGTGCCGCACAGCAGCGCTTCGTCACACACGCAGGACTTGTTGTTTCCGGCAGCAACGGCTACGCGTAACGGGACCGGCGTACACGGCAGCCTGCAGGCGCACCTTTCGTGGAGTGAGTCAGATTCCGGGGTTGTGATCGAAGGCGCCTTTCCTTGGCTGGAGGTTGCTGCCGCCATTACTGCGGCGCAAATGGCAGGCGCGATGGATACGGTATTGAACACGACTGTCAAATATGCGGGCGAGCGTTCCCAGTTCGGACGACCGATCGGAAAGTTTCAGGCGGTCCAGCAACAATTGAGCGTGCTGGCCGAATTGGCGACTGCATCGCGCGTGGGCGCGGAGCTCGGTTGCCGGCTCCTGGCTGACGGCACGCCAAATGTTCTCGCAGCGGCAGTCGCCAAAGCGCGAGCCAGTGAAGCCGCGGGCACTGTCGTTTCGATCGCCCACGGTGTGCACGCCGCTATGGGCATTACCGAGGAATACGATTTGCAGATTTACACCCGGCGCCTGATCGAATGGCGCACCGATTATGGCTCGGCCGGTTACTGGAACCGGCGAGTCGGCGACGCGGCACTGTCTTCGGACGTGCCATCTACACTGGAGTTCATGCTGCCAACGTTCTTTGCGGACATTGCACCGCACTGAAGTCCCGTCTTTCCTCACGTAATCCGGAGATAACCTCATGAGCCAGTTTCTTCTCTATGAACAGGATGGTGCTGTCGTCACGCTCACCATGAACCAGCCCGAGATCCGCAACGTGTTGACTGGCAACACGGCAGCCACGGAGTTTGCCGAGGCCTGCGCGCGCATCACCGCCGACAGCAGCGTCAAGGCAGTCATCGTAACGGGTGCCGGACCTGTCTTTTCCTCTGGCGGCAACGTCAAGGACATGCGGCGTTTCTTTGACGAGGACATTGCGCCCGCCGCAATTCGGGAATGGTATCGCCAAGGTATTCAGCGCATCACACTTTCCTTGTACAACCTCGACGTTCCAACTATCGCGGCAGTCAATGGACCGGCGATCGGTGCCGGCTGTGACCTGACATGCATGTGCGATATCCGGATCGCGGCTGAAAGCGCTTCGTTTGCAGAAAGTTTCATTCGGGTCGGGATCATTCCGGGCGACGGTGGCGCCTTTCTTCTGCCGCGGGCAGTCGGCATGTCAAAAGCCGCGGAAATGAGTTTCACTGGCGATGCGATCGATGCCAGCGAGGCGCTTTCCTGCGGGCTGGTCTCGCGCGTGGTGCCGGACGACAAGCTGATGGAAGAAGCGCGCGGACTGGCTGCCCGCATTGCCAGAAACCCGGGGCCGACCTTGCGCATGACCAAGCGCCTGCTGCGCGAAGGCCAGCACACGAAGATCGATACCTTGCTCGAATTGTCAGCGGGCTTTCAGGCAATCGCGCACAAGACACCGCAGCACAAGGAGGCGGTAATGGCGTTTATCGAGAAAAGAAAACCGGTCTTTACAGACGACTGAGTGAAATTGGAGAACGACAGCGGGAGACAGGCCGGCACGCCGCGTCCTGCACTCTCGTGCAATCCGACGCCAACGCAACTGGTATCCCTTGTCCGTTTGCGGCGATCCCGCCAAAACGATTCAACCCTGTTTTGAACCCGCGCATTCCGCGTGCAGACAAGTTCGCGGTGTTGCTTCGTAACCTCGCGTCGGCCCGGCATTTCCGCCGCAGTGCTGTTCGCCGCACCGCGTCAGCCTTGCAGCGCGTCCCTGAACTGTTGCGTCAGTTGGGGGCCGGTTGTTCGATTCCACGTCTCGTTAACCTGAAGCCAGAACACCATGCCGTTGCCTTCCCGCACCGAACCGGGAAGCATCACTTGCTGACCCGACAGCCGTTCGCGTAGTTTTTCAGCGCGACTGACAGGAACGATCAATCTGAAAATATTCGTTCCGTTTGGGACGCGCTCGATGCGCACGTCGGCGCCACCGACATTCTGGATAAATTGCTCGGACACGGCGATGGCGTTTTTCATGTGATCGAGATACCCGCTTGCATAGTGACGGGCCAGCACCGCAAACGGCCAGGCATTGAACAGCGCACCACCGAACATGCGGCGCGTGTGGAACATGCCATCGAGAATCTCTTTCGGTCCAGCCAGTATCGCGCCATTGAGGGAATTAAAGTATTTCCACAGCGACACGTAAACGGTATCGAAGGGGGCAGCATATTCGGCGGGCGTGATGCCGGTATAGGCAGAGGCGATATACAGGCGCGCGCCGTCAAGATGGCTGCGAATGCCCCGCTTGCGTGCCTGCTCGCAAATATCCGTCATTTGCGAGCGGTCGAACAATTCTCCGGCAAGGCGACGCACGGGCGACTCGATTGATAACGCGCCGACCGGTGCCGCAACCCGGCCCGACTCGGTCCGGCCCAGAACTGATTCGACATCCGCCCAGGTAAAACTCGCCTTGCCAGGGGCGAGTGGCAGAAGCGTCAGATTGCTCAGGGACTGGCAGGCGTCCCCCGTGTCGTTATACATGTGGCTGACATCCTGGACGATAACCCGACGCCGGTCACCGGCCAGTGCCCGGACTGCAAGCTGATTCGCCAGCGTTCCCGTCGGCATGAATAACGCGCGCTCCTTGCCGAGCTGACGAGCGAAAAACGCCTCGACCTCTTCAACCACGCCGCCGAGCCCGTAAATATCCGACGCCGGCATTTGCTCCGCTGACAGGCGCGCAAGTTCGGCAGCAATTTGCGCAGGCGACAGATGCTGGTCGTCGCCATAAAGATATACGCTGGACGGCAGATTCATGGGTTTGTCTCGACGATCGAAAGTCGTATTATCCGCCACTTCGCGCTTCACCCGGTATGCAGCACGGTTCGTGTCAGTGAGACTGCGCCCTGCACCTGGCAGGGCGGTCTCAAGGTTCGCCTTTCGTCGACGACTGGCGGGCGCTTGCTGGATGCGAAGTAAGCTCGCCCTGCTGTCAGCTCGATGCAGGTGTGCTCGCCCGCAACGGCGAAGCCTCGTATTCCTCGATCTTCGGCATTACAAACGGATGCGCCTGCTCGAACGCGCGCGCGGCCTGCAACACCTTCGCGTCTTCAAACTTGTTGCCGACAAGTTGCATGGCCACCGGCAAGCCAGCTTCAGTGAAGCCGCACGGTAACGTCGCCGCCGGTTGCTGCGACAGATTGAACGGATAGGTAAATGGCGACCACTCCCACCAGCGTTTTCGCTGCGAGCCGGGTGGCACCTCGTGTCCGGCCTCGAATGCCGCCACTGCAAGTTGCGGCGTCAGCAGGAGATCATAGGTGCAATGAAGATTACACATACGGCGCGCAAATTCCTCACGCCGTCGTTCGAGCTGTCGATACTCCAGTGCGCTGATGTCAAAACCCGGTGCCGCAAGCTCAAGCAATGGTGGATCAACCAGTTTGCGCTGCGCTGGCGTCATCGGCGACACACCCAATGCGAGCGCCACCGCCCAAAGCGGCTGCATGATCGAGATCGGATCATCGAGATCAAGATCGACTTCCTCCACGTTGGCACCGAGCGCCTCGAACGCACGCGCACCCTGCTCGACCAGTTCCGCCACTTCGGGATCGACATTGGCATAGCCCAGTGTCTTGCTGTAGGCAATGCGCCAACCCTTGACCCCCGAGGAGGTTCCGGCACGGAAGTCGCGATTGCCGCCAGGGACCTGGTACCAGTCGCGGCTATCGGGTTGTGCAATAACACTGAGCATCAGTGTCGCATCATCTACGTTGCGCGAGATCGGCCCCTGGTGCCATAGCGTCAATGCCGGAGAATGCGGATGAACTGGAACAATGCCGAACGTTGGCTTGAAACCGAACAGTCCGCAAAACCCGGCGGGGATGCGAATCGATCCACCGCCGTCAGTAGCGATGTGCAGCATACCCATGCCGGTTGCAGCCGCCACCGCGGCCCCACCACTGCTGCCGCCGGGTGTAAGCCGTGTATCCCACGGATTCAATGTAACGCCGGTGAGAGGGCTGTCGGTCACCCCCTTCCAGCCAAACTCCGGCGTCGTTGTCTTGCCGAGAAAAATCGCGCCCTGTTCCCTCATGCGCGCCACCGGTGGGCCGTCTTCGAGCCACGGCTGACTCGCGTCGATGGTTAGTGAGCCACGGCGCGTCGGCCATCCCTCGGTAACGATCAAGTCCTTCACGGTCGCGGGAACGCCATCCACCTTGCCGGCAGGTTTACCCTGATGCCAGCGCGCCTCCGAGGCCTGTGCATCTTTCAATGCGCGTGCTTCATCAACCAGCACAAACGCGTTGTAAACCGGATTGAGTCTGGAAATGCGGTCAAGCGCGGCGCGCGTTGTTTCCACGGGTGACAGCGTTTTGTTCCGGTAATGCTCGACCAGCTCCGTGGCCGTCATCGACAAAACGTCGCTCGACATCGCCTGGTTCCTCGTATCCAATAAAACTGTTTGCGTCCGCAACTGACGTGCGCCAGCACACGAGGTGGCCCGCCGGAGAGGAGCCTCTCCGATGGCCGCTTCATCTGCAAAATTCACACAGCACGAACATCACACGGCTCCCACGACGTCATTGCCGCGGGAGCCGCTGTTTACCCCGTCAGGCTTTTTGTTTCATCGCCTTCAGCACCGCTTCCGGCGAGATTGGCATATGCCGCACCCGGGCCCCGACAGCGTTGTAGATAGCGTTCGCAACCGCCGGCGCCACCACTGTAGAAGCCGGCTCACCAACACCACTCGGATGATGGTCCGACGCGATGATGGTCACATCGATCTCCGGCGTCTGCGCCAGGCGAATCGGTGTGTACTGGTGGTAGTTGGTTTGCTCGAAGCTCCCGTTCTTCAGCGTGAGCCGCTCCGCCATGATCTGGCTTGCGCCCCACAATGCAGAACCACGAATCTGCCCATCGACCGCCTGCGGATTGACCACTGTGCCCGGATCCATGGCGATTGTCAGACGGTTGATGCTGAACACACCCGTCTTCGGATCCACCGTCACCTCGGCAATACCGGCGACCCAGGTCGGGCTCTGGCGCTCTTCCGCCGCAGTTACTGCAATGCCCATCGCCGTGTTCGGTGGCAGTTGCTTGCTACCCCAGCCCGCTTTCCCGGCCGCAACCCGTAGGCAATTCGCCAGCCGCAGCGCCCCGCCAACCGTGGCCGACTCGTAGGGAATCCATGAGCCGTCCGTGGCCCACGGCAATGAAATCCACAACCGGTCCATGTAGTAATCGGACCCGGTGCCTGGCTTGTAGCCGGAGTTTGGAATGCCACGGTTGCCGCCTTTGCCGTTGAGCATCGACAGCCGGAACTCGAGCGGATCGCGCCCGGCCGCGTGCGCCGCTTCGTCCATGAACGACTCGACCGCAAAGATGTTGTAGGAGTTGGACACGGTGCGCAGCGCTGAGGCCTGAACTGCCCAGGTGGTCATGTCGTGATTCCAGGCCCGCACGCGGTGATTCTTTACGTCGTACCAGTGATCACTGCCGCCAATCGACCACTGGTCGATGTCCTGCTCCTTGCCGTCGACCGAATCCAGTTGCAACCAGTCGGAGCCATACTTCTTGCCCACGCCAAAGCGCGCGCCCATCCAGCCGCAGACGATGTCCTGGTTCATCGCCATCAGATCGCCGTCCTTGATACCGGCCTTGAACTTGTGATACGTCGGTGTGCGCGCGAAGCTGGTCGCAAAATTCGATTCACGCGTATGGATCAGCTTGACCGGCCGGCCGACTTCCTTGACGCAGTACGCCGCCGCCAGAATGTCGTCGTAATCCTGCTTGCCACCGAAGCCACCACCGAGCAGATAGTTGTGCACGAAAATCTTCAGGTCTTCCGGCTTCTGATCGAGCACCTTGGACAGATAACCCGTCAGCGTCATGCGTGCAAACGACGTGCTCTGCGTAC
>Ga0316187_10001844_pt1 | contig 18530 bp, 18 predicted proteins | sample CroRivburrow1_MG_FD_204927 | JGI IMG/M metagenome (GOLD analysis project Ga0316187, IMG submission 204927) | Coastal sediment microbial communities from Maine, United States - Cross River worm burrow 1 | ecosystem: Environmental > Aquatic > Marine > Coastal > Sediment | place: USA: Maine...
TGGGGGACGTGGCGGAAGGCTTTAAAAATCTGAAAAACCCACAGGATAAAACAAGAGCGGCGTTCACGCTTTTTGAGGAAGCGGGCGTACGCATGATTAATATGTTGAAAGGCGGAAAAGAGGGTATGGAAGAGTTTAAAGCCGAGGCAGAAGCCATGGGGATAATAGTAAGTGAAGAGGCGGGCATAGCAGCAGAAAAATTTAATGATGATCTGGCCCGCACTCAAAAATCTTTACAGGGTTTGACTAATTCTATAGGGGAATCGGTAATAGCTTTTATAAATCAGGGCGGGATAATGGAGGATGTACAGAAAATAATACAGAATGTCACTAAATGGTGGAGAAATTTAGACCAGAGCACAAAAAATATAATTATAAGTGTGGGCGCGGGCGCGGTTGCTATTGTAGCCATGGGCGCGGCTCTTCTGGGGATTGTAGCCATTGCCCCGGCGGTAACCGCAGCTATAACAGCCATGACCGCAGGTATAAATCTTATAGTTCTGGGTATTGTGGCGCTTGCTGCGGCTATCGTAGCGTTAACAGTGGCAGCGGTTAAACACTGGAACCAGATAAAAGAGGTGGTGGAACCCGTACAGGAATTAATAGCCGATTTTATAGATGAAATAAAAACTTTTGGCTCTGAATTGGCTGGGTTTTTCGCGCCGATTATTGATAAAATAAAAGAATTCCTGGGGGTCACAGAAAACACTTCTGAAGAATTTTCTATTCTGGGCTCTATAGCTAAAGGTGTTCTTAAAGTTCTGGCTGCGGCGGCCATCATAGTAATAACTCCGTATCAAATTTTATTCGATGTTGTAAAAAATATAATTGTGGCTATGTCTGAATTGGGGGAGGCCGCTTCGTTCGCTTTGGAGGGAAAATTTGGTAAAGCGGCGGATTCCGCAGCCGGCGCCCTCGATTCCCTGGGAAATATAGGGTCCGACGTGGCTTTTAGAATCGAGGTTGCCGGGAATAAAATAAAAGAAATTTTTGGTAAAAAAACAAAGGTGAGAATAGACACCAGCGAAATTCAAAAAGCCCGGGAGGCTATCGAGGGGACTGGAAAAGACCTGGGTGATCTGGGGAAAAAAGAAAAAGAACACGAAGGTTTTGTGTCTGGACTAGAAAAATCGTATAGAGATTTACAGGCGGTTTTGAAATCCAGTAAAACGGATTGGCAGGATACCGCTACTGCTATAGCTAATGTAGGAAAGGAAGCGCTTGGGGTAACTTCTATTTTTACAGGGATTTTTTCACAAGCCAGTGAATTATTAGCGGAAACAACCCGGAAAAATGCCGAGATAGCATTAAGAGACCTGGAAGCGGCAACCATAAAATCAAAAGAACTTTTTGAACAGCAGAAAACAAATTTAGAGGATTCCGAAAATGAAAAAATACGGGCTATAGAAAGCGCTTATGATGCCCAGATAGACGCTATATCCAGAGGCGAAAATCAGAAATTAACCCGCTTACAGGCGGCGGCCAATGAAAGGCTATTATTATTAAATGAAGAATTCCAAAAAGCTAAAGAAGAAAAAGAGCGACAGTTTGAAATTGAGCAGGAACTAGCCCGGGCACAATTTGAAATTGAAAAAGAATTTCTACTTGAAAAGGCAATTGATAAAGAGCAGCGCCTGTTTAATGAGGCTTTTGTAGATGAGCGGTTCAGGTTGCAGGAAGAGGAAAGAAGGGCACAGTTTGAACAGGATTTACTCAATTTACAGAAAGATTTTGTCAGCAATGAGAAAAAAATAGACTCTGTATCAAAAGCTGCCTTAAAAGCAGAACAGCTAAAAGCAAACAACGAAATAAAAAAACTTACAGACGAAAAAAATAAAGCCCTGGAAGAAGCAACCACTAAAAAAGACAAAAAACTAGCGGACTTGGACGCGGCCCGAACGGCGCAGACAAAAGCCGAGGATAAAAAACGGTTAGAGATTCAATATAACGCACAAGTTCAGGAATTCGAGCAAACAAAAGCGGCCAAAATAGCCATGACTTTAGTTTCTGGCCTTGCCTCAGCCGCTCAGGCGTTCGCTGCGTTGGCTCCCATCCCCTTTGTGGGTCCGATATTAGGCGGGGTAGCCGCCGCCGCTATTACAGCGGCCACTATTGCAAGTGTAGCTGTTATATCCAGTCAAAGACCTGTTAAACCGGCGGCTCTTCTACAGGATGGCGGGGTTTTGCAGGGGCCCTCACACGCACAGGGCGGGGTTTTGATTGAGGCAGAGGGCGGGGAGGGTGTTATAAACAGGAGGCAAACCGCGGCGCTTATGGAGGCTGTAGATAATTCCGTAGAAAATCAAAGGGGTTTACAGATTATTTTTCAGGAAGGTGCTATTCAGGGCGGGGATATAGACAGTGAAGAGAAGGCCAGCATGATAAGCGAGTTGATAGCTGTACAGTTACGGAGACAGGGAGTAATAGCCTGATGAACTTAAAAATAATAAATAGTGATACAGAACTTATAATTTCTGACTGGATGCTATCGGAACCGGCGCTGGAGCGGCGCCTCGGTATTCAGGAACGTTTTGCAAAACCTGGCGGCTATATCACAGGAGACAGGGAAACTAAAGCCCGAAATTTTTCAGTAGAAAGGGATATAGCGTCTATGACCGATTCAGAATATACCTCTTTCATGTCAAGCCTGGTTAACGTATTTGATAAAACAAAAACCCCTTTTTTTCTTGTCGATACCGACAATGATAGGCGGGTTGAAATAGAGTTGTCGAGGATTACCCCTGCCACTAAGAAGGGCCTCGAAATGAAACTTACACCTATAAAACTATCCTTGATAATGATAGAATCCTACTGGGAAGATCTTACAGCCATAGAAAGTTCTTCCGGGTCTGGGGGGTTGGCTACGGGTGAAACCCTCATAATATCAAATACGGGGGTAGTTAATATATATCCTGTTATAACGTTATCCCCATACTCTAATAATTCAGCGTTTTCTTTAATAAACAACACTACTAATGATATAATTACTATAGGGTCAACAGCTTTTGTACCCGGGACTGAGCTAGAAATCGATGCTCAGGAAGGCACCCTGTATTTATCAGATGGAACAACCCGGACAGAAATAAGTTCTGCAATTGCCGACGGAAGCGGATTTTTTTTCATTGCCCCGGGAGATAATACGATATCTTACGACAGTGTTTTTGGTAATATCAATATAACTATATCATATAGAATAAGGTATGCTTTTTGATTTTTGACGCTGCACAGTTAGGGGCGTCTGTATTTGGGGAGGTTCAATTTAGCGGGCCCACTCAATATGAGATTTTCCCCCCCGTTCCTGGACAGTCCGCCGGGCTTATGCGGTCTCAGTACGGATGGGGGCAGGTTTCCCGGCGAAAGTGGACCCGTTCGGAATCCTGGGAGCGCCCCCTGTCCCGGGAGGTAACTGCATTTACGTCTATTGTTATAACTACGGTAAGCGGCGCCCTAATAGGTAAGATACGAACGGACATCCAAAAATCAATTGTAAATTCTTTAGAGTTTACCATAGATGAAAACGGCTGTAATGATTTTATTTTACGACTAAATAAATTGCCTCTGTTTGAAATTTTACCTTTTGCAATGCTCTCTGTGAATATCGGGGATACAGATTTTGATTGGTATAAGGGGATTTTATCTTATCCAGATGAGGCCGGAACAAATAGGGGAATATATGAATTCCGTGGGTTTGGGTTGCGTCGATATCTGGAAACATTAAAAGCTGATACAGATTATTCAGCTGGTCTTGACCTCACAGAAATTGTAGATGATTTAGTACAAACCTGGATAGCCCCATTTTCTCCTATTGAGTACGTCCCCGCAAAAATAGGGGCTAATTCCGGAGTAGTCCTGGTCAACCCGATTGAGATAGGTAAATTTAATCTCAGGCAGATTTTAAATACTTTATCTTCTATGGCTAGTACGAGTACTTTTTATTATATATGGGGTGTGGACGGGGACGGCGCTTTTTACTGGACCCGTATAAACCGGGCTGAAAATGAAAGAACTTTTCATATCGGGTATAATTTGAACGCTTTCAAGCCGAAAACAAACTATGAAAACATAAAAAACGTCATAAATATACAGGTACAACCGGCGCGGGGGTCTGGGGATTCTGGCTGGATTGGTGCGGGTATCTTTAATGATGTGTCAAGCGTTGCGAAATATGGGAGAAACGAATTAAATAAACAAGTTCCTGCTTTTTTTGATTCCGATGAGGTTGACGTATTGGGGAACGCTATACTAGACGACCTATCAGAGCCGAAAAAATCAGCAAATACTAACTATTGGCAGGCGTTGACAGCGGGATCTTACTTAACTCAGGGATTATATAGGTTTATAAATCCGCTTAAAGATTTTCAGGAGACGGTAAACGATATAGATAATGAATCTGATTTTACCATAATCGGGAGCGGTGATCTTATAAAAGAAAATGATATAAATACATTTATGTACGCCAACGGATCAGTAAAGCTTACCTTTACTAACTCAGAAAGCGTGCGGGTTGAATTAGATTTATCTGTGTCTGGCATTATAAAAGAAATTAGGTTTTATTTAAGGGCGACAAAAACCGGAAATTACCTGACTATGGGGTGCGGGACCTCTGTATGGAATCAGATAACCCACACAATAGATATACCAATTAATAATTTTTTTATTCCGATTATATGGGATGTATCAAGCGAAAATTTAAGAAGTCTTTCAAAATTTGCAATTGAGATAAATCAGGATTTATCTGAAGAACATGAAATTTGGATAGATAAGCTTGACATTTTGTTTGCAGGACATAAAACTTACCGGATGAATATTAAGAGATCAATTTACAGATATCGTCCCGGGTCTTCCGGGGTTCAATCTGAATTTGGAGAGCTCCCGGATAGTTTGCCGGATTATGTCGCAAACCTACAGGCGTTAACAGAAGAACAGAAATTTACAGGAGAAATACGATAATGGCTGTGAATGCCCGGTGGCGGTATGATGAATTCGAGGACACTTTCTATCCTCTGTCAATAGTTGACGAGGAACATACAATTGAATTTATATCAGAAATAGCTAAATATGGTTTTTTTGCTGATGAATCAGTATATTTTGAAAGCCCGTCTAGTGTTTCCGTTATCGAAGACACAACTGGCGGCGCTACTTTTACAGAAGTTTCCCGTCTCAGTAACCCGGGAACAGAACAATTTCGAGTTTCGTATGATGCAGAAAGCTACTTTAACACGGGGTTTATAGAGTGTAATGCAGCGGACAACGGCAAAAATATCCTCCTATCTTATAAAGGTCTCGGCACTATAGCACACCCCACCTTTAGACTAAATAGAGATTTTAACTTACCGGGTAATCTTATTATTGAGGGTAATCTATCTATGAATGCTTCCGGGGATGACGTGAACGAAATTTCAAAAGATGGGACCCTGGCTTCTAATTCTAATACAGCGCTGGTTTCTGAGCAGGCGATAAAAACCTATGTAGACACCAATTTTCCTTTTAAATCCTTCGAAATTATTACCTCTTCCCAGACCTGGACAAAACCAACCGCTGTCAGTCATGTTTTTATTGAGGCTTGCGGGGGTGGCGGGGGCGGTGCTGGATCCAGCCAAGGCCCCGCCAATGTTGGCGGGGGTGGGGGTGGCAGTTCAGGAGAAATAAGAACCGGCCTATTTACTGTTACGTCCGATTTAACAATTACTATTGGTTCAGGGGGCGCGGGGAGCTCAACGGGGAGTAGCCCTAGCAGCGGCACAACAGGCAGTAATACCACAATTTCAGGCGGGGCTTCTATAACTTGCCGGGGCGGCCTCGGGGGCGGCGGGTCTTTTGGGGAGGGGTCAGACGGTAGCCCCTCTGGTGGAAGTGGTGGTACGCGGCTCGGCTCTTTTCCTGGTCAATCATCACACAGAATACCAATTGGCCGGGCGGCGGCTGGTGATATAATAAATGGTGGTAAAGGCGGGGGTAGCGGTACGGATACGAGCGGGGGAAAAATACTGGGTAGTGGCGGCAACGGAGGAAATTATATATCCGGCGGGGCCTCCACTTCTGGGCAAACCGGCGGAAACGGGTATGTAAAAATATGGTATTAAAAAGTAAAACAAAATGGCTTACATAAATTCAAACCTAAGACAGCACCCATTTACTGGAGCTTTCAGTTATAGAACTATTACAGACGAGGCTCAAACCGTGGCAGAATTTGATTTTCTGCCCGGTATCTATGGGTTTATATTGCAGGACCGCCCCAACCCAGACACAGGAACAATGACATTTACAGAAGATGTCAGCGGCGGGGCAACCTGGACAATAATAGCTTCGGGTAACCCCTCAGCTGGTCAAGTTCGTGTAGATAGCGAGCGGGGGATATGTATTTTTAATGTGGCAGATAACGCTACAAATTTTTTAATAGATTATCAAGGGGCAGGGACTAACGCAACTCTTTCCGCTCTTCAGGGATTCGCACAGGTCCCGACGCAGGGCGTAATCAATGCACTGAATGAGGTAACGGCGCCTGTAGATACTGATGAGTATTTAATAGCTGATACAGCAGCTACTGAAACAAAAAAAATAACGCAAGCAAATATAACCAATAAAATTTTAAACGATCTTTTTGATAAAACAGAAAAAACCTATGTAGACCCCGGGGACGTGGTGGGGATAAGGGAGGGGGATTCCGCCGCGGCCATAAAATCTTTTGACTTGGGGTCTTTTATCAGAACGGGCTGGCAATTAACCGGGGAAACCTGGACATATTCAAGCACGGACGCACCATCATATGTTGTTACCGTGCCCAGTGATGCTACTACACGGTTTTCTGTGGGAATGCGGGTAAAATTAACTGATTCAGGAACGCAGTATTTTATAATAACAAAAGTGGCAGCAACTTCAATCACCCTCTATGGTGGTACAGATTACACGCTGTCAGGCGGTGCAATAACGAATGTATATTATTCAACATTTAAGGCTCCGTTCGGGTTCCCGCTTGATCCATCGAAATGGACAGAAACTTTGACCGATACGGCGGTAAACTCTCAGGCGTCCCCGGTTTCTGGGACATGGTATAATCTGGGGTCTTTATCAATCAGCGTCCCTATAGGCGTATGGAGAATTTACACAAAAATGACATGCGAGCTTGCGAGAGGCGCAGCTGGTGACATCGATCTTGAATTTACCCTCTCTACTTCGTCAAGCGCTGTTTCAAATACGCGGTTTTCAGTACGAAATGTTGTTGTCAATGTTACCGACTGCTTGCCGACACTTGTTAACGAATTTGATTTAGCCGTTATCACAAAGACAACATATTATCTATTATTGCGGGCCAATTCAACCGGAACAAATGTTGTACAAACCCGGGGTGATATACTGCCAACAAAAATTGAGCTGGTATGCGCCTATCTATAGAAAAATGAAACACATTGTATTTATAGCCTATTTTTTTATCGTAATAATCCTTTTCTTGATAATTTATAAGAGATTAAATAAAAAATTTCCAGTGGATTCAAAGTTTTTGCCACGTTTTGGCTTTTATGTTCTGTGGGCGGCAGTTCAGCAGGCAGTGGTTTTTCTGTCGGTTCATTGGTTATCAGAGCCGCGATGGTTATATGCAATATTTATATTCTCAATATTCCATCTGTTTAATTATAGATTATTGTTTTTTTGTTTTTGCTTGGCATGTGCGGTTTATCCAGTTCATTTTTTAGTGCTTGATTTTTATTGGCAAACAATTATTCTGCATGCGCTTTCTGGCACTCTATATTATTTCACCGGATGGCCGATGGACGTTTATCTCGGAAAAATTGCAAATAAAATAAAAGGAATTATAAAATAATGCCTCGAAATATAGAAATATACGCGGGATTAATAATAAAAACCTTTGCTGTATTGTTTGGCGCTTTCTGTATTGTATCAGGGGCTCTATGGAAAAATATTCAATTGGCAACCCTCCCCCAGAATTTTATCAAATGTTCGGATTCTGCTAAAATATTCGATAAAACAATCGATGTAAATTTGACGCTTATAATAATAGGCGCTATAATTGTAGTGCTCGGGTTCGGTGACACAGCTAGCATGATTATAAGGGCCATTAAAAACGGAAGAAAAAAATGACTACTAAACTTATTAGACCGGTAAAACCGCCGCATACAGTAACCAGCGGCTACGGATATAGAACACTAAACGGAAAACAACAATTTCATGATGGTATTGACTATATAGGATCAGATTATAGTGTGTTTGCCGTGTGTGACGGTAGAGTAATAAAAGATTTCGACGCTTATAGCCCTGTTTTAGCCTGGACGGACGGACGGCACAGCGCCGGGAATTATATTATTATTCAGCATACAATTCATGACACCCCATATTTTGCCCGATATATCCACCTGGGAGAAAATTTTTGTTCTCATGGTCAACACGTAGAACAGGGCGAACTAATAGGATTTTACGCTAATGCTGGTAGAAGTTATGGGGCGCACTTGCATTTTGATATGTACGACAAAAACTGGATAAAAATTGACCCTACCCCCGTTCTAATCAAAGGTTTAAAGGCGAACAATTTTATAAAATGAAAAATTTAAAAACTCTTCTCTATACGACATTTACTGATCGGGACGGGGAAATAGATTTTACTGAAATGATGCACGTACTAGCCCTTTTAATTGCGGTTCAAATGTTCTGCTCCTGTCTGATACATATATTTTCTTTCTCTTTTCTGGATAAAGATTTAATTGAATTTGAATTTAAACTTTTTGCGGTGCTCGAAGGGACCTATAGAACTAAGCAGGGCATAAAAGATTTTACAGTATATAAAAACGGGCATGGAATAGAAAATAAAAAACATGGAGTAAATGAAAATGAAAAAAATATTTCTTCTGTCATTGGTGGGAATGTTCTTCCTTAATGCAAGCTGCAATCCAAAAGAGGCAAATCTAACACAACAAACAAAAATGAGTGAGGCCATAGACATAATAGCCAGCCCCTCGGCGGTATTTGCTGAATGTTACACGAAAAATTCTGTGGGAGGGGCGGGAGGTAACGTATTGAACCCTATCTGCGATTCCGCATATTGTCTATATGAAAGAATTTATGTAGATAATGTATGTAAGGAACGGTATAAGCCAGAAGATAAATATATAAAATGTTTTACTCAATTTGTGGGTAAAAAATGCAACACTGAAAGATAAATATTTATCCCCATTGTTTGGCCATCGCATAAATAAACCCCGGCCATATAGACCGGGGGGAGTTTAAATGAATACTCATGTATTCAAGGCGGTCAATGAATATCATTAACCGCATAAAAACATGCAGGATTCTCAGAATGCACAGAGAGATTTAAACTTCTCATACCCATACTCATCCTGCAACAAGGGCAAGAGTTTTTTTGCTGGTATTGATTTTTTCGTAATACCATTTTTTGTTTTAAATGCTCTTATCCCATCGCTACAAGCACCAGTAATTTTTTTGTATGTCGACACCGTGATATCAGTGTCAGGGCGTATCACGTCAGGAACTATATTTTTATTCTGGTTTTTTATTTTCCTGTAAATTCCGGCAATGGCTTTTTTTTCGGTCTGCGCATGGTAGTACACACCATTTTTCTCTGCAATCCAATATTTTTGAATCAGCAGCTCTCTTTTTTTCATTGAAAAAGACTCTGTGTTATAGACTGTTACGCCATCCACGGTTTTTTCTGACAATATTTTCAAATTAATGATGTTGTCAAAAACAAGTTTGCCGGTGCGCTCTAGGCGAATCAGTCTATCTATAGGAACTGACACAACTGGCGTTTTCCAGACTTTGGGGAATTGGTAGCTTTTTGAATAGTAGCTCCAGTCTGTTTCTTTCTCGACGTGGTTGCTAATTACAGGAGAATCATTAACCTGTATTTTCTTCGAGTATCCATTCAGTACTGGAAAAGCTGATTCAAATGCCCGCTCTATTCGTCTCTGTCTGGCTGCAGATATACGTTCTGCGTAGTTGTTGTCTTCGTTGGGAACAATGTTGTTCCGCCTGTCGCCCTGCTTGTCTCTGATTTCCGCTATTGTTTTTTTTATTTCTGCCAGAGTAAATCGGCAGTTATAACCTAGAAGGCTATTTATCTCAGATTTTTTAGTTTTTTCTCTGATCATCCCCTCGGCGATTAGTTTTTTCAATTTTTGTTCTTCATTCATTTTAAACTCCTTTATTATCATACTCTATTATACTAATTTTATTCTGAATCGGCAACAAAAAAACACGAAAAACACGAAAAAACACACTAAAAATTTAAAAAATTTCCGCCTGTTCAAGAACAGTTTTAAGAACAGTTTTAAAAGTCCCCTGTTTTTTCATAAATTTTATTCCGCTTTCCCCCGCTACGGGTTTGGTCCAGAAAACTTTATAAATCCGCTCACCATCCAGCCGGGTCTCAATCAGTTCTGATTTATACCCCTGTTCTATCAGATAATTTTTTACGGTTTTTAAACTGGAATAGCGTTTCACGGAGCCGAGCCCGCATTGTTCTATGTATTCCAGAAGTAATTGGGGGTTTAATAGGGTATATTTAAAAGGGCCCTCCCTGTTTTTTTCTTTTTCCATTAAATACAAATTGAGCTCGCTTAAATTACTTTCAATTAATTCCTGTTTACCCTGGGTAAATATGGGGCGGATATGCGGATTAAATTTTGATAAATCTTTTTGACTCAAATATGAATAGATTAACTGAGCGCCGCCTATGCTTTTAAAAACTTCAAAAAGTTCTTTATAGTACTCTGGTTTTTGTTCCAGCTTTTCATTGTTTATTACTAATAAACGGCGGTCCCTGCGATCAATTCTTACAGCGTTTATATGATTCGAAAACATGATAAAATTAGTGGTATTCTTTACTGTGTATGGCCGCGCCCATTTCCCTTCTATTTCTACCGTAGGCTCCGTAATTATATTTTTTAACTGATTCATAGTATGGTCACGGTCTCCCTGCATGAGCTCGTGGACAAACAAAAAAATTCTATCCTCTAAAAAATGGGTATATCCCCGGGTTAACTGCCTGTTTTCGACGCTCCCTATATATTCCTTATAGCCCGTTTTTGGTGTATACATATTTCTAAATAAAGTTTCTAGAGCACTCTTCCCTATTCCATGTTCTTTTGATACAATCAATAACGCATAAGGCAATTTTGAGCCGGGGTTTTGTACTATATAGCCGAAAAAATTTAAAACGGCTTCGTATTCTTCCTTATTGTTTGTAAGATATTTTATGTGGTTTATAAATATTTCTATTTCTTTTTCATCCCCGCTTATTTTTTTATTTTCAATTCGTAACCCCCGGAACCGATTGAAAACCCGTATATCACCAATTTCCGTCCTATTAAAAATTCTTTCTTTTATCTCTGGTCTAAAATCTATTTCCTCCACAACCGTTATTAACCTGTGCATTAATATGTCAATAAAAGACAGCTTTGTCTTACAGCGGTGTGCTATCTCATTATTTATTTGTACCGTTGTTTTTAATTCATAACCGTTTTCTAAATTTATAAGCCGTTCCGCCTGGATAACATACACAAAATCTTTTAACATCTCGCGGATTTTTTGAAATTCTGAGTATTGTTTAAATTTTTTCTGTCTCTCCTGATTATTTTTTGAGGTGTTTATGGATTCCCGGTATTCCCCGAACCCGGTTTTAGAGTACCTATAAGCGCTTTCTATCTGGTGTTGTAGAACCGGGGAATCCTCCGGGGGTTCTATTATATTCTGGTTTATTTCTTCTGCTATGCTCACGGCTTTTTCTTTTTGCAAACCCCATCCATAGCAATCAAGACCAATGAAAAATAATTGCTGAGATCGGCCCTCCCCCTTATATATTTTTTCTTTTTTATAGTACAATGACTTGATAAATTCAATAATTGAATTATCGTTAATTTCTGTACATTCTATACCGGGGGCGCTCACTGTATCTATGTCTATTTTTTTAACATATTTTTTATGCAAATAATCTATATTATATCTTTTAGTATTTTCTATATTTTCATAGTGTATAACGTTATAGCCTGTTCGGGTTGTTTCCTTCAGGTGCGGTGTATAGGGGAGACGCAGGGCGCGAGCCGCGTCTTTTACCGCTTTATCGGCGCGATAAAGATTTATTAGATATTCTTCGAGCTCAGTAAATTTTTTCAGAGTTTTTTCAGTTTTAGCTGGTCTATCCAGTAACCAGTATAAATGGAATTTTTTGTCTCTTTTTAATATAAGGTGGGGTGGGGGGCCCTGCTTTGCTATATCTGGATTATTCAAATAATAGCTGGAATCATCTATGTCAATATACAAAGCGTTTAAAAGTTCTATATTATCGTTATTCCTTTGACCGCCTTCCTTAATTATATTAGGACATACACAGATATTTCTCTGTTCTTTTATCTGGGTTTCTATAAAATTATTTGTTATAGTATTTTTTATTTTCTCTTTTGTGTTAACCAGGTTAAACGGAATCGTGTTTATATTTTTGGGCTCTGAAAAACAGGATAAGGCTATTCTATCTGAGTCCAAAAATAAAATGTCCAAAAATTTATGTATCCTTTCAATATTTTTTTGGTGCTCCACATATCCCCCTAATCTAAAATTTTACTTATTGTATCATATTTTGTTTGCAGGGTGTCAAATATATATTTTTCAATTCCTTTATCATATAGAAAATAGTTCCATGTTACCGGCTTTTCCTGCCCCAGCCTTAAAGTACGCCCCTCATTCTGGGTTAATACGTAGGGCGCCCAATCCAGTTCAGTAAAATAAGAGTCTGCATAACCTATAAGGTCGAACCCTTCCCGCACTGCCCCCAGCGTAGCCACCAATATATTTTCTTCCTGTTTGTCTGTTTTTTTTATCAGTTTATATCTTTCTTCAGGGTCCATTTTTCCTGTTATTAGTGTCAAAGATAAATTTTTTTCCTTTAATAAATCATAATATTTTTCTGCCACGTCTGCATGGTAAGCAAATAGAATAAATTTTTTCTGATCTGGTACAACTATTTTTTTTATATATTCAAAAACACTTTTAATTTTAAATAGCCCTTGCTGGTGTTTATATATCGTTAACTGATCAAAAGAAGGGACCGTTTTTAACAACTGATTAAGAAAAGAGGGATTGTCTATTATTAAGTTTAGCTGACTGCTCTTATACCCTGCCTTCTCTAAAAGTTCTGTTAATAGTTCCCGCTCTTCCACATACATTTCTGCGCTTATCTCTATCGGTATATTATTTCTAGTACTCGGGGGTAGTTCTGAAAGCACTTCATATTTTTTCCTTCTAAGCATCGATTTATATAATTCTTTCTTTAATTCTTCCGGGTTTCTAACCCCCCTATGAGTCAACCCAAATTTTGTAAATCTGAATGTTTTCGCCCATTTTACAATAAACTTTTCAAACGTTTGATTTTTTATTATATCGTTTTGGGTGGTCCATAACCAGGGATATAATTCCCCAACCCTCTGGGGGATAGGGGTTGCCGATATCCCCAGAATTTTTTTTGAACAATTAGCAATTGTTTTACACTTTAACGCGGGAGCGCCAAAAATTGCCTGTGTTCTTTTTGATTCGAAGTTTTTTAAATAGTGGACCTCATCTATTATAAGTATATCAAATATATGTTTTATAAGATATCTTCTTATATCTGGATCGATACATTCATTATAGGATTTTATAATTATAACCGGCCTTTTATTTGGCAACCATTTTTTTATTTCGTCTTCCCATTTCAATTTCAAGTTTGCCGGGCACACTATCAATGAATATTTCCCCCCAATTTTTTGCAGTATTTTCAAGGCTTGAACAGATTTACCGAGGCCCGTTTCATCGGCCAATAAAAATCCCCTGTTTTTTTGCAGAGTTTTATATATTATTGATATTCCTTCAAGTTGATATTTTCTTAGTTTATTTTTTAGCACGGTTTATATACTAAAGTTTAGCTATTTCTATAGCCGTTTCTTCTATTGTCCCCTGAAATAATAAAAAACTTTCCAGGTCTTCTATCTGTTCCTTTTCTTTTTTTATCGCTTTAGTTTTTTGAGGTAATATTAATGTAGCGTATAAACGACATAGAACACCCTCTAAAGATTCATGAAATTCTACGATAAAATAAGGAGTCCTGTTTAATACTGTTTTCATACACATAAGTTTTTGAAATTCTGTCAATAAATTCAGGGGATTTTTTGAAAAAGTTCTGGCGTTATTCCGGGTTTTTTTAGCCTCAAAAAAAACAACCTTGCCCCCAAAAGTTATATAAAAATCGTATCCACTCTTAAAAACTCTATGCGGTGAGTCCCTATCTACTACAATATTTAGGGGTACCTTTGAAAAAGTATGTATTTTTTTTATTAAAATATTTACTAATTCCCTTTCTGATTTTTTGTTTGTTTTAATTTTAGTACTCATTTTTTTTCCTTGTTTTTGTATTATTTCCCATACCTTTTTTTTATTTCGCACTCTGAAGCTACGGGCAACCCCGGGGCCCAGTCCGGAGTCTGTGACATAATTTCTTCGAATTTTTTTAAATTCTTCTTAGCCTTATGGGCCGGTGTTTCTACTATTATTTCATCATGTACGGTTAAAACTATACTAAAATCTGGTTGTCTATCACATTCAAGCGCCATTTCCCCGACTACGTCCCGGGCTATCGCTTGAACTACATTTTCCACCAGTACCCCGCCCCACAAATGACCTACTTTTTTATCTGGGCTTTTATATATTAGTTCACCGTTATCAATTCTGGGCTCCCAATAGTAGAGGCTTCGGCCAGAGGGCAACTGTATTTGTATTTTATCTTTCATTTTTTTCAATACAAAATTTTTATATCTTATTTCTTTTTTCCCCTCCATGGCTTTTTTAAAAGCCTTTTCCAGATTACGCCAGAGAGCCGGAACCTCTGGAAATATAGAGCGGTATATGTTGACAACCTGTTTAGAAAATGTATCCGAAATATCTATACCATACAGGGCACAAGTGTCTCTAAAACGTTTATCTCCCATCCCGAACCCCAGACCGAGGATAGCGGTTTTCCCTAGAAATCTTTTATCCCTGTCTATATCCCCCGTATTATATATTTTTTGAGCCATTTTAATGTATACATCTTTTCCGTTTTCATACGCTTTGAGCACCTTTTCGCACCCTGCGAGCCAGAATATAACACGGGCTTCTATGGCTGACAAATCCCCGACCAGGAATCTTGAATGGTTTTTTTTATTTTTCCGGGGAACTATCAGGCCCCGGATTAATAGGTTTATTGTATCCGCGCTATCCTCTATTTTTATTTTCCCCCCGCTTAATAGCTCTACTCTCTCTTTATATTGTTTATCATCATTTATGCAATCCCGGGGCAAATTTTGCGGCTGGAAACCCCGGCCCGCCCAGCGGCCAGTATGGGCCCCATAATATTGTAAGTATTCCCGGACTATGCCGTTTTCATCATGATACCCCATAAATGCTTCGAGTTTCTTCGGAGCACTCGCAGATAATACCCGACGTAATTTCAAAGCTTGTAGGATTTCTGGTGCTCCCCCATATATTTTTGTACCCGCCATAACTTTTTCAAGTTCTTTCAATGTATGTTGCTGCACATTCTGTATCCTATATATTACGGGGAGCCGCTCATTAAGCCAATTTTTAAACCCGGCAGCGCTTTTGATAGTTGGGGTCCCGCTTTCCTCCACCCCCGCTAGTTTTTTACCGAGTTTCTCCGCTTTTTTAAAATATATGGTGTAGGCTTTTTTAAGTTTATTTAAAACCTTTATGTCTATCTGGAGACCGTGAAAGTTTATCTTTTTATCGAGTTCGAATAAATCATTTTCAAATTTTATATTATTTCCCGTCAAATTTTTATAGAATTTTTCGGTCAAAAGTACGTCTTGTGTATTGTACGCCGCCCACTTCCTCCAGTCATTTTCTGTTATCTCAATATATTTTAGTTTTCCAGTTTTCCTGTCTTTTTTAGGAACACTATACCGATTAATTAAGTACTGCCCCTCATCCACATATTTCCCGGATTCCAGTTTTAAAAAACGTGCCGCTTTACCCAGGGCACCAGGTATACCGCAGCGATAAGCCCGGGCCGATGTACATTTATAGCGCGTAAGATCTTTGTACGATGGGGGGAGAAGTTTTTTAGCGGCCAGAATATTATAAATAATACTGTATTCAAATTTATAATTATGGGCCACAATAGGGCCTTTAAATTTTTTTAGTTCTGTGGGAAATGGCTGGGTTTCTCCTTCTTTAGAAATCCCCCTCCACAAATTAACTTTACCCGGGGCGGTTGTGTTAAAACGCCACCCCATTAATATTATTTCGGTGCTGGGGTCTTTTGAATATATCCAGGACCCACATTTTTTTATATCGCAAAAGGAGCGGGTTTCAAAATCTATATATAAAGTTTTTTCCATTTATTTTTTTACCCTGCTTTTTTTAACTAGGTTAATAATGCTATCTGTAAATATTTCTGATATAAATTCACTCTGGATTTCTTTAATAATTATCTTTTTTATAAGTTCTGCGCCTATGTGAACGCCATCATAAAATATTTTTCTTAATATTTTTTTTACTTTTAAGTCTGGATCGCTTATCGAATTCCATTCATAGTCCAGCAAATCAAATATTTTTTTATACTTTTCGTTTACATATTTTTCAAAGTTTTTTTCAGTAAATTCTTTTCTGCTCATATTTTTTACCGTGTATCCCTATAATAATTTTTTGCCTTTTCTCTGCTTCCTCGAATTTTTTTCCCGGTAATATTCTTTCTGTCTTTCACGCACTTTTATTTTTCTCTCTTCTTCTACCTGCCACCTTTGATATTTTACGCGCCGTTCCTCAAAGCTGCGGGCGGCCAGGGAACGCACAGCGGACATACCCAATATGATGATAGCAAGTGAGCCGGATATAAGAAACCCTCTTATATTTTTATAGTAATCACGAACAATGTATTCTTCTCCGATTCCCCCGGTTTCCCTCAGCCATTCATACCCCAGATTGCAAAAAATTGTTATAAGCATTAAAAAAATAAGAGCTGTCCAGGTTCCCCTTGATCGCTCTTTTAATACCGCTGCGCGGGAGACGTTACGAGAAAAAAGAGCTATAGCGCCATCAAACCCCAGGGCTTTTATCCATGACCAGAAAGCCGGCGGTCCCCCCTCAAAAAAATAGGCTAACTGATGGGCGGAAGCAAGAAGAAAAACTATAATTATCGCGTCTATTATTAATAATTCCCGATACTCAGAAAGAATTCTTTTTTGATAGTATATTTTGGAATCCCCCTGAATAAAGCGGGAGGGCTTCATAAATTTTCTGTACCAGTTTATTATTTTATTCATCTTTTTTTCCTTTATTAAATTTTTATATTGTTTTCTTATTTGCTATTCTTTCTTAAATTTTTATATTGTTTTCTTAGCTTTTTTAGATGTGTTTTCATTATAAACTTTAGCGCAAGATTTTTTTGTATATCAATAGCTTTTCCTATCTCTTCTATTAAAAGCTTTAAAGAAACCTGTATAATCAAGTTAAGAAGCTTTTCCGGTTCTATGTCTTTATATTTTATATCGCGCAGTAACATCCGCACCCGTTCCTCTTTAGATAGCGACAGTACGGACTCAATGCTTGCTATTCTATACATATCTGTTTCTAATTGTTCTATATATTGCGCTTCCTGTATTTCTGTCATAGTTGCTTATCCGGGTTACCTATCCAGTACGCCGATTTCCCTCAAATTTTCTATATACAAGTTTAGTTCATCGACATTCTCTTTTAGATCTTCTATCATTCCTGTAAGTACAGCTATCTCTTCCCTGTCTTTTGTAAATTCTTCACTACAAGCATGGTAGAAATTTTCTTTATCTGAATACTCCATATCTTCTATAACGTCGTATAGTGTCGGAAAACTTTTTATAATCCTGTTCAATTCTTCGATTGTCACGGCTCACCCCCTATTTTTTCTCTCTGATTTTATGCCATTTTCAACATAGAACCGTATCAGCTCAGCGCTTGATATCATTTTGTCTTGCGCGGTATCCTCTATGTCTTTATAGAGATCCTCAGAAAATCTTACAGTTTTTCTGATTCCCTTTAATTTTTTTCGCCCTCTGTTTTCAATTTTCATCTGTTACCTCATTCTAATTTTTTATTCTGTTTATTCACTATTCACTAAAAAAAATTAAAGTTATCATTTTTTTACCTCATCATAAATTTTAGTCACTTTTCTATATTGTGAAACTATCTTGTCATGTCCGATGATGCACTCGCCCCAGATGAGAACATCTGTCAGGATTCCGCCTGTTGGCATATATTTTTTGGCCTGTTCTACCAATAGTGAAGAGTGCAGACCTTTGGAACATAATTCTATGTCATGTTCGTGTAGAACCTGTCCCACATATACGCTGACATCTGATAGTCCATAGTTATATTTTTTGTCTTTTCGAATATAGTGAAAGGCTTTCCATGCATTTTTTTCAGGCAGTATAAATTTTATGCCGGACCCGGACCCGGACCCGACACCGTCCCCGCACCCTGACCCCCCGCACCCTGACCCGTAC
>Ga0316187_10001845_pt1 | contig 18520 bp, 14 predicted proteins | sample CroRivburrow1_MG_FD_204927 | JGI IMG/M metagenome (GOLD analysis project Ga0316187, IMG submission 204927) | Coastal sediment microbial communities from Maine, United States - Cross River worm burrow 1 | ecosystem: Environmental > Aquatic > Marine > Coastal > Sediment | place: USA: Maine...
CTGTCGAGACTGGTCACCTGATCGATCGCGGCAACGATGTTGTCAATGATAGTCTGTTGCGCCGCTTCATCGGCCAGCTGTGCGGGATCAAAGCGCCGCTCGAACAGTGTGATGAGTTGCTGCGCCAACTGCGGGTAATGCGACAGGGTGTCTTCCATATAGGCCTGGCTCAACGGCAGCCGGGTCTGTACGAGATATCTGGCCAGGGCCCGCAGCACGGTGACCTGCCGCCAGTGCAGGCCGGCGTCGAGCACCAGACGATTGAAACCGTCGTTTTCCATCGCGCCGTTACAGACCTGCAGAAAGGCCTGCTGAAAACTGTCCTTGACCGCCAGCACATCGATGTTGCTGGCAGCAATCACACTCATGTCAAAGTCAAGTATCCAGTAACGGGTGCCCGCAGCAGCCGTGATCTCGTAAGGCCGCGCCTCGAGTACACGCAGGCCCATGCGTTCCAGCAGCGGCAGGACATCGGACAAGGCCATGGGTTGTTCACGACCATAGACCTTGAAACGCAGCAGTTCCTGACCTTCCTCGGGCGGGCGATACAGGTGCACGGCCAGCGGTTGTTCATCACAGACCGTCAACAGGCGCTCGATGTCGGCAACGGCCGTATGGACGTTAAAATCGGCCTGATAGGCCAGCGGAAAGGCGTGGGCAAAGCACGGATAGATTCGGCTGCCATCAAACTCGCCCAGTTGTTCATGCAGGGCCTGGGCCAGTTTATCCTGCCAGGACAACATGGCCTCGACCATACTGTCACGCAGCTCCGCGACATCGTAGGCGGGTATCTCGCCGGGTTGGGTGCGGATAATAAAATGTACACGTGCCAGCGGAGAGTCCACCAGTTGCACATTAAACTCGACGCTCTGCCCGTCCAACACCTCCAGCAACAGGGCCTGAATGCGTTGCCGCAGTTCGGAGCGATAACGGTCACGCGGAATATAGACCAGCGCCGTTACAAACCGCTCATAGATATCATTACGCATGAACAGGCCGAGGCGATGGCGCTCGACGACCTGAAGAATGCCGAGAGCGGTTTCGTAAAGTTCCTCCTCGGTGAACTGGAACATCTCATCACGCGGAAAGGTATCGAGTACATGCTGCATTGCCTTGCGGCTGTGACTGCTGGTGCTATAACCGGTATGGCGCCAGACATAGTCCACCTTCTGGCGTAGGATCGGGATGTTAACGGGCCGTTCGCTATAGGCCAGCGAACTGTAAAGACCCAGAAAGCGCCATTCACCAATGACCTTGCCGGCATCGTCATACCGTTTGATACCGATGTAGTCGAGATGCACCGGACGATGCACCGTGGACACGGCCGTCGACTTGGTGATGATCAACAATGTTGCCTGCCGGGCCATGGCCCGCAGCGTGGGCGGCACATGGGCAAAACTTCTCGACACCCGCGCCAGTTGATGATCATGCAAGATGCCGAGCCCGGATTCCGGCACGCGTTTGAGATGGTCTTCACCCTGCTTTTGCACCAGATCATAGGCACGGTAACCGATAAAGGTGAAACGGCTGTCTCCGAGCCAGCGCAGGAAGGCCAGGCTTTCGGCCTTCTCTTCCGCGGGGACCGGTATATCCTGCGACTCGATGGCCTGGATGGCTTCATTGAGACGCGCCCGCATGGCATGCCAGTCGTGCACCACAATGAGGACATCACTGAGCACATGTTCCAGTTGTTCATGTATGGCCTGCAGGCGTTCGGGATCATTCTGGCGGTCGATCTCGAAATGCAGGACGGCTTCGGCCTGTTCACCCTCAGCGCCATTCGCTTCCGGCAACACATTACGCAGGTGACCGCCTTCACCACGGACCACGGTGATCACGGGATGAATCAGCAGATGGATGCTGACATCAAATTGCGCCAGCGCCATATTCAGGGAGTCGACTAGGAACGGCATGTCATCCGCGATGATCTCGACGACGGTATGGGTACTCTGCCAGCCGTATTCATCAAAGCCGGGATTATAGATACGGATCAGCGGTTCACCGGGTTGACGTTGCATGGCCAGCTTCCACAGTGCCAGTACCGCACCATAGAGGTTATCGAGGGAACGTTCCTGCAAATCTTCGGCGATACTGTGCTGGTAAAACTGCTGTGCAAAACGTGCCGCCAGCTCACGCTCGCCATCAGGCAGATGCTCGTTCAGTCGCTCGACAATGTTTTCGATAATACGACGCACGCCGGCCCTGGTCCTATCGCATGCTTATTTGATCGGCTTGATAAACTTCAATGTAAAACGGTCGCTCTCACCGATGGCCAGGTATTTGGCCTTATCCTGTTCTTTTAATGCCAGGGTGGGCGGCAGGGTCCAGACACCCTTGGGGTGGTCTTTGGTATCCCTGGGATTGGCGTTGATTTCGGAACTGGCAACAAACACAAAACCGACCTTTTCGGCCAGCCGGATCGCAACGTCCTGATTGACGTAACCTGTACCTGCCCCGGAGTCCTGAGGGGTATCAGGGTTACCACGATGTTCAACAACACCCAGGGTGCCGCCCGGTTTCAGGGCCGTATACATGGCCCTGAAGACATCATCGGCCGTGCCGGCCTTCATCCAGTTGTGAATGTTACGAAAGGTCAACACGGCATCGGCGCTACCCGGCGGGGCAATAGCGGTTTTTTCGGGTGGCGCCAGCACAGTAATGTTGACGTTCGTATAGACGGGATGTGACATCATCTTGATCTTGAAACGTTGCGCAGACTTGCGGGAAAAGTTTGATCCTGAATCGGGATCATTACCGGCGGCATAGTAGGTACCATCGTCTTTCAGGTATGGCGCCAGGATTTCGGTATACCATCCACCACCGGGGAAGATTTCAACAACCGTCATATCGGGTTTAATACCGAAAAAACCCAAGGTCTGCGCCGGGTGGCGGTACAGGTCACGGGCCATATTGGCCTGCGTGCGATGGTCACCGTTGATGGCCGCGCTGAGTTTTTGGTCAATGACGCTATTGAATTGCTGGTTGAGTGGGTCGCCTCCCCTGTTATCGTCTACTGATGAGGTGACTGGCCCGGCGTTACTATGATCCGGGCTGCAGGCACTGAGTGCGAACAGCCCCAGTAATATCAGCAACGGCAAACACATCCTGTTGAGACGCTGAATTATATTCATGGCATGCTTTCCCTATAGAGTTTATCAATACAGGCAGTGGAGACAATGTAGCACGATTTGTAGTTACAGCATATTTCACCGTGCTGTTGAGGCCACATCCTGCCTTTTTTCTGGCACCTCTACTACAGTGATAACGACTCTACCCAACTGCACACCTGCAGCCTGCTACGGCAAGGTATCCTGAAAGGACTGGCGGTTATTAATGTTGACGAGCCAGCGAGCTAGCACCGGGTGCCCGTCTCGCCAGTCATGCGCATAACGCAGATCAATATAATCCAGCGCCACGGCCATGGCGATATCGGCCATGCTCAAACGACCGTTAAACAGATATTCACTACCCAGCATATGCTCACTGGCAAAGACCAAACTGGCGGCAATCTTTTTTTCCTGTTTGGCGATAAAACTCAGATCCTGTTTATCCTCATCACGACGCAGCTCTAACATGCGTGCAACGACGGCATCCACAATACCGTCACCAAGCGCATGCCAGCGCTGCACCTGCCAGCCTTGATCTCTATCGACCGGGATTAACGGGTTCTCGGCCAGGCCATCGATATATTCCACAATCATGGGTGAGTTGAATAACACCTCGCCGTCATCACGTTGTACCAGCGGCACTTTGCCCAACGGGTTCAGACGTACAACATGGCTATCCGGGTCGGAGGGTGATTCGGCAGTAAATTCAAAGTCCAGGCCGTGCTCAATCAGCGCAATACGTACCTTACGGCCATAGGGCGATGTGGTTGATGAATAAAGTTTCATGGTTGAATCCGCCGCTGGTGTATTCAGTATTGAAATATAAAGCCACAGCTAAATATAGAGCCAAGGTGCCCACACGTTAACTGGAAACTGTAGACGATCAAATATTTATTTGGCTTATTCGGTTTCAACCACTACTTTATACCCATACATCCAGTGATTGGTCCTGGTGCCAATATTGATAACGGTATGACAAACACCCGCCGGGATCAACACCTCTTCGCCGATGGCCGGGTACAGGGTCTGGCCATTAAATTGTAATTCGATATCACCTTCTAGCGGCATCAATAACTCATCACTATCATGAACAAAATCTGACCACACCTGCCCGGCCGGGTCCGTCCAGACATCACAACTAAAGCCGCGTTGACGCCAGTCGTTGCGTATAGATTCCAGGTTAATCATCATGCTGAAATTGTAGCCGCCATTGACCTCAAATACACCTGTCCAGCCTCAGATCAGAGCTACCCACGTGATTTATCGTTTAAATCTTTTGCCGGCTATGTTAAAATGTTTTCTCTACATAAATTAAGTGGTTGAGTAATTTAGTTAAGAATACACCTTAGGTATTTGAGACCCGGCCGGAGCAGTAATTTTTGTCCTAACCCGGAGACGGGCGAATGAATATGCAGGCGGCGGCCGAAACCAGCCGGACGCAGCCCCGGGCCGCCACGGCGAAAGGCTAAACACGGTCTGCCACAACCTGATCTGCTGCTGTCAGCATTCTTTGTCCTGCCTGACTAGCGCGATCAGCCGCCTGCATCATTATTGCAGACTCAAGCGGTTTTGGCGTGGGTCTTAATCATTCGTGGTATAAAACATGCCCGGAATGATTAAGGCCCGCGTCTTTTTTAGTTTCAGCCGGCTAATTTCTACGACGAACAGGACACGCTGATCGACCCAGCCCACTCGGGTGGTGTGGCGGCATAAGACTCGAAGCCAGGCTGTTCTGCAAACGGTTGTTTCAACAACTCCAGCAGCCTGCTAATTTCAGTATAATCACCCTCATCTTCGGCCTGACGTATCGCGCGCTCGGCCAGATAGTTACGCAGGATATATTTCGGATTCACCGCCTTCATCGATCGACTGCGCCGCACATCATCACTCCCCTCCTGCAGCAGTCGCAGACGGTAACGTTCAGCCCAGGCAACAAAGGCCTGCCGATCTATAAACAGATTGCACAGCCCATTTTTCGATGTCGCCACTGTAGAATCAAAGCCACATAAGGCTCGAAAGAAGTGCGTATAATCAAGCCGCCCCTCCAGCAATCGAAGCAGGTCCAGCCACAGGATATGGTCCCCCTTGTGTTGCTGCAGCAAACCAAGCTTGGCGCGCACAATCGAGCGGTAGGCCTGCTCATAGCAGGACCAGTAGTTATCGAGACTGGCCCGAGCCAGGGCCATGGCCTGATCCTTGTTATCACTGAGCAGAGGCAACAGGGCCTGAGCCAGACAACCCAGGTTAAACAGGCCAATATCGGGCTGTTCCCTGAAGGCATAGCGCCCCTGGTGGTCCGAATGGTTACAGACATATCCGGCCTGAAAGGTATCGAGAAACCCGAACGGACCGTAATCAAGCGTCAGCCCCAAAACAGACATATTGTCGCTGTTCATGACCCCATGGGTAAAACCGACCCCCTGCCAGCGGGCGATTAAATCAGCTGTACGCTGAATGATCTCATCCAACAACGCCAGATAGGGCTGCTCATGATCCAAAAGCTGAGGATAATGCTGCTGCAGCACATAATCGGCCAGCTGGCGCAGATGGTCGTGCTGCCCGGTGTAGAAAAAATATTCAAAACTGCCAAAGCGGATATGAGATTCGGCCAGGCGTACCAGCATGGCGCCCGGTTCCACCTGTTCACGATATACGGCCTGGCGACTACCGATCAGGCATAGGGCCCGTGTAGTCGGGATGCCGAGCCCGGCCATGGCCTCACTGCACAGATACTCGCGAATGGATGAACGTAATACGGCCCGACCATCACCCTGACGCGAATAACGCGTCGGGCCACTGCCCTTGACCTGAATATCCCATAAGGCACCGTCATGGTTGCGCACCTGCCCCAGCAGTACGGCGCGGCCATCACCTAGGCGCGGCACATAAACACCAAATTGGTGCCCTGAATAACACATGGCCAGTGGTTCAAAACCAGGCCATGATCGTTTTCCACTGAAGAAATCCACAAAATCCGGCCGTCGAGCCTCTCCAGGGCCCAGGCCTATGAGTGCCGCAGCCTGCTCATTGAAACTGACCAGATGTGCATCCAGCAAGGGTTGTGGCGCAACCGCATGCCAGAACTCCTCAGGCAAGCGGGCGTAACGATTATCAAAGACCAGCTGTTCCAGTCTCAGTCCCGATTCCGATCCTGGTGCAGACTGCGTCGTGGTAGTTAAAGTCATATTCCGTCCCCACAAGGATAATTCCTGATTATTTTACTCGGTTTTTATCCCTGCCACCAGAAATCACAGCCCATGGGTCATGGTTTTGCATAATGAAGGCCACGCGGTAAGATGTGGGCTATTGTATTGCCCATATTCTCTTATGTCAGCCAAGCCTAACAGTACACTCCCACCCTCCAGGCTCAGGCAGATTGCCCTGTTCGCTGGCCCCTTACTGGCATTAATCATCGTTCTGGCCGTGGATATCCCTGACTATCCGAAGGCCCCGCTGATGCTGGCCATTGTTGCCTGGATGGCCACCTGGTGGCTAACGGAATGTGTCCCGTTGGCAGTGACGGCCCTGATCCCCCTGATCGCCTTTCCGCTAACGGGCATTGCCTCGGCCAATGATACCGCCCCGCGTTATATGACCAGCATCATGTTTCTGTTTGTTGGCGGGTTCCTGATTGCACAGGCCATGGAGCGTACCGGGCTACATCGGCGTATTGCCCTGAATATTCTGCATTATCTACATCGCAGTCCGCTGCAGATCCTGACGGGATTTGCGATTGCCACGAGTTTTCTGTCGATGTGGATATCCAATACCGCCACGGCTATGTTGATGGTAACTATCGGCATCGCCGTCATCACCCGCCTCGATGCCGTGTTTGATAAAAAACAAATGACCGTTTTGGCACCAGCCCTGTTACTGGTGATCGCCTATGCGGCCAATATCGGCGGCATGGGGACGCCGGTGGGTACCGTCCCTAACCTGGTATTTCTGGAAAACATGCGCACCAGTGCACCGGAAATGGCGCCCAGTTTTTTACAATGGATGATGATTGGTGTGCCCATGGTCATTATCGGCATTGTCATCTTATTGTGGCTGTTCGGCCGCCAGGTGCGTCACCTGCCCTGGTCACATGATGTCGCCAATGGTCTGGGTAAGGAATTACAGACACTCGGGGTAATGCAGCGCAGCGAACAGTTTGTTGCCTGGGTACTGGGGATAACCGCACTGGCATGGATAACGCGCCAGGGTATCCAGGGCGATACTTTTAACATTCCCGGCTGGTCATTACTGCTGCCCCACAAAGGTGTGGATGATGGCACTGTAGCAATGATCGCCGCACTGCTGTTATTCCTGATACCGGTTGCCGACAGGCGGCCGATTCTCGGCAAAGAGGCCATCCGTCACCTACCCTGGGACATACTGATCCTGCTTGGTGGTGGTTTTGCCCTGGCCATGGGTATGCAACAATCGAATCTGTCGCAGTGGGTGGGTGAACAATTGCATTTTTTGTCGGCAGTACCTTTGCCGCTGATGTTGCTCGGTATTGCGCTCAGCATTACCTTTCTGACCGAGATCACCAGTAATACGGCCACGACGCAGGTCATGCTGCCTATTCTGGCCGCCGTTGCTGTCGCCAGCGATCATGATCTGACGATGGTCCTGTTATCGGCCACACTGGCTGCCTCGTGCGCCTTTATGCTGCCAGTGGCAACCCCCCCCAATGCCATAATCTTCGGTACTGAGCGGGTCAGCATGGATAATATGATGAGGGTAGGTATTCGCCTCAATCTGCTGATGCCGTTTGTCATTCTGGCCCTGGTCTGGTGGCTGCGACCCCTGCTGCCAGTTTGAGACGCCAGGCATATTCACTACAAAGCAAGAAAAAAGGCATGGCCCGAAGGCCATGCCAATATCTCTGAGTTGAGGATGATTATTGTTATTATTTCTGACCTGAGCGTCAGAAGAATAACGTTGTATTACAGGTCAAATGACTTGCCCAGTGACATAATCAAATAATCAGAATCATCAAGATCCTTGTCGGAACTGATATAGTTGATGCCCGTATCAAAACCACCGACCTCGGTGCTATACCCCAGCTCGTACCAGGAACCCGTGAAGTCCTTACCATTGCTACCGTACAGAAGTGTGAAACCATTTTGCTCGGCAGAAACCGTCGTTACGGTGTAATCCTGCTCGGCACCGTAGTTATCATAGGTACCACTGGCATAACCCACACTGATGGGGCCATAACCCAGACCGATATTGAATTCGGCATAGGTATCATCAAAGGTGTCATCGGTGTAGTTATAGGTGGTGTAGTTCAGATCATAGCTGATGCCAGATGCTTCACCGCCGTAACCGGCATAAAGATCATATTCCAGACCCACACCCACATCACCGGCCCAGGTCCCGACATAAAAGCCATCCATTGCATAATCAAGCCCGGCCGATCCTGAAGACGGCGCCTGAAGCACTCCACGAAATACATAATCACTGGCAAAGCCAAGATTAGCCGAAAAACTGCCGGCAGCTACAGCTATGTTTGAGGCTGAAAGCGCGCCCAATACGGCGATAGTTAAAGGGAGCTGTCTAGTTATCTTACGCATTATTTATCCTCCAGAGTTTTTTACTAATGCACCCTGGTAACTGCACATGCCGTGCCAACCATATATTTCTATATTAATTAATAACTTATATGAATGTCACTAAATGCGGCTGCACCAATGAAATGCACACAGCCATATTCAGGCCAGGAAATGCACTGTTTCAGTGCCCAGGAAACCGCGATTAAGACCATAGAATTTCAGCAGAGAATGTAAAACCTGATTGACTTAGATGACATTAAATACTACATTTCGAAATATGTCGAATTATAAACCGGATAACAGCCAACTGGCAGCCATGTTCAAGGCCCTGGGTAATCCCCACCGCCTGGCCCTGTTCAAACGCCTGAGCCGATGCTGTACGCCGGGTACCTTATGTGACGCAGAATTCGCAGTACATCAGGGCAACCGGCAGAGTGTCAGCGAGCTCGGGGAAGAGTTGACCATAGCACCCTCGACCTTATCGCATCATTTGAAAGAACTGAATCGTACCGGCCTGATACAGATGCAACGGGATGGTAAACGTGTCAAATGCTGGGTTGTACCGGAAACACTGCAATCACTGACCGCATTTTTCGGCGACTCATTATAAATACAGGAGAATCAGCGATGACTGAACAGACTTGCGGCTGTGGCCCAGCCGGCTGTGCGCCACAACAGGCCAACGAACATCACCAACATGACAGCCACCGCCAGACGGTTCGAGATGCCTATTCGAAGGTCGCCCAGGCCGAAAACAAGGGTAACAGCTGCGGTATCGAATCCAGTTGCTGTGGAGTCTCCGATGACGGTGCTATCAATACCCTGATCTCCACGCGCCTGGGTTATAGCGATGATGAGCTTAATAAGGTACCTTCCGGCGCCGATATGGGGCTGGGCTGTGGTAACCCCAAAGCGATTGCCGCCCTGCAGGCCGGTGAAACCGTGATTGACCTCGGTGCCGGCGGCGGCTTTGACTGCTTCCTGGCCGCCCATGAAGTCGGCGATAACGGTCATGTCATCGGCATCGACATGACCCCCGATATGTTGTCCAAGGCTCGCCACAATGCCGGCAAAGGCAAATACAGTAATGTTGAGTTTCGCCTGGGTGAAATCGAACATATACCGGTTGCCGATGATACCGCAGATGTCATCATATCCAACTGTGTAATCAACCTGTCACCGAACAAGGCCCAGGTATTCCGTGATGCCTTCCGGGTACTAAAGGCTGGCGGGCGCCTGGCTATATCCGATGTGGTGGCCACAATCGAACTGCCTGAAGAAATGCGTAATGACGAGGCATTGATTGCCGGCTGTATGGGTAATGCTTCCCTGATTGAGGATCTCAAAAGTTATATGAAAGATGCCGGCTTTGAGGGTATAAACATCACACCCAAGGATGAGTCACGTGAATTTATCCGCGACTGGGCACCCGGGCGCGGTGTTGAAAACTATGTTGTCTCAGCCAACATTGAAGCAATCAAACCGGCCAGAAAATCCTGTTGTTAGAAACATCGTGGTATATATACGTATAATTCTGACTCATTTTTTTGACCGGCTGACATACGCAGATGGCAGAAGACTGGTTCTTTATATGCTTCGGGACCATCCTGCCAGTACAGATTGAATCACTAAAGCACTCAGCAACGGAGCTTTTGCCCCGCATGAAAAAAAACAATGCAACTGTGGATCAATTTTGTTTTGTCAGCGGCCGGATACTGGCTAGAAAATACGAGGTTATTGAGTTACTCGGCGCCGGATGGGAGGGGGAGGTTTACCTGGTCAGGGAAGTCAACACCGGCATTGAACATGCCGCCAAATTTTTCTTCCCGCAAAGAAATCAGAATAATCGCAATCTCGTACAATATGCGCGCAAGTTACACAAGCTGCGTCACTGCCCTATTATCATCCAGTATCACGCTCAGGACACAATAATATTTCAGGGGCAACCCATTTCATTCCTGGTATCCGATTATGTGGAAGGGCAGATATTATCTGACTTCCTGCTTGCACAACCGGGAAAACGACTGGATGCGTTTCAGGGACTGCACCTGCTACATTCACTGGCGACCGGCATAGAAAACATCCACCATATGGGTGAATATCACGGCGACCTGCATACTGACAATATAATTGTCAAACGCCAGGGAATAGGCTTTGATGTAAAGCTCCTTGATTTTTACGACTGGAAAATGTCTAAACGCAGTATCATCAAGGACGATGTCGTCGATCTGGTGCGGATTTTTTATGATGCCATTGGTGGCCAGAAATTCTATGCCAAACAGCCCATTGTGGCAAAGTCTATTATCTGCGGCCTGAAAAAAAACCTGATACTTAATAAATTCCAAACAGCAGGTCAACTACGCGAACACCTGGAAACCATGTCATGGGAGTAAAACAAAAAGCCCTGGAACATAGCACCCCGCTGATCCTTACGGATCAAAATATGAATGACATGCAGCACTATTGTCTTGCCGGTATGGAACTGGTGATATACAGCCGTCGTTCACCGGATAAAGATACTAGCAATGAAGATGCCCTCGCCTTACTACCATTTGAGCACGATGGTTTTGTCGCCATGATTGCCGATGGCGCTGGCGGTCAACGTGGCGGCAAACAGGCGTCACAAGCCGTCGTTAATTACCTTAATGAAAGCCTGAAAGGATGTAGTAGTGAAAATCTGCGCAATGCCATCCTTGACGGCATTGAACGTGCTAATAAAGAAATCCAGGCACTGGGCCTGGGTGCTGCGAGCACCCTCGCCTTGCTGGAGTTTCATCTTAATCTGGTCCGACCCTACCATATCGGTGATTCAGAGATATTAATTATCGGACAAAAGGGCAAGATCAAACTACACACCCTGTCACATTCACCATCCAGCTATGCCGTTGAGGCCGGAGTTATCGAAAGCCATGAGGCGATGCTGCACGAAGAGCGTCATCTGGTAAGCAATCTGCTTGGCTATGATGACATGCGTATTGAACTCGGCCCACCGTTGAAACTACAACGATTCGATACCGTACTTCTTGCCAGCGATGGCTTGTTTGATAACCTCTCACTACAGGAAATAATTGAAATATCCCGTAAGGGGCCCTTACGTAAGGCCATGCTGAATCTCACCAGCTTAAGCCTCGAGCGTATGCACAAGGATACTGACACCAGCACGCCAAACAAACCGGATGACATCAGTATCATTCTGATGCGACGAAACGGCCCTTAAACAGGTATTTTTTCTCGCGCGATATAACCCAGGAAAAACACCCGGTTTATAACGTATAGTTTACATCCGAAAATTCTGGCAAAGGTATTTCAAATACCTCCTCCGCAGGAAGTGGTTTACCTATCAAATAACCCTGGGCGTAATCCACATTATATTTACCCAGAATATCCAGGGTCTGAACATCCTCGACAAATTCTGCAATCGTTTTTTTACCAAAACCCTGTGCAGCCTGAGACAATGATTTTACCAGAACCTGATCATCTGAATTGGAATGCAAGCCCTTTATAAATGAGCCATCAATTTTAACGTAATCAACCGGTAATTTTTTTAGCGAATAAAATGAAGAGAAGCCGACTCCAAAATCATCCAGTGCAAAACGGCAACCCAACGCCTTTATTGATGATATGTATGCCTGAGCAACCGTAAAATCAGCTATTGCTGCCGTTTCTGTGACCTCTAATATCAGCCGCTCGGGGTTAAGTCCGCTACTTTCAAGCAAAGACTTCAGTAAGTCAAACAGGCCCGGATCGGCGAATGCATGTGCCGATAGATTAACTGAGAAATTAACATCCAGACCCTGCTCCTGAAGCCATGCCAGCTGCTGTATCGCCTTACTGATCACCATACGGTCAATAGCATGAATCAGACCACAAGACTCGGCAATTTCAATAAAAAGTCCCGGGGCCGTAATTACACCATCTTCATCAATATAGCGTAACAAGGCTTCAAAATGCGTTGCTTTACCCGTAGCAATATCGGCGATAGGCTGATAATAAAGCTCAAATTGATCAATTTCCAACGCCTTCTCCAGCACCCCCTTCCAGTACAATCGCTCGTTAAGCCGCTCTCTGATTTTTTCAGTACGTGAGTATACATACCAGCAACCACGCCCATGGCCCTTGGCCTGGTACATCGCCAGATCGGCACAGGCAAAAACATCATTTGAAGTTTCACCATGCTCAGGAAACAGCGCTATGCCAATACTTGATGAAATACAATGTATCCTGTCTTTTATTGGTAATGTCACACTTTCGAGTCGTTGCTGTATCTTTCTGGCCAGATCAATAGCCTGTGACTCATTAACATTTCTCAGGACTACAGCAAATTCATCGCCACCTATCCTCGCCACCAACCCGTCATCCTGTATGACTTCAGTCAGACATGCACCGACTTCCATTAATAATGCATCTCCGGCCTGATGGCCGCTACTATCATTAACATCCTTAAATTGATCAAGATCCATAAATAACATGGCGCCAACGCCACCCATTCGAACAGAATCATTGATAGCATCGACAAGCTCTATCTGGAAACGACGTCTATTATACATGCCTGTCAGGGAATCATGTTCAGCCGACCAGGATAAACTCTGTTCCGCAGAAATACGTTCCGAAATATCATGGCCGACTGTCAATATCGTGGTTTCACGGCCATTAATGTTTGGCATTCGTGAGTGGTGCCAGGAAATATAACGCCTTGACTGATCACTACAAATAACTGGCAGTTCGTGACTGAGCCGCATACGGCGCCCGGCATTCAGATCAGAAACATCTTTATAGACCCCAGCTGTCAACTCGTCTGATGAAATTATTCGTGTAAATGGGACACCAATCAACATAGCAGATGAAATATCTAGCAATTCCTCACCGTAATCATTGATAGATAATATTTCACCATGATCATTTTGCGTAATTATTATCGCGTTTGCCGTTTGTATAAGACTTGTTACAAAGTCTTTCTGCTCCTCTATTTCACGAGTACGTTGCGCAAGATCCTGGAGATTATCCTGTGATTCGGCATGATATTTTTCGAGCTGCTCAGACAAATCAATGGTTGTATCGACCAGGACGTCTGTTTCATCGTCAATATGAAACAATGACTGATTTTTATTTACTGATCTTTTTGCTGACAAATATTTTCTTTCAGATAACAACGGCAATGCCATAGCTGTAATACGTAATCGCGACATAGGCCGCCACAACAAGGCCAATAACAGCGCCTCCGCAACAATAAGACCTATTACCCCGGTCATTATGCTTCTCAGGTTGTCGCTGTTAATAATCTTCGTTTCGGATGTGACATCATCGATAATTATAAAACTGGCACCGGCACGACCATCACCAAGCCTGTAGCTGCGCACCTCATAATTCTTATCTTCATATTTGAAATTAATGCTTTCACCATTATTATCTGGGTAACTGCTCATACTCGCAGCATAACGCAAGGTATTTGCTGACTGCGGCCAATTAGTCAAGGCGATAACCCTATAGCCCCAAGCCTCTATGTACCTTTCTGTCCCAGCGGAATTCGCTTCTGACTTTATCAAAACACCTACATCAGAACCCGCAATATTCTTAAAGTCGAGCACTATATCTGCCAGTGACCGCGCCAAAAGTACAACACCAACATGTTTACCCTGCAACAGGATTGGAACAACCGATATTTGCTGGCAAACCTCCACACATTCAATGACCGTTACGGGCTGCTCACTGATATTAACACGCGAAACCCATAGCAATGCATCTGCTACAGGTTTATCACTGAGGCTCCGATTACTTAGAAGGCGGTTATCCAAACTATAGAATTGCAGACCTTCAATCCCGGAATCCATTTGCAGCGACAACCAATGTTTTTCTATTGCTTCATCCAGCGCGGCTATATCGTTTTGACGTAGTGAATTTTGAACACTGTCCATATTGGAGATGACGCTACCCATAGATTGTAAATTACGCGCTGACCGCGCTAACAAACCTTCTACCTGCAGGGTAGACTTTTGGAAGACATCATCTCTCTGGGTTTTATACAATGACAACAGATTAAAGTAGTTAAAACCGGATATTGTTGCGGTGATGCCAATCAATAACAAACTGGAGAGAACCAGCGCCTTCCATTTGAGACTTATGAAGGTCGCGGGACGATTCACTTTCGCTGTCGTTGCATTAACTATATTCATAGTATTAGGTGTATAGATAACAGTCTAAACTGTTATCAAAAACGATAGGATGCCAGCAAGGCTAACATATCCCATTTCCGCACTGGCACAGTAGGCGACTGATTATCCAAAGTCGACAGCCAGGCTGTACCATCAACCTGATGGTATTCGGCCCGCACCATGAAAGATGGAGTAAACACTTTTTTCAGTCCCAGGGTAAAATCTCTGGCATAGCGGCCATAGGCAGGCTGAGATGTTGCAGCAGCATAGTCCTCGCCATTCCTGTCACCTTTATCTGCAAAAAGGTTGTCGTAACGTGCAAATATTTCCCACTCGCGCGTAGCCCTGTAGCTACCCTGAAGATACCAGCTTTCGCCGGTAAAAGTCTGATCATTGATTGCACCAAGGCCCTTATAATCGAACTTCCGTAAAGCATATTCTGTTGTCGCACTCCACTTCTCTTCATTATATTGCAGCGAAAAAATGGCCGGCTCAAAGGTTATATGCCCTCTTGACAAAGGGTCTAATAAACCAGGTTTGTAGATCATATCAACATAACCATAACTTAGGCCGAGCCTGAGACGACCACCATTTTTTTCCCAGAACAACCGCCCCAGGTAAGAGGTGTCTGGCTCGAACTTACCCGGCCAGTCATTTGATAACAGGGCCAGCTCTAATTCCGGACTATCCACAATGGGTAATGCTGAACCTACTTGCCAGAATATCTCATTCGAGCCGGTTCGATGCTCCCCATGAAACTGAAAACCATCAGATGAAAATGCCAGATCGCGGGTGCGATCAAAATAAATAGACTGCGGCAGCAATATACCTGGACGGGTGAAGGCAATATCCCGTGTTTCGTTATACAAGCCAAGCGGATGGAGAATTCTTCCAATTCTTATTCCCAGGCTGCGAGACTGATTCGACATTATCGAATAATCTGCCAAAACATAATCCAGGCGAATATCACCATCATCCAGATTACCCGCACGGCGAGCTAATAGCTGCCCTGCCAGATGCAGGTCCGATGTTGGCTGCGCAGAAATATTGACTCCAAGCTCGCTAAATCCGAAATGCTCGTCAGCCGACGTTTCACCCCAGAAATTATTATCTGATGATGAAATAAATGCCTGTGAAACAAAACCATGCACCTGCATATTATCAACCAGTCTATCTGCATAGGCATTACATATAGGCAGCGCCAGCATTATTGCGCACAATATAAACCTGCACTTATCAGTCTTTAATAACAGGCAGTTCTTTAACATGCCCATGGTCTTGACCCCCGGTTATATATCCTATTGCACCTGGCGTATTTTTTACATACTCCAGCATTTCTGATTCAGTCTTCACATATGTTGGCGCCTGGCCTGTTCCCGAAAAAACAAGCCGGTCCCACGACCACCTGAGCTGGTGCGGAAAAACTCCTAATATCTTTTTTGAGAATTGTATATGAAGGGGATGATGATCATTAAAGACGAAAACCCGGATGGGTTTACCGCCATTCCAGCTTCTAAGCCGCATTCCGAATATGGAACGAACTGCGCCCAGGGTTAAGGTTTTTTCTGAAATATTTTTATTAGCGATAACTATTACTGGAATATTCTTTGCGGCAAAACTTGTATTTATACATACGAAAAACAGGAAAACAAAAGGCAGATATGCACGAAGGGATACTGCGTGGCTGCACAATAATAACTTGCGGCAATTTTTACCATCTACCCAGCCTGCTGTGGCTGAATGCATCCCATGTCTGGAGGTGGCCATAATTTCCCTTGCTCCGTTACGAAGCCCCATATTTCCCTATTATTGCAAAACAGCGAATTAACAACATCGTCTACTACACCCATATACGGTCTTCTTAAACCATGATATTGAACATATGGTCCAATCGGTTTAAGCTGCAGGCCAAGCTGAGACAAACGTTTATTTAATGAAGGCTCCATCCCTGCGATCCAATATCTAATATCATTATCACTACTCATTTTTAATATCGCTGCCAACAAACCGATAACAGGATGAGTAACGAGACGATTGGCTCGTGTTATTTGTTTATAATCTTCGTATGTCCCACCTGTAAACTTAAAACTTCTAATCCGCGAGCGAAACTCTTTTTTTATTATTAATCTTGATATCTCTGCAACCTGATGCGTAGCAACTTTTCTGAAATCGGAAACATCGATAGCATCATGCGCATATTTAATCATTGGAAAGGTATGCAGACCATCAACCCCACCACCGAATATAAGCCTTACTGTACCAATATAACGATCACTTTCCAGATGATGTACTAGATAGTGACTAGATCGCTCATCATAAACATCTTTCTCAAGTCGATCTGGATAATCAGCAGCAATAAAGCTGGAAAATTTCTTCTCCAGACACAATACTTCATAACGAAGTTTATATACCTGCTCCAACAAATATGGATTTGTAGCTGGTACTATCTGAAAATATTTATAAAAACTGTTACCCAGATCGGACACCATAATACCTCGCCAAATAGACAGGAAGTGGATTCGCGACACTTACCAGGCATCCATACCCACATCAATATTAGGAGAGGTGTTAATCTCTATTTATTATTTCCCGAGCAGGAATAACTATCCTATTCTCTATTGCGACACGATTATTTGTTGTTGATCTTAACGTAGTATTAATCCTACGAATGTGCGCCATCTCTCAAATTGGCCAGTTTTTCAAAAATAACTAGTAGCATCAATTTGACATATAAAATAGAGAAATTATCCCTCGCGAGACAAAAATAATACTAGTTATTACTAAGCCTTATAGTGCACTCCAGCACCAAAAGAACATATGGCATTGATTATATTGGAATTATTTATGTAAAAGACAGGTTTTTGCGGCGTTAATTCAGCGCCAAATGATTGATATACTCACGCTGTTTGATGCTGATATATTCATCCCTGCCCATCTCAAACAGCTGGCGCTCATATCTGGTACTCAGATCAAACCAGCGTTGCAGTCGCTGATCATACCCCCCAGATAGGGCATCCATATGCGCGCGGATAGCAATAAAATAGCGCATGGTATTGCGTTCCAAAGCCCCCTGCATACCCGACACATATATCGGGTCACCCAGTGTATTGTATCCATGTACGCCAAAACCGACCTTGGCCCGCCCCAATGTCGCCAGATACGCCTTCATTGCCATCCTGGCAGCCAGGCCATATTGATAGGAATAACTGAAATGTATAAAACTTGTATCATCAGTGACAGGGATAAGTTCTACCTTGATGAGATAGTCTCTGGTTCCTAATGGGCCCTTATTGGCCTGTAATTGTAGATCAAGATAATTTGAAGCCCTATTATTGACCTCATAATGGTACTGGATATGATAAGCATTATCGGGATGCTGATAATATTTTCGCCCGACATACAGGTTTAACAAACTGCCATCAGTCCCGCTGGCATTACAAGCCTTGACGTTAATATGCATCAGGGTAATGTCACACCAGCGCTCAGATATAGACAGTTGTTCTGCGACGCTGCTATAAGGATGATCCAGCACAGCATAAATATGCCCCTGAGCCAGATTGTCGCCTATTGATGATTGTAAATAGAGCGGTGCCGAAAAGGCATTAATGGATAACTGCGGCTGGATATCATGATATGTTGCCATTAACCCGGCATATCCTGGTGCTGGAGCAGCAACCACGGCCTGACATAGGCCAGTAATAATAAATAAAGCAGTCAGTCT
>Ga0316187_10001846_pt1 | contig 18515 bp, 17 predicted proteins | sample CroRivburrow1_MG_FD_204927 | JGI IMG/M metagenome (GOLD analysis project Ga0316187, IMG submission 204927) | Coastal sediment microbial communities from Maine, United States - Cross River worm burrow 1 | ecosystem: Environmental > Aquatic > Marine > Coastal > Sediment | place: USA: Maine...
CTTGAGATAAGCGTGCCTCTGCTCGCCGGTCTTGCCCGCCAACACGTCCCCCTGGTGCAGGAGAAATCCGCGCAATGCCTCGCGCGCGGACTGGGAAAGGGGAAACGCATCGACGCGCTCAGCGAGGTCTTGCGGCGACATACTGCTCACGACGACACCGGGCAGCAGCGTGTCCCGGCCATAGGTTTCCTGGTCAAACCAGGTGGCGGGCCTGAGCCCCGTTGAGTTGTTCAACCAGCCAAAGCTGAAGTCCTTCATCAGGCGCGGAATGTCGATGCCGAGTTCATCCAGCAAGCCTTTCGCGGTCGTGCTGTACTTGGTGTACTCCATGTTGACCGTGCCGCCCCAGGCGAGCCGCATGGAGCCGCCCTGGTGGAATTCATTGCGCTTGGCGTGGCCACCGAAGTCGTCATGGTTGTCGAGGATCAGGATTTTCGCGCCGGCGCCGTGCAGCTTGCGGTAGAAATACGCCGCGGCCAAACCGCTGAGCCCGCCGCCGACCACGATCAGGTCATAGGATTCCTGCAGCTCCCTGGGGTGGTCGAACAGCTTGTGCTCGCGCGCCAGGGCATGCGCTACTTCGAACGACCCGGGGTGCGATCCGCGCAGCCCGGTGAGGGTAGGTGGATAGTAGGCCGCCACGGTATCCGCGCCCACGTCACCCACCCAGGTGGCTGCCGGCAGGCTCAGCGCCAGCGAAGCCAGCCCAACGTCGTGGATAAAATCCCGCCGGGTGATGTCCCGGTGCATACCCAATTTGCCGTCGGTTGGCTTCATATCCTTGTTCACCTAAGCCTCTTGTATCCTGACCAGCCGTCTCCAAATCCGCCGGAGGCGGCAGAGCGCCTGCTCCAAGCATAGCGGCTTTTTCAGAGGATCACTTCTTGTACAACCCGGCCCAGTCGGCGCCGGCGAAACAGGAATCGACAAGATACTGCGGAGCGATGCGCATCGATTTGAGCTGTTGCCGGGACACGATTCGATAGTGCACCGTGTTGTCCAGGTCCTGCCCAATAAAGGCAACATCCTGCGCCCGCAGGTGCTTGCCGCGATACTTGCGCAGCGAAAACGGCCGTGAATATTCGTACAGGCTCATTTCGCCATCGGTATTGAAATAGACCGGGAAGTAGGACAGCGCCAGTTCGCGAATGGAACGGTAGGCGGGGTCCCGGAACCGCAGGGTTGTTGTGTTTGATTTCGCCACGGCCCCCCACAGACCGTTTTCCCGAAACACGGCGATGACGTGGTCGTCATCATCGATCGCACGCAAATCGACCAGCAACGGCGGGAACCCCAGTGACTCAAGCGCGGTCGCCGCGAAGACTGCGCCGTCCATGCAGTGCGCCTTCTGCTCCAGCACGACATCGCGCGGGCAGAAGGTTCTGTCGGTGGTGTTGTAGGGCAGGCCATCGAGATAGTCCTGGATACCCCTGGGCTTGTGGAACTTCGGCAGCAAGGCGATCCCGCGCAAACGCGCTTCGCATCTAGAGGGCCCGATTCTAACGCAGACTGATCGGGATGCGGTGCCTGATCTGCATCAGGCCGGTCACCTTGATGATGCCCGTCATGATCGGCACCAGGGCGTCCTCGATTTCCGGCACCAGCAGCTGTAGTTGCTGCAACCTGGGTGCCGGGTCTTCGGGCGCCTCTTCGAATTCCATGATCAGGTCTTCCGCCATGGCCGTTTTGAAGCCCGGATGACCGCAGAAGCCGAGCGCGTTCACGCCCACCTGGAACACGGCCGGCCGCTCCTGCTCGTCCACGGCAAGAACCTGTGCATGCGCCGGGAGTGCCGGCCGGTCGCGCATGTAAGTCACATGGGGAAAGCGCTCCGGCAGAAAGCCCGCCATCGCATCATCGACAACGCGTGTCGCGTAGCCGACTGCGAATTCGAGGGGCATCGACTCGGATGAGCCGCCGGCCGCGATCGCAAGGATCTGCGCACCCAGCCCGATGCCGATGACCGGTTTGCCCATGTCGAGCATTGCACGGGTTACAACGATCTCCTTTTGCAGGGTAGGCACGTCCCTGCCGCCGGCGCTGCCCCAGGGCCCGCCACCAAGCAGCACCAGGCCATCGCATTCGTCGCCCGGCCCCGGCACCGTGCCCTGTTCCGTGAACGGTCGGAAGTAGCGAAAACGGATGCGGCGTCCTTCGAGGTGGTCCTCGATCAGGCCCAGGTAGTCGGCCGAGGTGTGCTGTACGACGTTGAGCAGGTTCATGAGTTGGCCAACGCGTCCTCGAACGCCGCGACGAAGTCGTCCGGAGAAACCGACAGCACCTCGACACCGGCTTGCGCGAAGAAGCTGCGCACGACTTCCGCCAGCTCATCCAGGTAAACCCCGCGCAGGCGGGACTCCAGATCGTAGATGATCCGCGGCGGTGTGACGAAGAAATCTCCGGTGACCAGGGCCGCGCGCACGCGGTTCTGCGCCGGACCCTCGAGACGCAGGTAAGCTTTGATCGTGCCGCCCGGACACAGCTGCTGCCCGGCCAGATCACCGCGGGCCGCCGGCGGCTCGTCGATCTCGTTGACAAAGTCCTCGGTGCCGATCTCCTCGCGGTACAGCTTCTGCGCCTGCTCGAGTTCCCCGGCACCCAATTCGGCTTTGACTGGCTGCAGGCCGAATCTGTCCGCAAAGGCGCAGGCCAGCGCGTCCTGGATGATGGACAACTCCGGGGTCTCGGCACCCAGCAGTTCGCGCAGCGTAACCACCCGCTGCGCTGCCGAGTCCAGTTGCCGCTTGGCCAGCTTCGCCTGCGGCACGCGCAGGGCGGATACCATTACCTGCGGATCCATGTCCACCAGCACCGTGCCCTGGTAGAACAGGGTATCCCCATCGAAAAAGCCACCCGTTCCGCTGATTTTGCGCCCCTCCACCTCGATGTCGTTGCGTGGGCGATAGCTGGCCTTCACGCCCAGGCTACTGATACCCTCTGCCGCCGCTTCGCAGATCGCGCGCGTCAGTTCCGGCAGGGAGCTCACCCCGAGCGTCTTCCGGTCGAAGGCCAATTCCCAGCCCAGCAACCCCGGCTCCATGAAAATAGCCCCGCCGCCCGTGATTCGCCGAACCACGCCGATACCGTTTTCACGACAATAATCCAGGTCGATTTCCTGACCCAGGGCTTGATGTCGCCCAACCAGCGCCGTCGGCGGAAAGCGCAGAAACCGCAACGTATCCGGCACCTCGCCCGCCTGCCGCGCCTCGACAACGGCCTGCCCAATGGCAATATTCAGCCGCCCCTCGAGGACGCCCGTGTCGATCACGCGGAATGTTTTGGCTTCAGTCAACTACGTTCCTGTTCGTGCTGCTGGGGCTGGCAAGGTGCGGCGGTGCAAGCTGGGCATCCATAAAGCGAAGCCACCGAGTGGACGGGTCGAAGCAGCGGTCGAATGGACAGGAGTCCATTCGAGGCCCGACCGAGCAGGAGCGAGTCGGGCCGACCGCTGAAGCGGCTCGGCTGCGAGGGCAGCCCACCGGGCTGGCAAGCCGGATGCCCAGCTTGCACCGCCGCGCCTTCGACCGGTGATCATGTGTTCAAACCAGCCGATGCGGAATATCCAACTGCTTCCGAATTTTCTTGATGTCCTTGCCCTTCGGCTGAAACGGAAAACTCGCGATATCGCTCGGCGGCGAGTCGCCGTAGGGCCGGTCGCAGGCCGAAATATCCTCCGCGACCTTGCCCGGACAGCCCGAGGTGCGGAACGGCAGCCCCGAATCGATGATGTCGTCGAGCTCGCCGCCCGGCAAGCCGAAATCCACCGCCCGGCCGCGGTCGTCGAATTTCATCTGCTCGACGCGGGCTCCCCGGTAATCGATCAGGTAGCGGCCGAGCTGCACACGACGCCACTGGTCGCGCGGCGTGGCCGACAGGTGATCCATCAGCGAGCCCTGCTCGGGGAAGAAACAGAACATGTGGTTGTGGCCACCGAGATCGACAATGCGCTGCACCAGCTGCAGCACCTCGTGCTCCGTCTCGCCCATGCCGACGATGATGTGCACGCCGAACTTCTCCGGGCCGAAAATATCGCGGGCGTCCATCAGCACTTCCCAGTACTTGGCCCACTTGTGCGGCGACTGCACGCCCTTGCCGCGTGTGCGGTCGAAAATTTCCGGCGTCGCAGCGTCCAGCGCGACCGTGAATATGTCCGCGCCGAGGTCCTTCAGCCGTTGCACGTCCCTGCGGCCCATCGTGGTCGGGTTGGACAGGATTGAGACGGGTATCGCTTCCGGATCGATGCGGGAAGTCCATTTTTTCAGCACCGCTACCGTGTCGTCATCTGACCGGGGATGCGTGATCATCGAGATGCACATGCGGTGGAAAGGGCTATCGGCACCGTCCGAGGCGATCTTGTCGACGATCACGTCCATCGGCACCGCCGGCCAGTCGACGCGAATGAAATTGCGGTCCGCGTAGTCGCGCTCCGCCTCGCGGTGTCGGGCCAGGCCGCAGTAAGCGCAGTTGGCGCGGCAGCCTTCGGGATAGGTCAGCAGCAGGTTCAGGCAGCGGGTGCAGGAGCAGCGGTACATTCGGCCGGTCGTCACGCCCAGCGTGATGGCCGCGGCCGTCGACATCTGCACGTATTCCGGTGAGCGCATGTGCGGGGTCAGAATGTTGTAGTCCGGCCGGTACACGCCCTGTGGCGCGACATTGCTGGATTTCACGCGGGCGCCGTTCTGCATGTCCTTCGGTGTCTTGCCCGGCAAGCGGGGCGTCATGCTCTCGAAGGGGTTGAAGTCGAGGCCGTCCCTGCCGCTTTCTGCCGGTTGAGCGCCTTCGGTTTTAACACAGCTCATGAAAATCTCCGTTATGAATCGGCTCAGGCCGCGCAGCTGGAGCGGGCCAGGGTCGCGATGCTGTTGCTCGCCGTGTTCTCGCCGAGCTTGATCGAGCAGCAGGCGTGCGCCTGATGGAAAGGGCGGCCGGTCAGGTCGGCTACCGCCACGGCGCCATCCGCGGGGAAGGCGATGCCGTCGAGACCGGCCATCACCGCGTAGGCGTCGGTCACGCGCTTGTGCATGCCCGGCGGCCGCGCGCAACCCAGTAACAGCTGCCGGTCCGGCAGGCGGCGACGGGCTTCCAGGAAAATGCGGCCGACATCGGTCGTGTGCGGCGTCGCAAAGGTGCCGGGTTTTGCGTAGAACGGCATGATCACGACCAGCACCAATGCCTTGGTGTCATGCCGGCTCAGGATTTCAAGCGCATTTTCTTCGCCGAGGATGCGGCCGTAATGCAGGCCGATCACGATATGCGGGGAAATCTGCATCGAGGTGGCGCACAAGGCGGCCAGGGTCGACTCGAAATCCTCAACCGGGCGGTCCAGGTGGTAGACGTCGCGGATGGTTTCCTGGGCGCCGATGATGTCCAGCATCGCCACGTCGACACCCGCCGCCTCCATCTCCTTCGCCCCGGCTTCGTCGGTCAGCGCGGTGTGAATGGCAATGCGCAGGTGGGGAAAGTCGCGCTTCAGCTGCTCGATCACCGGGTAAAAGCGCGAATAACGAATCTCGTTGCGCTTGTTGGAGCCACCCGAGAGCAGGAAACCCTGCAGGTTCTCGGTCTCGATCAACTGCCGGACCTTGCGGTCGAGCATCTCCGGCTTGATCGCCGGGATCATCGGCTCCAGGATGCGTGCTTCGCAGTGGTCGCACATCAGGGCGCAGCCGCCGGCGGTAATCGAAAAAGCGGGGAAACTGTTTTTGCCGCAACTCTGCAGCTCGCTGCTCTCGTATTCCTTGAAGGTCGGCGTGGAAAAACGCACCATGCGCTGCCGGGCGAGCGGCGCGGCGCGCTCCATTTCGGCGACCAGCGAAGCGTCGAACGCGGCATCTTCGAATTCTTCGATGTCCTGCAGGGATTCAAGCCAGCTCATATCATCATTCCGTTTTGTTTCAATGTATCACGCGGGTCATGCAACACAAGTCTCAGCTGTCTCGCGCAGCACCAGGCCCGGGAGCCGCTCGATCTCCGGCCGCACCGGACCGGCATTCGGCTGATCCGCCAGCGTCGTGAGCCAGGATTCGGCGACTTCGTCCTCGTCGATCAGGTCGCAGTGCAGGTCTCTCAGCAATGCCTGCGCCTCCACCGGTAACGTGCCCGGTATGCTTCGCCCGCCCAACCGGCCCCACAGCCCGCTCCAGCAGCGAATGACCGTCCAGGGATTGTAGCCGCCACCGCCCAGCACTGCCGCGCGGGGCTGTTCCGCCACCATCTTCTCCACCGCGCACCACAGCCCGATATTGCTCAGGGACAGGCGGGACAGCGGATCTCCCTCGAGGCCGTCCACGCCGCAGGTGATGACGAGCGCCTGGGGTTCGAACCCGCGCGCCAGCGGCAGCACCGCATTTTCCACCAGGAAGTCGAGTTCGCTGTCGTTGAAGCCCCGTGGGACCGGCAGGTTGCGCGCCCCGCCCGCGGCGCGGTCTTCAACCAGGCCGGAGTGGGGCCAGCGTTTTTCCTCGTGAATTGAAACCGTCAAGACCCGCGGGTCGTCGGCAAAGGCATCCTGAACGCCATCACCGTGGTGTGCGTCCAGGTCGACGTAAAGCACCCGCTCGATGCCATTGGCCAGAAACGTCAGCACCGCGAATACGGGGTCATTGAAGTAGCAGAAGCCGCTGGCGCGGTCGGCGCGCCCGTGGTGGGTGCCGCCGGAGGGATGGAACACAACCCGGCCATCCATGGCCAGCTCGGCGGCATGGATCGAACCGCCGACCGCGGTAGACGCGCGCCGGAACAGACCGGGAAACAGCGGGTTCTCCATGGTGCCGATGCGGTAGCGGTCGCGCACGGCCTTGTCGACGCTGCCGCGCTTGTCCGCCTCCCGCAGCGCTTCGACATATTCGGGATCATGGAATTGCATCAGCTGTTCGATGCTCGCTTGCGGGCTGTCGCGGTACTGTTTCGCATCAAACCAGCCCAGTATGTCGCACAGGTCCACCACGCCTGACACCCGGATGATCGATAAAGGATGGTGCTTCCCGAAAGCCGCCTGGCGATAGACGTCGCTGCCGACAAACAGCGGTTCTTTGGCTGGTCCCGGACTGGGCCTGTCGGCGGCGATCTGCATGGCCCGGCCATAGTATTCGATTTTACTAATAAATGAAAATTGTATATACTGGAATATCGCTCAGACCAACCATCATGGAGGCTCACCGCCCATGTCAGACGCAAGCAACGCCGTCAATCCCAATTCGATGTCCATCATCGTCACCAAGGGCAGTCTCGACTGGGCCTACCCACCCTTCATCCTGAGCACGACGGCCGCGGCCATGGGACTGGATGTGACCATGTTCTTCACGTTTTATGGCCTGCCCCTGCTGCTGAAGAAGATGGACCTCAAGGTGACGCCACTCGGCAACGCGGCGATGAAGATGCCGATGGCCGGCGCCCACATGGTGATGCCGAACCTGATGGCAGTCATACCCGGCGTAGACGCCATGGCGACCAAGATGATGAAGAACATGATCAACAAGAAGGGTGTGGCTTCCATCGACGAGCTGCGCGAGTTGGCGGTCGAAGCCGACGTGCGCATGATCGGCTGCCAGATGACCATGGATCTGTTCGAGTACAAGAAAGAGGACATGATCGACGGTATTGAAATCGGCGGCGCGGCGACCTACATCGAAGTTGCGACCAAGTCCCATATCAACCTGTTCATCTGAGCGGGCGCAATCCATTAGCAAGCAAGGCAGGAAACCAACATGGCAGACAAAGTACTCGACGCAAAAGGGCTGAACTGCCCACTTCCGATCCTGAAGGCCAAGAAAGCTTTGAAGGACGTGCCCGATGGCGGAACCCTCGAAATCCTGGCCACCGACCCGGGGGCCGTGGCTGACTTCCAGGCTTTTTCACGCTCTACCGGCAATGAACTCGTGGAACACAGCGAAGAGGGCGGCGTTTACCGCTTCCTGATCCGCAAGACCGCGTAATTGCCGCTTTGCCCTCCGTAACCGGCCGGCGTCAGTCGGCCGGTTTTTTTTGCCCGGCCCCAACGCAGAACGGCCGGCTGATGCCGGCCGTTCGCCTTCTCTCTGACAGGTAATCAGAAGCGCCAGGAATAACTGGCTTCGATTTCCCACTGGTACATTTCGAACGTCACCGTCTGGGTCGGATCGAAGTTCTGCTGCCCGGTCAACTTCTTGTTCGGCGCGAACATGAAGGCCATGTTGAACTGCCGGCCCTTGGTCCGCTCCAGCGTGAAGCCGGCCGTGATGTGCTGTTCCATGACGCCCGGCGCCAGGATATTGAACGACATCTCGGACGTCGGGATCGGCTGCTCGCCATAGCTGTAGCCAAGACGCCAGATCCAGTCTTCGCCGGCCTTGTAGCGCAGACCCGCCTTGTAGACGGTCATGTCTTCCCAGCCAAAGCCACCGCCGTTGCTGCCGCCCAGGCAGTTGGACAGCTCCATACCGCCGAAACCAGCAGTGGGGCAGTTGAACAGGAGCGCGATCGGGTTGTTGACCGAGTCCACGTCGCTGTACCAGATGTGTTCGATGTCGAAGCTCAGGTCGACCGTCTCGCTGGTCTTGAAAGTCACACCCAACTTCAGGTCAGGCGGGATGTCCATGTCGCCCCGCTCTGCGAACAAGTCGGCATACTTGTCGAATTCGCTCATCCAGATCTTGCTCTGGTACATCAGGCCGAAACTGATGCGATCGGTCGGCTTCCAGTGCAGCCCGACTTTCAGGCCATAGCCGTAAGCCCAGTCGTGGCCGTTGTTGGACAGGTTCTCGGGAAATACCGGGGCGCCCTGCATTGCGCCTGTGGCGTATGTTTCGGTCAGGGGCGCAAAGGACATCACACCGTCGGCCTTGAACCACTGCGCCACCAGGACACCGGCCACACCCAGCGAGAACTGGTCGTTCAGTTTCCTGGCCCAGGTGAGGTCGAGGAAGGCCTGGTTGAGATCCACGCCAGCATCGCCCGCGCCATAGGTTCCCGGGAATGTCATCGGGCCAGCCGGTCCCGGGCCATCCGGATCGAAGGTAGCCGTACCGCCTTCCCAATCCGTGTTCATGCCGCCGCGGCCGTAAAAAGCCACCGCCAGAGCATTGCCGTTTTCGAGCTGCCAGGTCTTGGCGATGTGCGGAATGACGAAATAATTGCTGGAACTGTCTATGTTGTTGGGGCCGATGGTGATGGCCCCGCCATTGCCGTTGGCCAGGCTCTCGGAAGTGCTGTACTTGCGGATCGGGCTAAACAACGAGGCGCCAAATATGAACTGGTCGCCCACTTCGGTAGCCACCGCCGGATTGTTCACCACGTCGATGGCGTCTTCCGGCAAGGCAATGCCGGCGCCCGCCATGGACTTGTTCTTGGTGCCGGTGCCATGGGTGAAATAACCGTTCGTAGCGAACGCGTTGCCCGCCAGGCATAGGCCAATGACCAGGGCCAGGCCCGAGCGGTGGTTGAAAACTTTGTTCATGTTGGTGCCTCCGTCGACTATGGTCGTATTTTTGGATTAATGCATCTTAATGTAGAGAATCATAATACGCGCGTCAGATCAATGGCTTGCTTGATTCGGGTCAGGTCAAATCTTCGATAGTCGGGCGGATTCAGATCAGGTCGCGCAGTACAGTTCGTGCATCAGGGCGACAATGCGCGCTGCCTCTTCGCTGGCGATGGAGTAGTAGATGGTCTGGGCTTCGCGCCGCGTCTTGACCAGCGATTCCTTACGCATGCGCGCCAGGTGCTGCGACAGGGGTGACTGGGAAATTTCCAGCAACGCGGCCAACTCGCCAACCGACTTTTCCCCGGAGGACAGGTGACACAACACCATCAGGCGGTCCTTGTGTCCCAGGGTCTTCATCAGCTCACAGGCCTGGCCGGCCGCAATGGCCATGCGTTGCGGGTCGACTTGACCGTCTTGCGCCGCGGCGTCTGCCCCGGATTTTTCGGCCGTTGAGGCCCCTGTGCATTGCATCGCTGTGCCCTTTATTCGGTTTTGCGCATATTCTAGCCTGATCGCCGGTCGCTTGCTAAGCGGGAGCGCCCAATCGTGAGAACCCCCTTGCGCATCAGGCGGCTTTGTGGAAACGATGGAACCCGAAGCGCTGTTCCCGGCCCGCGGGGGTCAGGTGCACTTCGTAGCGCTCCTCGTCCAGCACGAACCGGGGGCCGAGCTCGGCGCCCAGGGCTCGCGCATCGTAGCGGACGATGTCGAGGCCGCTGCATTTCTGCGGCCCGTCGGGCGCAAACGCGGCAATGATAACGTGCCCTCCCTCTGCCAAAGTCCGTAACAGGACATCGACATAGCGCCTGCGGTCCTCCGCTTCGGTCAGGAAATGAAAGGCCGCGCGATCATGCCAGATTTCATAAGTCCGGCCGGGTTCGAATTGCGTGACATCAGACTCGACCCACTCGACCCGCGAAGCCCGCCGACCCAGGCGCAGCCTGGCCTGGTCAAGCGCCTGGCCGGAAATGTCCAGCACGGCCAGGTCGGGGAATCCCTCGTCCAGCAGGCAATCGACCAGTCGCGAAGCGCCGCCGCCGACGTCAATCAAGGAGGGTTTCCGTTTGCCCGCCGCATGCCGGATCAGGGCCAGGGAGGGGGCGGGTTCCGCCTGGTGCCAGCTGGTTTCGTGCACCGCCTTGCTGGCATAGACGTCTTCCCAATGTCGTTTTCGGTCCACCGCCCTGGCCTCTCCCGGATCCCGTGATCCACATCATACGCCCGTCACAAACATTAGAAAAATTGAATGAAAGATGGTCTCATGGCACAGTAACTTGCTCACGTTGATGGTGACCATCGCCACAAGGACAAATTCCATGCTACCGAGATCTCTTGCCGTACTGCTGGTTTCGCTGCTGTTCTGCACCGCCCTGGCTGCCGACACACTCTATAAACCCTTCGTTTTGGCCTCGATCAACGATGCCGGCCTGGACGAGCAGACCAACGCGACCGTCGCCGCGCTCGAAAGCGCCGGTTTCACCCTGGCTGGCCGCTACAGCCCGGTACCCAACGCCAACGTGATCGTCGTCACCCGTCCGGAATTGCAGGCCATCGCTGCCCAGAGCGAGCGTGGGGGCTATGGCGCCGCGCAGCGTATCGGTATCACGGAGCGCGACGGCAAGACCGAGGTGTCGTTCGTCAACCCGCTTTACATCCAGTTCGCCTATCGCCTGGAAGGCAACCTGCAGGGTATTTATGACCAGTTGTCGAAAGCCCTGGGCAATGTTGAGACATTCGGCTCCGAAAAAGGGTTGACTGCGAAGAAACTCGGTAAATACCACTACATGGTCGCAATGCAGCGTTTCGATGATCCTTCGCAGCTGGGGAGCTTCGACAGTCACGCAGCAGCAGTGGCGGCCGTGGAGCAGGGGCTTGCCAGGGAAGGTGACGCATTGACACAGGTCTACCGCATCGACCTGCCCGACAAGCAACAAACGGTGTTCGGGGTCGGCATGAACGCCTCCGGCCAATCGGACGATGAAGTCGATATCGACGCGGCCCACCAGCTCTCGATCGTCGATTTCGAGGGCTACAGCAAGGTGGCCTATTTTCCGTACGAGGTGCTGGTCAACGGTAACGAAGTCGAGGCCCTGCACATGCGTTTTCGCATGGCCGTGCACTTTCCGGACCTGAGCATGATGGGGGAACACGGCTTTACCAAGCTGATCGCAGCACCGGGCGCCACCGAGGATGCGCTCGAGGCGATGCTGGTCGAGGAATAGCGGCCGCTGGAGCTTTTGGCGCCCGCAACGTAATATGCGGGCGAATATTCTGAACAGGAGGTTGTCGGTGCCCCGCTCCGTTCTGAGATACGCTCTGCTGGCCCTGCTGCTCGCTGCCCCAGCGCTTGCCTGGGCAGGCGATGCCTACTGGATAGACGTGCGCACCGCCGAGGAATACGCGGCAGGGCATGTCAGCCAGGCCGTCAACATCCCCTACGAGGAAATCGCGCAGCGGATCAGCGAAGTGACCACTGAAAAAGACGCTGAGATTTACGTCTATTGCCGTAGCGGCCGTCGCTCCGGCATTGCCAAGGCGGCCCTCGACGAAGCCGGTTTCACCCGCGTGGTCAACGCGGGCGGCCTCGAAGACGCGCTGAAAAAAGCCGCTGCTGCGGCCCCCGTGCACTAGCGGGGGCGGCCCCCGATACCATCACCAGGAACGACGATCCTGCTCATGCCTTATCTCCCCTCTCCTGCACCGGCCGCATGTTGACCAGCTCATCCAGGGAACAATTGAAGGGTATGCGCAGGTAGGTGACGCCATTGTCGTCCGGCTGCGGAACGGCTCCGGCCAGGATATTGACCTGCAACGAGGGCAGGATCAGGCGCGGCAGCGCCAACTGTCGGTCGCGCTTGCGCCGCATGGCGACAAAGTCCACTTTGCGGGTATCACCCCCGACGTGAATGTTGTCGCGCCGAGATTCTGCGACGGTCACCGAGTTAACCGGTTCGCCTCCATCCTTGGGGTAGTCGTGGCAGAAGAAGAGTCGAGTTGCATCCGGCAAGGCGTGAATCCGGGCGATGGAGTCAAACAGTTGCGCCGCATCCCCACCGGGAAAGTCGCAGCGGGCTGAGCCATAGGCAGGCGCAAACAGCGTGTCGCCAACGAATGCGGCATCGTTGACCAGGTAGGTCAGACTATCGGCGGTGTGCCCGGGCGTTTCGATGACACGAATGCGCAACTCACCCAGCGGCAGCATGTCGCCCTCCACCAGGAGGCGATCGAACTGGCTGCCGTCTGTCGCCGTGCCGGACAGGTTGAAGACCCGCGCAAAGGTCTCCTGCACCTGGCAGATGCCCCGGCCACAGGCAATGCGCGCGCCGGTACGCCGCCGCAGGAAGTCCGCTGCCGACAGGTGATCCGCGTGCGCGTGGGTTTCCAGCACCCACTCCAGCCGGTAACCCGCCTGCTGCACAGCTTCCAGTACATTTTCGATAAAGGCTTCGTCGGCCTGCCCGCTGACGGAGTCATAGACCCATACGGGGTCGATGATGGCGGCAACCGCGCTGTCCGGGTCAGCCAGCAGGTGTGTCCAGGTGCCTGAGCCCGGCTCGTAGAATGACTTGATGTCCATCGCTATAAGGATACCGGAGGATGCCACCGGAGAGTTACATAAGAATAATCTTATTAAGGTATTTGTAATTTAGATGAATTGCAAATAGAATCCGGGTATGAACACGCAACGTGCGCCGGACGACAAGCATCGCCTGGATTTCGAAGCGATGAAGCGCAATGCTTCGGATGCGGTAAGCTTGCTCAAAGGCCTGGCCAACGAGAGCCGATTGATGATCGTGTGCGTGCTTTCAGAAGGCGAGCTGTCGGTCGGCCAGCTCAATGAACGGATCAATCTGAGCCAGTCCGCCCTGTCACAGCATCTGGCCGTGCTGCGCGAGCAGGGCATGGTGCAAACTCGCCGCGAAAGCCAGACCATCTACTACCGCCTGGCCGACAGCACCGCCATCAACATCATCGAACTGCTGCACGACGTGTATTGCGAGGCTTGAGGCCGCCGTCCGCAGGCAGGCGCTACTTGCCGATACAGAAGCTCGAAAAGATTGCGCCCAGCAAATCGTCCGGCAGCAGCTCGCCGGTGAGTTCGCCCAACGCCTGCTGAGCCAGGCGCAACTCTTCCGCCAACAGCTCCCCGGCCTGTCTTTCCATCATCACCCGGCGGCCGGCTTCCAGGTGCCCGTCCGCCCGCCGCAGTGCGTCGATATGCCGCTGACGGGCCGAAAAGCTGCCGGCCAGTCGCCCATCCACGCCGCCCGGAGCCCCCACCGTCTCGCGAATACGCTGGCGCAGCCCTTCCAGGCCCGCGCCGGTTTTTGCCGAAATCCATAGCCGGTCGCCGTTTGCGGCCCCAACCAGCTGCTCCAGGCCGCCAGCCGGGAGCAGGTCGATCTTATTGCCCACGCGCAGGCATTTCAGCCCCGGCGGCAGGTCGACCCCGGGCCCGGCCGTCATTTGCAGCGGATCACTGGCATCCTCCAGCAACAAAACCAGGTCGGCGGACTCCAGCGCCTGGCGCGCACGGCGCACGCCTTCGGCTTCGATGAGGTCGTCGGTTTCGCGGATCCCCGCCGTATCCGCCACGTGCACCGGGATGCCATCGAGATCGATCAGCTCACGCAACACGTCCCGGGTGGTGCCGGGAATTTCTGTGACAATTGCGCTGTCCTGCCCGGACAGGGCGTTCAACAGACTGGACTTCCCGGCGTTGGGCGGGCCGACGATGGCCAGCACGATGCCGTCCCGCAGCAGACGCCCCTGGCGCGCCTGGCGCAACAGCGCGGAGAGTCGGTCACGGGTTGCGCCCAGGCGGTCGACCACATCGCTTTCGGCCAGGAAGTCGATTTCTTCGTCCGGAAAGTCGATGGCGGCCTCAACGAACACGCGCAGGGCGGTCAGTTCTTCCTGCAACTCCTTCACCCGCCGGGAAAATACCCCCTGCAGGCTGCGCTGCGCCGCGCGCGCGGCCGCCTCGGTGCCGGACTCGATCAGGTCAGCGATGGCTTCGGCCTGCACCAGGTCCATCTTGTCGTTGAGGAACGCACGCTCGGAGAATTCGCCGGGCCGGGCCGGCCGTGCCCCGAGTTCGAGGGCCCGCTCCAGCAGGCGCTGCAGGATGAACGTACCGCCGTGGCCCTGTAACTCCAGGACATCCTCGCCGGTGAAGGAATGGGGCGCCACAAAGTACAGCGCGATTCCGGTATCGATCACCTCACCGTCAGCGTCACGAAAGTCCGCCAGCATTGCCTGGCGCGGTGGCGGCAGCCGCCCCACCAATTGCCGCGCGATATCCGTGACGCGCGGGCCGGACAGCCTGACGATGCCCAAACCACCCACGCCGGGCGGCGTGGCGATGGCGCAAATCGTGTCAGTCGGCTGCGGCAATCTTGCGCGTGATGTAGTACTGCTGGGCCAGCGACAGCCCCGCGTTGGTGGCCCAGTAAAGCACCAGGCCGGCCGGGAAAAACGCGAACATGATGGAAAATACGATCGGCATCATGGTCATCATCTTCTGCTGCAGCGGGTCCATGCCAACCATCGGGGTCAGGCGCTGCGTGGCGAACATGAAACCGGCGTTCAGCAGTGGCAACACGAAGTAGGGATCCCGCACGGATAGATTGTCAATCCAGAGGATGAATGGCGCCTGGCGCAACTCCACCGATTCCAGCAGCACCCAGTACAGCGCGATGAAGATCGGGATCTGGACCAGGATCGGCAGGCAGCCGCCAAGCGGATTCACCTTCTCTTTCTTGTACATCTCCATCATGGCCTGGCTCATGCGCTGGCGGTCGTCGCCATAGCGCTCCTTGAGCTGCTCGATGCGCGGCTGCAGCTTGCGCATACGCGCTGTCGAGCGGTATTGCGCCTCGGTCAGCTTGAAGAACGCGGCCTTGATCAGGACCGTGAGCAACACGATCGCCCAACCCCAATTACCCACCACATCGTGGATTTTTTCGAGCAGCCAGAACAGGGGTTTTGAAAATACCGTGAAAATTCCGTAGTTTACGGTGTACTCCAGGCCGGGGGCGAGGTCGGGAATCTTATCTTGCAGCTTGGGTCCCAGGTACAACAGGCTCGAGAACTCGACCTCGGCGCCGCTGGCGGCCTGTTTGGCGGGCGAGACGTTGCGGGCGATGTAGCGGGGCCAGCCACCTCCGGTGATCACCTGGGTCGAGTAGGTTGCTTCTTCGTCCGCGGGAGGGATCCAGGCGGCAAAAAAGTAATGCTGAATCATCGCCAGCCAGCCCTCACGCGTGGTCACCCGGTAGGGCTCGTCGGCCACGTCATCGAACTTGATCTTCTCGAACTTGTCCTGTGGATTGTAAAAACCCATGCCGAAAAAGCTGTAGCGTTCGGGGTGGGTGAAGCCAGCGGACTCCGTGTCGCCCGGGACACTGCGTTGCAATTGATCATAGCGACTGCCGGCCCAGGTCGTCGGGCTGTCGTTTTGCACCCGGTAGCGAACATCGACGTCGTAACGGCCGGCATGGAACACGAGGGTCTTGGTCACGCGCACGCCATCGTCCGATTCCCAGATCAGCGGCACCTCCAGCTCGTCAACGCCCTCCGCAAGACTGTAATCGCTGCGGGCTGAGCGGTAGGTGCTGGTATGGTTCGGCGCATTGCCTTGCGAGAGCAGGCCGGATTGGGCGATGAACAGGGTGTCGCCGGCCGGCTCCAGTAGAGCGACCGTTTCGTCCGGTCGCTTCTGTTCCACCGGGTATTGCAGCAAAGAGGCTGAGGCAACAGTGCCCCCCAGCGGGTCAATGCCCACGTCAAGGACGTCGGTTCGCACCCTGATCAGCGGTCGCTCGGCTGCTGCCTTCTGCGCTGTGTCGGATGCCTGGCCAGGGTCAGTCGGAGCTGCCGGTACCGGCAAGTCTTCCGGAGCCGCTTCGCCGGCTTGCCCGGATGGCGTCTGCGCGGTGGTGGGCAGGTCACCCTCGGTCACGGACAACGGTGCACTGGGCGTTGTCGGCTGAGGCGTCGGGCTGTAATCCTTTTGCCACTCGACCCACATCATGTAGCCCAGCAGCAGCAGGCCAACGATCAGGACTGGTCTGAGATTTCCCATACGTGCTTTCCCTCAACCATCTGTTTCACCTTGCCTGTCGGGAACTCTGCAAGGTTGTGATTTTGGCATGCGTGCTCCGCGGTCACGGTTGCCCCGCCGGGTCGCCGCAACGCGCCAGCAGGCGCGCCCAGTGCGTGTCCAATGAATGCCGTAATTGCCTGTTGCATATGGTGGCGCTTTCGCGCCTGGGCAAGACCACGAAGTCCATGGCAGGGCCGGTGTCCGCAAAATACTGGCGGAAACTCTCCCGGATCACGCGCTTGATCCGGTTTCTGCCGACCGCTCGCTTGTCAACCTGCCGTGAAACAGCCATACCGAGCCGCGCTCGCTCGCGGGCATTGCTGCGAGCCAGAACCTTGAATGCACGGTCGGCCGACACCGTCGGATTGTTGAACACGCGCTTGAAATCTGCAGGCTTGGAAAGGCGGGCTTGGCGCGGGAGAGACTGATCCGCGCGCGGATCGTGGTCCGTATTACCGGTTCTGGACTTACTCACTCGGCTGGACCTTTGAGGGACCGATCACGCGGTTGCGGCCAGCCGCGGCAGGTCCTCAACGAATCAGGCTGACAGGCGCTTCCTGCCTTTGGCTCGGCGTGACTTGATGATCAGTCGGCCGGCGCGGGTCGACATGCGGGCGCGAAACCCGTGTCTGCGGGCGCGCTTCAGGCGGCTTGGCTGAAATGTGCGTTTCATTGCTGTGTTCCTATACTGATCCGGCCTCGGTCAACCGTGGCGGCCCCATCATCCGGGCCTCTGGGCCCTTAGCGTGAGCCAGTAGCCTGCAAATGGTCGACAAAAGAGCGTAATTCTAACTTCTGGGGCGCGCGCTGACAAGTCGATGTTGAGGGGTTTTTTTCTTATGGTCAAGTTATCCACAGCGGGGTAGACTTGTCGGCCAAGGGACAAAAGCGCCCCGCTTCAAGAAACTTGCGACTCACGGACTATCCTCCGGCATGACCCAAAACTTCTGGCAGACCTGTTTGCAGCACCTGGAACGCGAGATGCCGGCGGACGATTTCAATACCTGGGTGAGGCCGTTGCAAATCCGCTCGGGCAAGGGACGCACGACACTTCTGTCCCCCAACGAGTATGTGCGCGATCACATCTCCCTGAATTACCTGGAGCGAATCCGCGATATTTTCGAGCACCTTGGGGCCGCTCGCGAGTCGGTAGTGGTGGAGATCAGCCGCGCCAGTGACCAGGTCGCGGCGCCGGCACCGGCCAGCGCGCAGCAGGCGCGGCCGCGCAGCGGCCTGGACCGGCGCTACCGTTTCAGCAATTTCGTCCAGGGCAAGTCCAACGAGTTGGCCTACGCGGCAACCCAGCAGGTCGCCAAGAAGCCGGGGGCGGCCTATAACCCCCTGTTGCTATACGGCGGCACTGGCCTGGGCAAAACCCACCTGTTGCACGCCGCAGGCAACATGATCTTCAAGCGGAACCACGACGCCAGGGTCATCTACCTGCATTCCGAACAGTTCGTCAGCGAGATGATACAGGCCTTGCGCGGCGACCGTATCGACGCCTTCAAACAGCACTATCGAACCGCTGGGGCGCTGCTGATCGACGATATTCAGTTCTTCGCCGGCAAGGAACGCACCCAGGAAGAATTTTTCCATACGTTCAACGCATTGCTCGATAGCCAGCAACAGATCATCCTGACCTGTGACCGCTACCCGAAGGAAGTTGACGGCATCGAAGCGCGTTTGCGATCGCGTTTCGGTTGGGGCTTGACGGTATCGATCGAGCCGCCGGATTTCGAAACGCGCGTGGCAATCCTGATGAACAAGGCGCAGGAGCGCGACGTTGCACTCGATGAAGCGGTGGCTTACCTGATTGCGCGGCGCATCCGGTCAAACGTGCGTGACCTCGAGGGGGCGCTGAACACGCTTTTCGCCAACGCGCGATTCACCGGCAGGCGCATTACGGAATCCTTTGCCCAGGAGGTGCTGCGGGATCTCCTGCTGGTT
>Ga0316187_10001847_pt1 | contig 18514 bp, 30 predicted proteins | sample CroRivburrow1_MG_FD_204927 | JGI IMG/M metagenome (GOLD analysis project Ga0316187, IMG submission 204927) | Coastal sediment microbial communities from Maine, United States - Cross River worm burrow 1 | ecosystem: Environmental > Aquatic > Marine > Coastal > Sediment | place: USA: Maine...
CCACCTATTCTAAATAGTTCATTGATTAAAAAGCTGTCAGACAAGAGGGTACTACTTTCGTTTTGTATAAAAAAATGGTTCCTAAGATTTAAACTCCATAAATAATGAGATTTTAAATAAATTCTTGATTGCTGATTAAAATTGCCATCAATTTTTCTTCCACCTGTTAGTAATTCAGTATTAATTTTTAATTTGATTGGGAATAAGGTATTTTGATTAGAAATTTGATAATTATAATTTACGCCGTAAAAAACAGTACTGAAATCTAAAATATCGCTACTACTACTATTTTCTAAAAGATTTGATGAAGATTCTGTTTGAAACGATAACCCAATAGCATGCCTTTCATTTAGTAAATATGGTATTGTAAATTTTGTTTTAGTATTTACAAATGTTGAATCTTGTTTATAAATATTAAGTGCTGCGTTAATGGAAAATCCAGTATTAAAAAAAAATGGAATTGAGGTGCTTAGCGTAAAATCCTGTCGTTCGTTACCGTTATTTTTCCAAAATAATGAAAAAGATTCACCGCTATTAAAGATGTTATTCAATGACAAATCTAAATAACCATTGAATGAAACTCCACTGCCTGTTTCTTTAGATGTAAAACCAATAAGCCCATCAAATTTATTAGAAACTTCCTTTTTTAAGAATAAATATACAATAGTAGAATCTTTTGTGAACAAAATTTCAGGAGGTTTTATTTCTGAAACAAAAGGTAATGTTTTTATCAAACCGGATGCTTTATCTAATTTAACCCGGTTGAATAAAGTATTATTTTTGAGTTGTAAAAAATGATCTAGATATGCCCTTGGAAAATTTTCATAACCATTAATTACTATCTTGTCAATTTTTCTAGCATCAGATTTTTTAATTTCTAAAGTAGCTTCGATAAAGGTTTTCTTTAAGATGATGTTTTTTAAAGAAACTTCTGTAAATGACTTTCCTTGATTTTCAAAAATTTCTACAATTGAATTCAAAGTTTCTGATAATTGATCAATTTGAATATTTATATAATTATCAGTAACTAAGGAAGTAATATTGAAAAGTTGTTCTTTTGAAATCTCTTTATCTTCGTAATATATTCGCACTACATTGCGAAGATTCCCTAAATTAAACGTGGCATCATAGATAGAATCATTTTTTGTAAGCGTGTCTAAAGTATAGTTTAAGAATCCCTTTTCCTCTAACTTATTTTTTATTGAATCTAATGATTCACGTAAAGAAAATTCCGTTTTGTGAATTGTTTGATATTTGATGGAATTTAAAAATACAGAATGAATACTATCTTTCCCTGAGATTTTTAATGTGAATTCTTGACCAAATGCTGGTCTAATATTCCATAAAAAAAATGCTATATATATATATGGTATAAATTTCTGCATCAAATTAATAAAACGAAGGTAATTTTTTTGAATTAAATTTTATGAAAAATTAAAATAAAAAGATGGAAGCTCAATTATTTTACACAAGAAAAATTTATTCATTCATTTATACTTTAATCCCTAGTAAATTGACCAAAAAACTAATTAATTAAACAACGTTCAGGATATTTATAAATTACTAATAAAATTTAATCAATGGCTATTTGTAATACCGGAAATTATTTATACATTTGCACACTCTTAAAAAAGAGGTTATACAAAAATATAATAATAATTAATTTTTATGCCAACTATACAGCAATTAGTACGCAAGGGAAGAACCCAAATAACTAAGAAGAATAAATCGGCTGCATTGATTTCTTGTCCACAAAGAAGAGGCGTATGTACACGTGTTTATACAACAACACCAAAAAAACCTAATTCAGCTATGCGTAAAGTAGCTAGGGTGAGGTTAACTAATGGTAATGAGGTAAACGCATATATACCTGGTGAAGGACATAATCTTCAAGAGCACTCGATAGTATTAGTTAGAGGAGGAAGAGTAAAAGATTTGCCTGGAGTTAAGTATCACATTGTTCGTGGTGCATTAGATACTGCAGGAGTTGAAGGGAGAACTCAACGCCGTTCAAAATACGGTGCTAAACGCCCTAAAAAGTAATTTTAACACTTTAATGTAAAGAGTAATGAGAAAAAGAAGCGCTAAAAAAAGATACCTTTTACCGGATCCTAAATTTAACGATCAGTTAGTTACACGTTTTGTAAATAACTTGATGCATGATGGTAAAAAATCTACAGCTTTTAAAGTATTCTATGATGCACTTGATATTGTAGAAGAAAGAAAACAAGATGAGGAAAAAACTTCACTAGAAATATGGAAAGATGCTTTATCTAATGTTATGCCCCATGTAGAAGTGCGTAGCAGAAGAGTTGGAGGAGCAACATTTCAAATTCCGATGCAAATCAGGCCTGATAGAAAAGTGTCTATGGCAATTAAATGGATGATCTTATTTGCAAGAAAACGTAATGAAAAATCTATGGCTCAAAGATTAGCAGGAGAAGTTATTGCTGCTGCTAAAGAAGAAGGGGCTGCTGTTAAAAAAAGAGTAGATATCCACAAAATGGCTGAAGCTAATAAAGCATTCTCTCACTTTAGATTTTAATATTAGGAATGGCTAGAGATTTAAGATATACAAGAAATATAGGTATTGCTGCGCATATTGATGCTGGCAAAACTACGACGACCGAGCGTGTTCTTTATTATACGGGCGTAAGTCATAAAATTGGTGAAGTTCATGATGGCGCTGCCACAATGGACTGGATGGAGCAAGAGCAGGAGCGTGGTATAACCATTACTTCTGCAGCAACAACATGTACATGGCAATTTCCAACAGAAAATGGCAAACCTGCGGCTGACGCTAAAGGATATCACTTTAATATTATTGACACTCCTGGTCACGTTGATTTTACAGTAGAGGTAAATAGATCGTTAAGAGTTCTTGACGGATTGGTATTTTTGTTTTCTGCTGTTGACGGCGTTGAACCACAATCAGAAACTAACTGGAGATTGGCTGACAATTACAAAGTTCCTAGAATGGGATTTGTAAATAAAATGGATCGTCAAGGGTCTGATTTTTTGAATGTTTGTAAGCAAGTGAAAGAAATGTTAGGATCAAATGCAGTTCCTATTGTTCTTCCTATTGGTGATGAAGAAAATTTTAGAGGAGTTGTTGATTTAGTTAAGAATAGAGCTGTAATATGGCATGAAGAATCACTGGGTGCAACTTTTGATATTGTGGAGATTCCAGAGGAATTGAAGGAAGATGCCCGAAAGTATAGAGCGATGTTGATTGAAGAAGTGGCTGGGTATGATGATAATTTGTTAGAGAAATTCATGGAAGATGAAGATTCAATAACAGAAGATGAGGTACATGCTGCTTTGAGAGCTGCTGTGATGGATATGTCTATTATTCCAATGATTTGCGGATCTGCTTTTAAAAATAAAGGAGTTCAATTTTTGTTAGATGCGGTGTGTAGATATTTACCATCTCCAATGGATAAGGAAGCTATTGTCGGAATTAACCCTGACACCGGAGCAGAAATTGCCCGTAAGCCTGATGTAAAAGAGCCTTTTGCGGCCTTAGCATTTAAAATTGCTACTGATCCTTTTGTAGGACGTTTAGCATTTTTCAGAACGTATTCAGGAAGACTGGATGCAGGTTCATATGTATTGAATAACCGTTCAGGTAAAAAAGAACGTATTTCACGTATTTACCAAATGCATTCTAATAAACAAAATGCTATTGATTTTATAGAAGCTGGCGATATTGGAGCGGCTGTAGGATTTAAAGATATAAAAACGGGTGATACTTTATCGGATTTAAAACATCCGATTGTGTTGGAAAGCATGGATTTTCCTGCACCTGTTATTGGTATTGCAGTTGAGCCAAAAACAAAAGCAGATGTAGATAAATTAGGGATGGCTTTGGCTAAATTAGCAGAGGAAGATCCGACTTTTACGGTTAAAACTGATGAAGCTTCAGGTCAAACTATAATTTCTGGAATGGGTGAACTTCACTTGGATATTATTGTTGATCGTTTAAGACGTGAATTTAAAGTTGAAGTAAACCAAGGTCAACCACAAGTTGAATATAAAGAGGCTATTACTAAAGTTGCAGATCATAGAGAAGTTTATAAAAAACAATCTGGAGGTCGAGGTAAGTTTGCTGATATTGTATTTACAATGGAACCCGCAGAAGAAGGTAAAGCCGGTCTTGAATTTGTAAACCTTATTAAAGGTGGAAATGTTCCAAAAGAATACATACCATCTATTGAAAAAGGATTTAAAATGGCTATGGTAAATGGTCCTTTGGCTGGGTTTGAGATGGATAGTATGAAAATTACTTTAAAGGATGGTTCTTTCCATGCCGTGGATTCTGATTCACTATCATTTGAATTGGCTGCCAAATTAGGATATAAAACTGCAGCAAAAGCTGCTAAGGCCGTACTAATGGAACCGATCATGAAGTTAGAAGCCTTAACTCCTGAAGAATATATGGGAGATATTGTTGGTGACTTAAATCGTCGTAGAGGTCAAGTGACTGATATGTCTGACAGAGCAGGATCTAAAGTTGTAAAAGCCTTAGTTCCATTATCTGAAATGTTTGGATATGTAACATCATTAAGAACATTATCATCTGGTAGAGCCACATCAACAATGGAATTTGATCATTATGCTCAAACTCCGGCGAATATTTCTGAAGAGGTAATTAAAAATGTACAAGGTTAATTTACTAAATAGATAACTGATGAGTCAAAAAATTAGAATAAAATTGAAGTCGTACGATCATAATTTAGTAGATAAATCTGCTGAGAAAATCGTAAAAACAGTAAAAAGTACGGGTGCAGTTATTAACGGGCCAATTCCGTTACCAACGCATAAAAAAATATTTACAGTTTTACGTTCTCCACACGTAAATAAAAAATCTAGAGAGCAATTTCAATTAAGCTCTTATAAAAGGTTACTTGATATTTACAGTTCTTCATCAAAAACAATTGATGCTTTGATGAAGTTGGAATTACCAAGTGGTGTAGAGGTAGAGATTAAAGTATAGCAATTTAATATCGAAAGATTGATTCTTTCGATGACATGTCCTGAGCAATTGACGAGGGAAAAGCGGTAAAAATACATTCAGGGTTGAAGTATTTTAACCCTGTTTTTTTTAAAATAAGAATAATAATAAATAATAAATATAATGTCTGGGTTAATAGGAAGAAAAATCGGAATGACCAGTATTTTTGACGACAATGGGAAGAATATCCCTTGTACTGTTATTGAAGCTGGTCCTTGTGTAATTACCCAAGTCAGAACCAAAGAGGTTGACGGGTACGAATCGTTACAACTTGGTTTCGATGACAAAGCAGAAAAGCAGACTACTAAAGCGTTGAAAGGACACTTTAAGAAAGCTGGTACATCCGCTAAAAGACGTGTCATTGAATTCCAAGGTTTTGAAGGTGAGTATAAATTGGGAGACACAATAACAGTAGATCATTTTATAGAAGGTGAATTTGTTGATGTATCTGGTACATCAAAAGGTAAAGGTTTTCAAGGGGTTGTTAAGCGTCATGGATTCGCAGGTGTAGGTCAAGCAACTCATGGTCAACACAACCGTTTAAGAGCGCCAGGTTCTATTGGTGCTGCATCATATCCTGCAAGAGTATTTAAAGGTATGAAAATGGCAGGTAGAATGGGTGGAGATAAAGTCAAAGTTCAAAACTTGCGAGTGTTAAAGGTGGTTCCTGAAAAGAATCTTTTAGTTGTAAAAGGTGCTATTCCAGGTCATAATAATTCTTATATAATTATCGAGAAATAATGAAGGTAGAAGTAGTAGATATCAACGGGAAAAATACTGGAAGAAAAGTTGAGCTTTCAGATGCTATTTTTGCTATAGAGCCGAATAAGCATGCAGTTTATTTAGATGTAAAACAGTATTTGGCCAATCAAAGACAAGGTACGCATAAGGCTAAAGAAAGAGCTGATATAAAAGGAAGTACCAGGAAAATTAAAAAGCAAAAAGGTACGGGTACTGCACGAGCAGGGAGTATTAAGTCTCCAATATTTAGAGGTGGTGGTAGAGTTTTTGGACCAAGACCAAGAAATTATGGTTTTAAATTGAACAAAAATTTAAAGCGATTAGCACGTCAATCAGCACTGTCTATTAAAGCAAAAGAAGATAACATTGTAGTTGTTGAGAACTTTAATTTCGAGGCGCCAAAAACAAAAGATTTTGTGAATGTTTTAAAGGCTTTAGAGCTTGAAAACAAAAAATCTTTATTTGTATTGGACTCCTCAAATAATAATGTATATTTGTCGTCGCGCAATTTGAAAAGTTCAAATATTATAAGTGCCTCAAGTTTAAATACTTACAATGTTTTAAACGCAAATAAAATTGTGCTGTCAGAAACATGTTTGGAAGAAATTGAATCTAATTTTAGCAAGTAATAGTTATGAGTATTTTAATAAAACCTATTATAACAGAAAAAGTTACTGACCAAAGCGAGTTATTTAACCGCTATGGGTTTGTAGTTGATATGAAAGCTAATAAGATTGAAATAAAGCATGCTGTTGAGCAAGCTTATGGAGTATCGGTGAATAATGTTAGAACAATGATTTACCCTGTTAGCCGTAAAACTAAACATACCAAAAAAGGTATGGTTGTCGGTAAAACTGGAGCTTTCAAAAAAGCGATCGTTGAACTTGCTGATGGAGATAATATTGATTTTTATAGCAATATCTAAGACAAAAAAAGATGTCATTAAAAAAATTAAAACCAATAACACCAGGTCAACGTTTTAGAGTAGTAAACGATTTCGATGAGATCACTACAACTAAACCGGAGAAAAGTTTAATAGCTTCAAAGAAAAGATCTGGAGGAAGAAATAATGATGGTAAGATGACTATGCGCTATGTAGGTGGAGGTCACAAAAAGAGATACCGAATTATTGACTTTAAAAGAAATAAAGATGGAATTCCTGCTACGGTAAAGACGATTGAATACGATCCTAACCGTACAGCGAATATCGCATTGTTGTATTATGCTGACGGTGAAAAGCGTTATATTATAGCTCAAGCGGGAATAAAAGTGGGACAAACTGTGATTTCAGGAGAAAATGTTGCTCCGGAAATTGGTAATGCGACCATTTTAAATAATATCCCATTAGGTACTGTAATATCATGTATTGAGTTGCATCCGGGTGAAGGAGCTGTTATGGCTCGAAGTGCTGGTTCTTTTGCACAATTAATGGCAAGGGAAGGTAAATATGCAACTGTAAAATTACCTTCAGGTGAAACTAGAATGATCTTGGCGGCTTGTAAAGCCACAATTGGAGTTGTTTCTAATTCTGATCATCAATTGTTGGTTTCTGGGAAAGCAGGTAGATCAAGATGGTTAGGGAGAAGGCCGCGTACAAGAGCAGTAGTTATGAATCCTGTAGATCATCCAATGGGTGGTGGTGAAGGAAAAGCTTCTGGTGGACATCCAAGATCTAGAAATGGAATTCCGGCTAAAGGATTTAAAACTCGTTCTAAATCTAAGGCAAGTAATAAACATATTATAGAACGTAGAAAAAAATAAGAGATAAAGTATGGCACGTTCATTAAAAAAAGGACCTTATGTTTTCCATAAATTGGAAAAAAAAGTACAGACAAATGTAGATTCTAATAAAAAATCTGTTATCAAGACTTGGTCAAGAGCTTCAATGATTACACCTGATTTTGTTGGTCAAACAATAGGGGTGCATAATGGTCGCCAATTTGTTCCGGTTTACATAACTGAAAACATGGTAGGTCATAAATTAGGAGAATTTTCACCAACACGTTCTTTTAGAGGACATGCAGGTGCGAAAAATAAAGGTAAAAAATAGTAGGAAACATGGGAGTTCGAAAAAAATTAAGAGCACAGCAGCTTAAAGAAGAACGCAAAAATAAATTTTTTGCGAAATTAAATGGCTGTCCTACGTCACCAAGAAAAATGCGTTTAGTAGCTGATTTGGTGAGAGGAGTTGAAGTAGAAAAAGCACTTGCTATTTTGAAATTCAGCCCTAAAGAAGCAGCACGTAATTTGGAAAAATTAACATTATCAGCAATAGCAAATTGGCAGGCAAAAAATGAAGATGCAAATATTGAAGATGCAGGTTTGTTCGTAAAGGAAATTTATGTTGATAGTGCAACAATGTTAAAAAGATTAAGACCTGCACCACAAGGGCGTGCTCATAGAATTAGAAAACGTTCTAATCATGTTACGTTAGTATTAGGTGCAAAAAATAATGTAAGTAATTCGTAAATAGTATGGGACAAAAAACTAATCCAATAGGAAATCGTTTAGGTATTATCAGAGGATGGGAATCTAACTGGTATGGTGGAAATGACTATGGCGATAAACTTGCTGAAGATGATAAGATAAGAAAGTATATTCATACTAGATTATCAAAGGCGAGTGTTTCTAGAGTAATTATTGAGCGTACACTTAAACTGATAACTGTTACTATAACAACTGCACGTCCAGGGATCATTATTGGTAAAGGAGGTCAAGAAGTAGATAAGTTAAAGGAAGAGCTTAAGAAAATTACAGGTAAAGAAATACAAATCAATATTTTTGAAATTAAACGACCAGAATTAGATGCTTTCTTAGTTGGAACAAGTATTGCACGTCAAATTGAAAATAGAATTTCATATAGACGCGCCATAAAAATGGCCATAGCTGCTACAATGCGAATGAATGCAGAAGGAATTAAGGTTCAAATTTCAGGACGTTTGAACGGAGCCGAAATGGCACGTTCCGAACATTACAAAGAAGGAAGAATTCCGCTTTCAACTTTTAGAGCAGATATTGATTATGCACTTGTTGAGTCACATACCACTTATGGTAGAATCGGTGTAAAAGTATGGATTATGAAAGGTGAGGTTTATGGGAAAAGAGAATTATCTCCTTTAGTTGGCTTGTCAAAAAAACAAGGTAAACAGCGTAATAAGGGAGACAGAAGACCTCAAGGAAGAAAATAATTTTTTTATATTTTAGAAAATGTTACAACCAAAGAGAGTAAAATATCGTAAAGTACAAAAAGGTAAAGGTAATATGAAAGGTATTTCCGGTAGAGGTCATACACTTTCTAACGGTATGTTTGGAATAAAATCTTTAGATCAAAATTTACTGACATCTCGTCAAATTGAGGCAGCTCGTATTGCAGCTACTCGATATATGAAAAGACAAGGAAGTTTATGGATTAAAATATTTCCAGACAAACCGATCACAAAAAAGCCTTTAGAGGTTCGTATGGGTAAAGGTAAAGGTGCGCCAGAATATTTTGTAGCAGTTGTTAAACCTGGAAGAATTTTGTTTGAAATAGGTGGAGTACCAATTGATGTTGCAAAAGAAGCATTACGTTTAGCGGCTCAAAAATTACCTGTTAAAACTAAATTTATCGTAGCAAACAATTACGACGTTAACGCCTAATATATAAGAAGATGAAACAATCAGAAATTAAAGAATTGTCTGTAGCTGAATTGCAAGAGAAATTAACAGCGTTAAAGAAGAATTCTACAGACCTTAAAATGGCACATGTCATCTCTCCATTGGAAAATCCAATTCAATTGAGAGATTTAAGAAAAACTGTCGCGAGAATTGCCACGGAATTAACTAAAAGAGAAGTACAATAATTGTATTCGTAATTACAAGATGGAAAAAAGAAATCTTAGAAAAGAAAGAATAGGAGTTGTGTCAAGTAACAAGATGGAGAAATCTATTGTTGTTAATGAAGTTACAAAAGTAAAACATCCTATGTACGGTAAATTCGTATTGAAAACAAAGAAATTTGTTGCGCATGACGAAACAAACGATTGCAATATTGGTGATACAGTCAAAATAATGGAAACACGCCCATTAAGTAAAACCAAACGTTGGAGATTAGTAGAAATCTTAGAAAGAGCTAAATAATTATGTTACAACAAGAATCAAGATTAAATGTAGCCGATAATACTGGAGCTAAAGAAGTAATGGTAATTCGTGTGCTGGGTGGAACTAAAAGACGTTACGCATCTGTAGGTGATAAAATTGTAGTTTCAGTAAAAGCTGCTACACCTAGTGGAACTGTAAAGAAAGGACAAGTTTCTAGTGCTGTTGTAGTCCGTACCAAAAAAGAAGTGCGTCGTAAAGATGGATCTTATATTAGATTTGATGACAACGCTTGTGTTTTATTGGATTCTACTTCTGGTGAAATGAAAGGCACCCGTGTTTTTGGACCGGTAGCTAGAGAACTACGTGAAAAACAATTCATGAAAATTGTATCATTAGCACCTGAAGTGCTTTAATAAGTTTACAAATTATGTCAAAGTTAAAGATAAAAACAGGAGATACGGTTAAAATAATAACTGGTGACGATAAAGGTCAAGAAGGAAAAGTTGTTAAAATTCTTAAAGATAAGAATAAGGCAATTGTTGAAGGTGTAAATATGGTATCTAAACACACTAAACCGAGTGCTCAAAATCCTCAAGGTGGTATTTCAAAATTTGAAGCTCCAATTCACGTTTCTAATTTGATGTTATTAGAAAAAGGAGAAACCACTAAAGTTGGTTATAGAATGGATGGAGATAAAAAAGTAAGGTTTTCTAAAAAATCTAAAGAAATTATATAGTTATGGGATACGTACCAAGACTTAAAGAAGATTACAAAAGTAGAATTAAGGCTGCTTTGACTGAAGAATTCGGTTATAAAAATGTAATGCAAGTACCTAAATTACAAAAAATTGTAATTAGCAAGGGAGTAGGGGCAGCAGTTGCTGATAAGAAATTAATAGAATATGCAGTTGATGAGTTAACAAAAATTTCTGGTCAAAAGGCAATTTCTACAATATCTAAAAAAGACGTTGCTGCATTCAAGTTACGGAAAGGAATGCCAATTGGTGTTAAAGTGACTTTGCATGGTAATAAGATGTATGAATTTTTAGATAGATTAGTTACAGCATCGTTACCGCGAGTTAGAGATTTCAGAGGGGTAAAAGCAAATGGTTTTGATGGAAGAGGAAATTATAACTTGGGAATTACGGAACAGATAATTTTTCCTGAAATCGATATTGATAAAGTAAACAAAATTAGTGGTATGGATATCACATTTGTTACTTCAGCAAATACGGATAAAGAAGCAAAATCATTATTACACGAATTAGGTTTACCTTTTAAAAAGAATTAATATGGCAAAAGAATCAATGAAGGCCCGTGAGGTTAAAAGAGCAAAAATAGTAGCTAAATATGCTAAAAAAAGGAAAGCTTTAAAAGAGGCTGGAGATTATGAAGCATTACAAAAGTTACCAAAAAATGCATCACCGGTTCGAATGCATAATCGTTGTAAGATAACAGGAAGACCTAAAGGCTATATGCGTCAATTTGGTGTTTCACGTGTTACATTTCGCGAAATGGCAAATCAAGGATTAATACCTGGAGTTAAAAAAGCAAGTTGGTAAAATTATAAATTGGTTTCAGGTTTAGCAACAACGTTAAAAACCAAAACCGTAAAATTAATATATATGTATACAGATCCTATAGCAGATTATTTAACAAGAATAAGAAATGCTGCAAATGCAGGACATAGAGTAGTTGAAATACCAGCCTCTAACTTAAAAAAAGAAATGACAAAGATCTTATTTGATCAAGGTTATATCTTAAGTTATAAATTTGAAGAGAATAAAGTTCAAGATAATATTAAGATTGCTTTAAAATATGATAGAATTACAAAGCAACCAATTATAAGAAATTTACAAAGAATTAGTAAACCAGGGTTACGTAAATATGCCAATGCTTCTGACATGCCAAGAGTTTTAAACGGTCTTGGAATTGCGATAGTTTCAACCTCTAAAGGTGTAATGACTAACAAAAAGGCTCGTCAGGAAAATATTGGTGGTGAAATTTTATGTCACGTATATTAAAAAGAATTAAGAAATGTCAAGAATAGGAAATAATCCGGTTGCAATTCCAGAAGGAGTAACGGTTGAAGTAAAAGACAATGTTGTTACTGTAAAAGGAAAATTAGGAGAATTAACTCAAGAATTTTCTAATGTAACTATTAAAGTGGAAGGTGAAAATTTACTAGTAACCCGTCCATCAGATAGTATAGAGAATAAAGCTAAGCATGGTCTTTACAGATCTCTTATGTTTAATATGATTGAAGGTGTTTCTAAGGGATGGACTAAGGAGTTGGAGCTAGTTGGAGTTGGATATAGAGCAAGCCATCAAGGTCAAAATTTGGAATTAGCTTTAGGTTACTCGCATAATTTTGTGATGCATATAGCTCCTGAGGTGAAAATTGAAACTATTTCAGAAAAGGGTAAAAATCCTATAGTTAAATTAACTTCCTTTGATAAACAATTGGTAGGTCAAGTTGCGGCAAAAATCCGTTCGTTGCGTAAACCTGAACCGTATAAAGGTAAAGGAGTTAAGTTTGTTGGTGAAGAATTAAGAAGAAAAGCAGGTAAATCTGCATAAATCGATAAAATCGAAATAAAATGGCATTATCAAAGCTACAAAGAAGACAAAGAATTAAGCATAGAATCAGAAAAATTGTTTCTGGAAATGCTACAAAGCCTAGGCTTTCAGTATTTAGAAGTAATAAAGAAATAAGTGCTCAATTAATTGATGATGTTGCAGGTACTACTATAGTGGCTACATCCTCAAGAGAAAAAGGTATGACTCCAAAAAAAGGAACAAAAATAGAAACTGCTACCCTTGTTGGAAAAGCGTTAGCGGAAAAGGCTAAGAAAGCTGGTATTGAAACAGTAGCTTTTGATAGAAATGGATTTTTATATCATGGTAGAGTTAAAGCTCTAGCAGATGGAGCAAGAGAAGCAGGATTAAAATTTTAATTAAGATTATGTATCAAAAATACGGAAACGTTGAAACAGTAAAACCAAGCGGTTTAGAATTGAAAGATCATTTGGTTGGAGTACAAAGAGTTACTAAAGTAACTAAAGGAGGAAGAACTTTTGGTTTTTCTGCAATTGTTGTGGTTGGTAACGAAGATGGTGTAGTAGGTCATGGTCTTGGTAAATCTAAAGATGTTGCTTCTGCTATTGCAAAGGCGATTGAGGACGCAAAGAAAAATTTAGTTAGAATACCAATTATTAAGAAAACATTACCTCATGAGCAAAAAGGTAAATATGGGGGAGCTAAAGTATTCTTAAAACCTGCATCTCACGGTACAGGTGTTATAGCTGGTGGTGCTGTACGTGCAGTCTTGGAATCTGTAGGCGTTCATGATGTTTTGTCTAAGTCTCAAGGCTCTTCTAATCCGCACAATGTTGTTAAAGCTACTTTTGATGCTTTATTACAGTTGCGTGATGCAAATAGCATTGCAAAGCAGAGAGGAATAACCTTACAAAAGGTTTTTAACGGTTAATAACTAGGATATAATGAAAAAAATAAAAGTTACCCAAGTTAAAAGTAAAATAAGACGCCCTCAGAACCAAAAGTTAACATTAGAGGCTTTGGGTTTGCGTAAGATTGATCAAGTAGTTGAACATGATGCTACTCCGACAATACTTGGAATGGTAAATAAAGTTAAACACTTGGTTTCTGTAGAAGAAGTTAAATAAGATAAAGTTATGGAATTAAATAACTTACAACCTGCAAAAGGTTCAGTTAAAAATAGTGGCAAAAGAATAGGTAGAGGTCAAGGTTCTGGTAAAGGAGGTACCGCTACAAGAGGTCATAAAGGTGCTAAATCACGTTCAGGCTATTCTAAAAAGATTGGTTTTGAAGGAGGTCAAATGCCTTTACAGCGTCGAGTACCTAAATTTGGTTTTAAAAATATCAACCGAAAAGAATATCAAGGTATTAACTTGGATGTTCTTCAAGGAATGGTAGATAATGGTAAAATTAAAGATACTGTTAATTTAGAAGTTCTTTTTGAAAACCGTTTAGTTCGTAAAAGTGATCTGGTAAAAATATTAGGCAGAGGTGAGTTAAAAGCAAAATTAAATATTACGGCACATAAGTTTACTGCATCAGCCAAAGAAGCTATTGAAAAAGCTGGAGGAACAGCAGTAACATTATAAAGATTATTACGTATAGATGAAAAAATTTATAAGTACCATACAAGATATTTGGAAAATTGAAGAACTAAGAAATAAAATTATTCTTACTCTTGGATTAATGGTTGTTTACCGTTTAGCGGCGCAAGTACCGTTACCGGGAATTGACCCTACTCAACTATCTGGACTTCAAGATACGACTAGCGGTAATAATCTATTAGGATTATTGAACATGTTTACAGGTGGAGCATTTGCTCAGGCATCTGTTATGGCATTGGGTATTATGCCCTACATCTCTGCATCTATTGTAGTGCAGTTAATGGGTATAGCCGTCCCTTATTTGCAGAAGTTACAAAAGGAAGGCGAAAGTGGACGTAAAAAGATTAACCAAATCACGAGATGGTTAACTGTTGGAATACTTATTATTCAAGCTCCTGCATACATAGGTAGTTTACCTGCTTTAGGAATTCCTCAAAGTGCTTTTTTATTGGGTAATGGCCCATTATTTTGGTTCTCATCAATTTTATTATTAACAACAGGTACTGTATTTGCGATGTGGTTGGGTGAAAGAATTACAGATAAAGGTATTGGTAATGGTATCTCTCTTTTAATTATGATTGGTATTATAGCTAGGCTACCTGCAACATTTATGCAAGAGTTAACCTCACGAATAGAACAATCAACAGGTGGTTTATTAATGGTGTTTATTGAAGTTGTGATATGGTTAGTTGTAATTTTAGCAAGTGTATTGTTAGTGACAGCCGTAAGAAAAATAGCAGTTCAATATGCAAGAAGAACCGTAGCTGGTAATATCCAGGATGCCGCAGGTGCAAGACAATATATTCCATTAAAGTTAAATTCATCAGGTGTAATGCCTATTATATTCGCACAGGCATTAATGTTTGTGCCGGGATTATTAACTAAATCTGATAATACTATAATTAATGCTATTGGTATTGAATTTACAAATATGTTTGGATTATGGTATAATGTTTTATTTGCGGTTTTGATAATTATATTTAGTTATTTCTATACTGCTATAACTATCCCTACAAATAAAATGGCTGATGATTTGAAAAGGAGTGGTGGTTTTTTACCGGGAATTAGACCTGGAAAAGAAACGGCCGATTATTTAGATACTATATTATCGAGAATAACTTTACCCGGATCAATTTTCTTAGCACTTTTAGCAATATTACCAGCATTGATAGTTAAAACTGGTGTGCAACAAGGTTGGGCAATGTTTTATGGAGGAACATCATTATTGATCATGGTTGGAGTTGCCATTGATACAATTCAACAAATAAACTCACATTTATTAAATCATCATTATGATGGCTTAATGAAAACTGGAACTAAAAGAAAGTCAGTAGCGTAATTATGGCAAAGCAACAAGCAATAGAGCAAGATGGAACTATCAACGAAGCATTATCAAATGCTATGTTTCGCGTTGAGTTAGAAAATGGCCATATAGTTACAGCACATATTTCTGGTAAAATGCGTATGCATTATATTAAATTATTACCGGGAGACAAAGTAAAATTAGAAATGAGCCCTTACGATTTATCAAAGGCTCGCATAACTTACAGATACTAAAAAAATACGGATGAAAGTTAGAGCATCAATAAAAAAAAGAAGTGCCGAGTGCAAGATAGTGCGCAGAAATGGCAGGTTATATGTAATTAACAAAAAGAATCCTAGATTTAAACAAAGACAAGGATAATTATGGCAAGAATAGCAGGAATTGACATACCAAAAAATAAAAGAGGGGTTATTTCATTAACTTATATCTATGGTATCGGTAGAAGCAGAGCTAAAGAGATTTTAGCAATTGCAAAAGTAGATGAAAGTACAAAAGTTCAAGATTGGACTGATGATGAAATAGGAAGAATTAGAGAACAGACCGGAATATATACAATTGAAGGAGAACTTCGTTCAGAAACTCAAATAAACATTAAGCGTTTAATGGATATTGGTTGTTACCGGGGTATTCGTCATAGAATAGGACTTCCTTTAAGAGGTCAAAGAACAAAGAATAATTCTAGAACTAGAAAAGGTAAGAGAAAAACTGTTGCTAATAAAAAGAAAGCAACCAAATAATAGCTAAATAATTATGGCGAAAACAAGTTCAAAAAAACGTAAAGTTATAGTTGATGCTATTGGAGAAGCACACATTAAAGCATCTTTCAATAACATTATAATCTCTTTAACTAACAAAAAAGGAGATGTAATTTCTTGGTCATCAGCTGGTAAACAAGGATTTAGAGGTTCTAAAAAGAACACTCCTTATGCTGCACAAACAGCCGCTGAAGATTGTGCTCAAGTAGCTTTTGAAGCAGGACTTAGAAAAGTAAAAGTTTATGTAAAAGGTCCAGGTAATGGTAGAGAATCTGCCATTAGGACAATTCATAATGCAGGTATTGAAGTAACTGAGATTATTGATGTTACACCATTGCCACATAATGGATGTAGACCACCGAAGAGAAGAAGAGTATAATTAATTTTAAAAAGAAAGGATTTTTAGATTATCGAAGGATTAGCCTTAATTCATAATCCCTTTCCCTAAACAAATAAAAATGGCAAGATATACAGGACCAAAAACTAAAATTGCCCGCAAATTCGGCGAGGCAATCTTCGGAGATGATAAATCTTTCGAAAAACGTAATTTCCCCCCGGGGCAGCACGGTAACAACAGACGTCGTGGTAAAAAGTCTGAATATGCTATCCAGTTAATGGAAAAGCAAAAAGCTAAATATACATACGGTATTCTTGAACGTCAGTTTAGAAATTTATTTAAAAAAGCTTCAAGAAGTAAGGGTATTACTGGTGAAATTTTATTACAATTTTGTGAATCTAGATTAGACAATGTAGTATACCGTTTAGGTATTTCTCCTTCTAGGAGCGGTGCTCGTCAATTGGTTTCTCACCGTCACATTACTGTAAATGGTAATTTAGTTAACATACCGTCATATTCTTTAAAACCAGGTGATGTTGTTGCCATTAGAGAGAAATCAAAATCACTTGTTGCAATTACAAATTCATTGGCTAACAACAGTAGTGTTTATGAATGGTTAAATTGGAATTCAGATATTATGCAAGGAACTTTTGTAACAATACCGGAAAGAATTCAAATTCCAGAAAATATTAACGAACAATTTATTGTGGAGTTATACTCTAAATAATTAAAGATAATAGTTAAACTTATGGCAATATTAAATTTTCAAAAACCAGATAAAGTAATAATGATTGAATCTACTGATTTTGAAGGTAGATTTGAATTCAGACCTTTAGAACCAGGTTATGGTTTAACAATAGGTAATGCATTACGAAGAGTTTTATTATCTTCTTTAGAAGGATATGCAATTACTTCTTTAAGAGCAGAAGGAGTAGAACATGAATTTTCTACAATAAAAGGAGTAGTTGAAGATGTAACTGAAATTATTCTAAACCTTAAACAGGTTCGCTTTAAGCAGCAAATAGAAGATACTGATAATGAAACAGTTTCTATTGCTATTACAGGTAAAGAGCAATTAACTGCTGGTGATTTTCAAAACTTTATTTCAGGTTTTCAAGTCTTAAATCCTGATTTAGTGATATGTAATATGGAGAAATCAGTTAAACTTGATCTTGAATTTACCATTGAAAAAGGAAGAGGATTTGTTTTATCTGAAGAGAATAAAAAATCAAACGCTCCATTAGGAACAATTTTTACTGACTCAATTTACACACCTATTAAAAATGTAAAATATGCAGTAGAAAACTTTCGGGTTGAACAAAAAACTGATTATGAAAAATTAATTTTTGACATAGTTACTGATGGTTCAATAAGTCCTAAAGAGGCCTTGACGGAAGCTGCAAAAATATTAATCCATCACTTTATGTTGTTTTCTGATGAAAGAATTACACTTGAAGCAGATGAAATTGCACAAACCGAATCATATGATGAAGAATCACTTCACATGAGGCAATTATTAAAAACTAGATTGATCGATATGGATCTTTCAGTAAGAGCTTTAAATTGTTTAAAAGCTGCTGAAGTCGATACTTTAGGTGATTTAGTTTCATTTAATAAAAATGACCTAATGAAATTCAGAAATTTTGGTAAAAAATCATTAACTGAGTTAGATGAACTAGTTAATGTAAAAGGGCTGACTTTCGGGATGGATTTGAGTAAATACAAATTAGATAAAGAATAAGCGAAGAACGCGATGAGACACGGAAAGAAATTCAATCATTTAGGAAGAAAAACAGCGCATAGAAAAGCGATGTTGGCTAATATGGCTTGTTCATTAATTGAACATAAACGTATTAACACAACGCTAGCTAAAGCAAAGGCTGTGAGACAATTTGTGGAGCCTTTAATTACAAAATCTAAAGCGGATACTACCCATAACAGAAGAGTTGTGTTTAGTTATTTAAGAGATAAATATGCCGTTACTGAACTGTTTAGGGAAGTGGCTACTAAGGTAGCTGATAGACCTGGAGGTTATCTAAGAATCATAAAATTAGGAAATAGGCAAGGCGATAATGCTGATATGGCTATGGTAGAGTTAGTG
>Ga0316187_10001848_pt1 | contig 18493 bp, 17 predicted proteins | sample CroRivburrow1_MG_FD_204927 | JGI IMG/M metagenome (GOLD analysis project Ga0316187, IMG submission 204927) | Coastal sediment microbial communities from Maine, United States - Cross River worm burrow 1 | ecosystem: Environmental > Aquatic > Marine > Coastal > Sediment | place: USA: Maine...
GATGAAGAAGCAGTTTATCGTCTTCTCCTGCCTCATCATGTTGTTTGGCCTGTTCGGCGTTCTGGTCGATAGCATTCATGAAAAAGTCTGCGCGACGCCGGATTTGCTCTGCGTGCTGGTGGGCGTTCTGGAGGATGGTGGCGAGATATTTGTAACCATCCTCATTATTCACCAGATCAGACAGCTACTCACCAGCCAGGTTGAATGGGCGAGCGAACGTCCCTCGCAGGGCATGTGAATCCACACCCTGCTTGCAACCTTGGAAATCAGCCGTGCTTTGAGCAGCGTCCGCCCGGGTGTACCCTGCGCGGAGAAATCGTTGCACTGGTGCCGAAGCAGGTAATGACAATTTCACCATTACTTGCGCAGATACTCGACTGGAACATGACCGGCTGGTCTGCCATTACGCGGGCGTGTTTGATTGCAAAAGCGCTCACTATGGCGTCATGGCGCGACTGGCAGGCTTTTCGGTTGTCACTGGATTTGCGCGCCGCAAAATCGATAATGCGGGCGGCACCGGTACCGGTTTTGCCTGGAACCAGCCAGTCAGCAAACTCTTCGGGAAGGACGACCGGCGAAAGCTTCGGCATGGTTTCGCGGTCTGCCTTGTCAGATTGAAACTCCGCGGTGACCCGCCTGGCAGCTTGCAACCGAACGGCGCGCTGACCAGTCAGGCGGTCAGATTTGGTGTGTCCCCAGGTCAGTGTGGACTTTCTGATAACCGTTCCGGAGTGCGCGGCAGTCGCGGCAGCGGGAGCCGCCACGGTTACCGATGATCGTGCGTCGAGAGCTTGCCAGGAAAATACCGGGAGCAGCGCAAGCGCTGACACCGCAAAACCTGTACGCAAAGCTTGAGGTATTGCCGTTTTGTTTGTCATGACAATATCAGGCTTTTTCACGCACGATGCGCTTGCCGCTCTGATTGAGCAGTTCAAGATTGTTGCGAATGATCGGGTTATCAGGCTCGCGCTCGTACGCTGCCAGGAAATGCTGGCGCGCCTTCTTCAGATCACCACGCAGCAACTGGGAATATCCCAGATTGTTGAGCATCATCGTATTGCGGCCAACCAGTTTAATGGCGTGTGCATAGGCGCGATCTGCCAGGTCGAAGCGGCGCAGGCGATCATAGGAAGCCGCCAGGCCGATCCAGGCTTCCACATCACGCGGCGATACTTCCACTGCCTTGCGGTAGTTTTTTTCCGCCAGGCCAAAGCGTCCTTCACGGAATTCACCTTTTGCGGTCTGCAACAGATTGTCAGACGCGTGATAAGGTGCAAGACCGGCATGATGCTTTGTGCCTGTTTCACCCTGCATATGATCCGACGTTGCAGGATGAGAACCCGGCAGCCGTGGCTCGGATGCAGATATGCTTGCGCCAAAATCGGCCACTTGGCTCAAAGAGAAACCTTGCGAACAACCGGCAACGCTCAACGCCATAGCGCCCGTAATAATCAATTGAGTAAACTTCATAATTCGCCCTCCCAAATTCAGACTCAGGCAGGCATTATGACGAAGGTCCATGAAAGAACATTCATCATATCCATTCAAATTTTCTACAAAATTCAAACATTAAAGTTTTATGAATATACATCTGTTGAATACAATTGATTACATTTTCCTTCACTAGTAAACGAACACTTTACTCTGTTATCACTGAACACTCTTTAAATGCCACGCCATGATGTATGTTGCCGGAAATTCTACTGATTTCTGGGAGGCATCGGGATGGCAGAAAACACGACGCGGCGCGAATGGCGCGGCAAACACCACACACGATCCAGCAAGCAAATGGGCGGTGCATTTTCCGCAATACAGTTGTCGAGCAAAGGCGGGCGACTGTTTGCGCTGGGCTGTATCGCCCTGGTGTCAGGCATTGTGGGGGCCACCATTACCAGCCAGGTTTTCGCATTCAAGTACCGCAACATGGATAAGACAGCCGTCGTTGAGCCGGCCCCTGCGGAGCCGCAACTGGAAACGTCCACGGTGCTGGTTGCAACCCGAGCGCTGCGCTTTGGAGACAAGATAGACAGCGCGGCGGTTCGCGCCACCAAGTGGATCGCGGGAACCGAACCTGCAGGGTCGTTCAAAACCCTGGAAGAGTTTCAGGCCGGTGTCGAGGCACGGGCTGCGCTGGGACCCATCGAAGTGGACGAACCGATTCTTGGGGCAAAGGTAACAGGCCCGGGTGAACGCCCGACGCTTTCAGCCCTTGTGAAAGACAATATGCGCGCGTTGACCGTACCGGTCGATGAGGTGTTCGGCGTGGCCGGTTTCATCCTGCCGGGTGACCGGGTGGATGTCATGCTGACGCGCTCGATGAAAGCCGGCGATCCGACGTCATCGCAGTCAGATGTACTTGTGCAGAACGCCAAGGTACTGGCAATCGATCAACAGGCTGACCAGCGTCTTGATGCGCCGAGCGTATCAAGTGCGGTTACCCTGGAAGTTGATACTGAAATGGCCCAGAAACTGGCACTTGGCGGATCCGTTGGCCGGTTGTCGTTGACACTGCGAGCCGCCGGATCTGCGCATCGCGCCGATGTCGGGTCCGTGTCCATGGCTGACCTTGCCGGCGGCACGAAACGCCGGAGCAAAATGACAATCGTGCGCGGTGTCGGTGGCAAGACCGCAAGTTCAATCAACCAATCTGCAGGTGCCGTTCCGGCAGTGCCGGTTCAAGTGCCGGTCCAGGACACACCAACAGAATAGAGTTATGGCAAAGGGAGCGCCCTGGATGATCTGCCACAATGGATACCACAGATCAGAACAGGCGCGCAGGGAGATAGACAATGAGTATAATGACAAACACACTGCCCGGCAGTAGCCTGCGCAATCTGATGGCCCGCCTTGTGGTGGTGCTGTTCAGTTGCATGTGCGTGTGGACACTGGCTGTCAGCCAGGCCCAGGCGGCGACGGAATTCAACGCCGGCACCGGCACGATCCAGCAGATGAAGGTGCCGGTTGGACAGTCCGAAACAGTCAAATCCGGCGCAGATGTTTCAAACCTGGTGGTTGGCGATCCTGAAATTGCCGATGCCTCACCACTTGGCACCCGCTCCTTTTATGTGCTCGGGCGCAAGACCGGGCGTACAAATCTTTCGCTTTATGATGCTGACGACAAGCTTCTCGGTGTCATCAGCGTTGAGGTTACCTTCGATACCAGAGGGCTGAAAGATGCGCTTCGCACTGTCCTGCCGCGCGAAAAAATCAAGGTTCGCAGCGTCAATGGCAGGGTGCTTCTGCAAGGTGCGGTGCGCAGTTCGACAGCCGCAGCGCGCGCCATGCAGGTGGCCAAGGATTTTGCCGGCGACAATGTAACCAATGCCATGACGGTGGGTGCAAGCCAGCAGGTTACCCTGGAAGTGCGCTTCATCGAGGCCAAACGCAATGCCAGCCGTGATCTTGGTGTCAACTATTCGGTAAGTGCCGGCGGCATCAGTTTTCAGCCGTTTGGCAATGCACTGGCGTCAAACGCCGCCACCGCGCCATTCGGCCGGTTGGTTGCGGACATGCTGACCGGTGGCGCATCCGCCGAAATCATCATTCAGGCGCTGGAAAAGAAAGGCGCAGCACGCCGCCTTGCAGAACCAAACCTGACTGCACTGTCAGGTGAAACTGCGAGCTTCCTGGCCGGTGGTGAATTTCCTGTCCCGGTTGCACAGGACAATGACAAAATCACCATTGAATTCAAGAAGTTCGGTGTCAGCCTGGCGTTCACGCCAACCGTGCTCGACAATGGACTGATCAATCTGGCCATTGAACCGGAAGTCAGCGAGCTTGATTTCAGCCGCACGGTAACCACCAGCGCCATTCAGATTCCGAGCCTTATCGTCCGGCGGACGAGGACAACGGTTGAACTGCGCGATGGACAAAGCATTTCGATCGCCGGGCTGCTGCAGACCTTCAATGCGCGCAATGCCGACCAGATTCCCTGGCTGGGCGATGTGCCGGTGCTGGGCAGCCTGTTCCGCTCAAGCGGATTCCAGAAGTCGGAAACCGATCTTCTGGTGATCATCACGCCGCGGCTTGCCAAACCGGTTGATCCGACCAAACGGATACCAACACCGCTGGATCTGACCGCATCGAGCAATGATGAGGAGCTGTTCCTGCATGGCAAGGTCGAGGTCAGCCGCAACTATCTTTCGTTCATCGAAAACGGTGGAGAAATCAAAGGCCCGTATGGTCACATTATTGATCTGCCAGGAGGTTCAAATGCAGTTGTTACCAAGTAAATCGATTACACTATGGCGCGCGGCTGGAACGGCCGCACTCTGCCTGCTGTTTGCGGGCTGCACGCAAAGCAATCTTGAACATTCGGACAAGATTTCGGCTGCGTCGGGTGACGCCGTGCGCGCTGCAACTGTGATGCAGACCGTTGATCCATGGCCTGAGTATGTACTCGATACAGACGTCAGTATGGATGGTGAACTGGCGGTCAAACGCGCCAACGATTACAAAAAGGGCGAGACCAAACCGCTTCAGGGCGAACGCTCATCAGGCGGTTCATCCACCTCCGGTGGGGAATGACATCACAGCCTGACTGCGGCAGACAGGCTGACAGGCTTTGTGAAATACCACATTCTCGCCTAAACAGTGTTTCAGGCAGGAGCTCCGGCTCCTGCCTGAGTATTTTGAAATAGGCGAGATGAAAAATTGAAACCGCATCCGTATTGGAAAGACATGCCGGCAAGACTGATCGCGGACGCTGACAGCAGCGACTGGATCGCCGTGCTGCCGGTGGCAGCCACCGAGCAACACGGTCCGCACCTGCCAGCTTCGACGGACACAGACATTGCCCGGGCCATGGTCACTGCCACGGTGGCTATCCTGCCGCACGATGCAAAGGTTTCGTTCCTGCCGATTGAGGCAATCGGCGCATCTGCCGAGCATGGCGATACACCCGGCACCATCTCGCGTGATCCATGTGACCTTGCCCGGGCATGGTTTGGCATTGCCGCTGACCTGAACATCAATGGCATACAGAAGCTGGTACTGATCAGTTCCCACGGCGGCAACACGCCTGTGTGCGACATGGTCATCCAGCGCGCGCGCATTGAGCTTGGCATGCTGGCTGTTGCAACGTCATGGGCGCGCTTCGGGTACCCGGAAGGCTTGTTCAGCGATGATGAAATTGCCCTGGGCATCCATGGCGGTGATATAGAAACGTCCATCATGCTGGCAGCCCGGCCTGATAGTGTGGACATGACACAGGCGGAAGACTTTCCCTCCCTGCAACAAGACATGCGCCGGGACATGACGCACTTGCGCGCCTATGGCCCGCACCGCTTCGGATGGATGATGCATGATCTCAACGAACAAGGCGTAACCGGCAATGCGGGTGCCGCCACAGCCGAAAAAGGGGCCGCCGTGATTGCGCACCAGTCACGCGGATTCATTGAGCTGCTGGAAGATGTCAGGGCATTTGACCCGGAGCGCTTCAAACGCTGAGATACTGGTCCCTGATCTCGGGGTGGGTTTCCAGATCTTCGAAGGTTGAATCAAACACCGCGCTGCCGCCTTCAATGATGATGGCACGATCTGCCACAATGCGCGCAAAATGCAGATTTTGCTCCGACAACAGCACGGTCAGTCCCTTGGCCTTGATCTCCAGCAGGGTCTGCGCCATCTGCTCGACAATCACTGGTGCGATGCCTTCGGATGGTTCATCAAGCAGCAACAGTTTCGGGTTTCCCATCAGGGTGCGGGCAATGGTGAGCATTTGCTGCTCGCCGCCCGACATCTGCTTGCCGCGGTTGTTGGCGCGCTCAGCCAGGTTGGGAAACAGCTCAAACAGGTGTTCGACAGTCCATGACGGCAGGCCTTCGCGCACAGGCTGGCGGCCCACTTCGAGATTTTCCATCACCGTCAGGTCGCCAAAGATGCGGCGTTCCTCCGGCACGTAGCCGATGCCTGCCTGGGCCACCTTGTGCGTGGCCCACCTGGATATGTCCCGGCCTTCAAATTCCACTGCCCCGGCACGCGGGCGTGCCAGTTGCATGATCGTGCGCATGGTGGTGGTCTTGCCGGCACCATTGCGCCCCAGAAGGGCTACAACCTCGCCTGCCGCCACCTTGAACGACAGATCGTGCAGGATATGGGCCTTGCCATAGAAGGTATTGATTTTATCAAGCTCGAGCATCGTCTCAACCATGTGCCTGGCCCTCGAACAAGGTGCCGCCACCAAGATAAACCTCCTGCACGCGCGCATCATTACGCACATCGTCAACACTGCCGGAAGCTATCAACTCGCCCCGGTTGAGCACCATGATGCGGTGGGCATGGGCAAACACCACATCCATGTCGTGCTCGGTGAACAGAACCGATATGCCGCGCTCTGCAACAATGTCGGCAGTAAGCTGCATGAGGCGCACCCGTTCCCTGGGCGCCATACCGGCAGTGGGTTCATCCATCAACAGCAGTTCAGGGGCATGGGCCAGCGCAATTGCCAGTTCAAGCCGTTTCAGATCGCCGTAGGCCAGGATGGCGGCGGCCCGCTCAGCCTGTTCGCGCATACCGACAAGGTCCAGAAGCTGCATTGCCTCATCCACATGCAGACTGGACGCCGGACGCCAGATATCCCAGGTCTTGCGATAATGCGAGATCAGCGCCATCTGCACATTTTCACGCACTGTCATGGAGGCATAGGTTGCGGTGATCTGGAAGGTGCGCCCTACCCCCATTCGCCAGACGCGCCTGGGGCTCAGGCCCAGGATACTGGTGCCATTGAGCGTGACCCGGCCCGAATCGGCCTTCAATTGACCGTTGAGCATGTTGAAGCAGGTGGTCTTGCCGGCTCCGTTTGGTCCGATCAAAGCCAACAGTTCGCCTTTTGCCAGATCGAAAGACACATCCGATACCGCCTGGAGACCACCAAACGACTTGGACAGGTTGCGGACACTGAGAACTGGATCGCTCATGATGCCTGTTCCTCGTTGCGTTCAAACCCTGCCTTGACCGCAATTTTCTTGACGAACCCGGCAATGCCTTCAGGTGCAATCACCACGATCGCGATGATGATGGCGCCCAATATGGCGCGCCAGTAATCCAGCCTTGAAATCTCGTCCTCCAGAAGCCTGAAGACACCTGCACCGACAACCGGACCGGACAGTGTCTGAACACCGCCCAGCAACACCATGACAAGCGCATCCACCGAGCGCGGAATAGCGGCTTCATCAGGAAATATGGAGCCTTTTGAAAACACATAGACGCCACCGGCAATACCGGCGAACATGCCGGCGACAACAAAAGCTGCCCACTGGTGCTGCCTGAGATTGATACCAATGGATTCAGTGCGGTTGGGATTGTCACGTCCGCCCCTGAGCGTATAGCCGAACGGTGAGAAAATCATGCGGCGCATGGCAAGAATACCGCCGCCGCACAGAACCAGCGCCAGATAGTAGTAGGCGGTTTTTGATTTGGCCCATTCAGATGGCCAGATGCCCAGCAAGCCGTCATCGCCGCCGGTCAGGTCCTGCCACTGGAAGGCTGTCGACCAGACGATCTGGGCAGCAGCAAGCGTCAGCATGGCCATATACACGCCCGACAGACGCACGCAGAACCAGCCGAATATGAGCGCGCCCGCAGCCGCCATCAGCGGTGCTGCCAACAATGCCATTTCCATTGAACCACCGGCGTATTTTATCACGAATGCCGCCCCGTAGGCGCCGAGACCAAAATAGGCAGCATGGCCAAACGACACCATGCCGCCATTGCTCATGATGAAATGCAGGCTGGCGGCAAACAGCGCAAAGATCAGCACGTCTGTCGCCAGTACGATAGCAAACTCGCCGGTCACGAAAGGCATGATGACAAGACCGGCCAGCAACAAGCCGGCAACCGATTTGGCAAGCGTGCTGGCAGGCCGGATCGGCAATTCAATCTGGCCTGCGGAATGGGCCAGTGTTTCGGCTTTTCCGAGCAGGCCGTAGGGCCTGATGACCAGCACAACAGCCATGACGACAAACGCCAGTACAATGGTCGCCTGCGGCAGTACCAGGACTCCGAAGGCATTCAGTTCACCAATCAGCAGGGCCGCGATAAAGGCCCCGGGGATGGAGCCCATGCCGCCAATGACAACGACAACGAAGGCTTCAGCGATGATCGACAAGTCCATCAGCAGGTTGACCGATACCCTGGGAACCTGAAGCGCCCCGCCGAGACCGGCCAGGAACGAGCCCAGAAAAAACACCGTGGTGAACAGCCATGACTGGTTGACCCCGAGAGAGGCCACCATTTCGCGATCCAGCGTGGCGGCACGCACCAGTATGCCCCAGCGGGTGCGGTTGAGCAGCAGCCACATCGCGCCCAGTACAATGGGGCCAAGGGCGATCAGCAGCAGGTCATATTCAGGTATCGGTTCACCAAATATGCGAACCACGCCATCAAGCCCGGGCGCGCGCGGCCCGAACTGGTCCTCACCGCCAAAGATGAACAGGATGGCGTCCTGCATCAGCAGCACCACGCCAAAGGTCGCAACCAGCTGGTACAACTCCGGCGCGTTATAAATACGCTTGAGGATCAGCATTTCAACGAGCACACCAACCAGTGCAACGATCAGCGCAGCAGCCAGAACAGATCCCCAGAAACCCAGAATACTGCCGGGCACAAACTGCACCAGCGCATAGGCGACATAAGCGCCAAGCATGTAAAATGACCCGTGTGCAAAATTCACAACACGCGTGACGCCGAAAATCAGCGACAGCCCGCAGGCCACCAGAAACAGCGACGAAGCGCTCGACAGGCCTGTCAGGAACTGGGCGAAATAGAAGCTCATTCAGCCCCCTTGCTGGACAATTCGTTACCCCTTGGTGCGCGAAGATAAGGCGGGCCCGGAGCGTCCGGACCCGCCGTTTTGGCATGTCAGTCCGCGGGCCGCATGGCCTTGACCTCTTCGTCAGACGGCTGATAGTCCGCGCCGTCAGCATAGAACCAGTCAACCATGACACCGGCACCGTCCTTGACATCGGTCTTGCCGACCCAGGCACCCATGGTGGACTGATGGTCCTGCGCCCGGAACACAAACTTGCCTGACGGTGACATCACTTCGAGACCCTTCATGGTGTCGACCAGGGTTTCCGTGTCATAGGCGTCAGCCTTGTTCAGAAGAGCCGCCAGCGAGGCAATCACATTGTATCCGACAATCGAGCCGAGCTTTGGTGCTTCGCCCCACTTCTTCATGTAAGCATCAAAGAACGCCTTGTGTTCCGGTGTGTCCACGGCACCTTGCGGATAGCCGGTGACAATCCAGCCCCTGGGCGCTTCACCCTTCAATGGCTCCAGATATTCCGGCTCGCCGGACAAAAGCGACACGACGGTGCGGTTTTCAAATGTGCCGCGCAGGTTTCCTTCGCGGACGAACTGGGCAAGATCGCCACCGAACGTCACATTGAAGATGCCGTCCGGTTTGGCAGCTTCCACTGCCCGCACCACAGGACCTGCATCGATCTTGAACACGGTCGGCCACTGTTCTTCAACGAACTCGGCATCCGGTACAAGCTTGGTCAGCTCTTTCTTGAAGGCTGCCACGGCTTCCTTGCCATAGGCATAATTGGGTGCCACCGTTGCCCACTTCTTGGCACCTGTCTTGGCCGCTTCCTTGGCCAGCATTGCCGCCTGCATGGTGGTCGACGGGCGCAGCCTGAAGGTATAACGATTGCCTGATTTCCAGACGATGGCGTCGGCCAGCGGCTCGGCCGCCAGGAAGAATACCTTGTTCTGCTTGGCGAAGTCGGTCACCGCAAGACCGATATTGGACAGGAAGGTTCCCGTCAGCAGGGTTACCTTTTCTTTCGAAACCATTTCCTCGGCGATGGTTACGGCATTGCCGGGTTTGCCGCCATCATCACGATCAATGATTTCAAGCGGACGGCCCTTGATGCCGCCTGCCGCGTTGACTTCTTCCAAAGCCAGTTCCCAACCCTTCTTGTAGGGGTCCAGGAACGCCGGCAAACGGGAATAGGAATTGATTTCACCGATACGGATCGGTTCTGCCGCCTGAGCCGCGATCGCGGTCAGGGCAACACCTGCAGCCAGCACGCAACCGGCCATGTATTTCAAGATTTTCATACTCTCTCCCTTTCGTTTCAATCACAATGGTACGGCTGTCAAACCGCATCATCCAGTTTCAGTTTGAGCCCACCCTCAATACCCGCCTGTTCTGCATGCAGCAGCTTTTCAATGCGGCTGCGATACACGTTCGGACCTTTGTCAAAGGCCAGCCGCACCGGGCGATGATATTGCGGCTTCAATTCCTCAAGCTGAATGGCTTCAAGGATTTCCTTGTCCTCATTGAATGCCACCCGGAACATGGCATCCATGGATTGAGACACTTTCTCGTCGTCAATCGCAATATTTCTCAAATGCATCCAGCGATCAATCGTATTGGTATCATCCACCGGTGTCAGGAAATGCAGTGCAAAAACACGAACGCCTTGATGGCGTTTGTCTTCGGGCAGGGTGAGTGCTGCATCAGCACTGCCGAAATCGATCACGGCAATGGACGGCAGGTGCAGGTAATAATAATGCCAGCGATCCACATTGCCGGTAAAGCCGCCGAATTTCTGGAAGAAGCCGACCGGCGGCGCATCGCGGATCCAGCGCCATGCAACAATCACATCGCCTTCCACATCCGCATGTACCGGCACGTCCTCACTTGCAGCATTGCCCAGCGTGGTCGGGTGCACAAAGCTCACATGCGCCGGGTCAACCAGGTTCTCGGCCACATTCAGATAATGCGACTTAAGATGCAGGGCATCGCCCTGGTGGGCATGCCATTGCGGATCGGCAAATTCGGGCAGGCTGAAAATGTCGTCCGGATCGGCACGGCTTGCCTCACCCATCCATATCCAGACGATGTCATTTTTCTGATGCACCGGATAGGCATGCACGGATGCCTTGGGGATATTGTCCTGACCGGGCGCGCGGATGCAGGCACCTGCCTTGTCAAAGGTCAGGCCGTGATAGCCGCACTGGATGGCATCACCGGCCATCAAGTGCCCTTTGGACAGTGGTAACTGGCGGTGCGGGCAGCGGTCACGCAAGGCGCAAACCTGACCATCCTCGCCACGATACATGACAATGTCATCGCCAAGAATGGTGAAACGGCGCAGCGTGCGATCAAATTCACCCGCCCAGCCGGCAACGTACCAGGCATTGCGAACAAATTTCATATCGACGTCCTCCTTCAACTGGCTGGTGCTCTTGAGATCAGCGCAAGCCGTCTTCACCCTTTGCTTCGTCCTTGGTCAGCCCGCCCACTCTCGGCAGCGGCCGGCCGGAATCGGTGACGGCTACGGCGACCAGAATTTCATTGGCACGCGGTGCATCTGAAATGCGCACTTCCATACCGTCAAAATGCGAGCGCACATAAGCTGCATCCTTGTGGCCAAGCGGCACGTCGAGAACCGTGCCCATGCCGCCGCGCTTCTTGGATGACGGCACAAGGGCCGCCCCTTTTTCCACCGCCTTGCGCAAGGGTGCGCCCAGCTTGGGATGCAGAATGGCGGCAGCATGCTCGAGTTCACCGTTCTCACCGACAAGCGCTGCCTTGCCATAGCTTTCAGCGTCTGCCGGAGCGATACCGAGCGCTGCAACAGCTCTTTCGCCCAACAGCCCGCCAAGCTCTTCGCCGACCTGCATCAGATCGCTGAGGTCCTCGACAAACTGACCGGCAAAAGGATTGTCGATAACCGCGACCGCGCAGGCGCGTCGTGTCGGTGGATCGATCTGCCTGCCCTGTTCGATGTGAATTTCATCAACAAACACGGCGATCTTCCTGATCTTTGCACTGCTCATCTCAGCCCATCCTCTCCCTTGATATCGCTGGCCGGCAAGCCACCGGCCCGGTTGTGCACCCTGGCGCCTGTAGTCATCACCAGCACAACTGCCACCTCATCGGCGCGCGGGGCATCTTCCACCCCCACTTCAATGGCATCAAAGTGCGAGCGCACGTAAGATGCCGCGACATGGGTGACAGGCACATCAAGCCGTGTACCGGGCCCGCCGACCTTCTTGGTTGACGGCACAATGGCCGTGGAACCCGGCACATTATCGCGCATGGAATACCCGCCCGGCGCGTGCCACAGCGCCCCGTGCTCGATCTCGCCGGCCTCGCCGATAATGGCGCCCTTGCCATAGCCTTCAATGCCGGACGGCTCGACGCCCATGGCGGCTATCAGGTCTTTGGCCATCTGCATGCCCAGTGGCTTGAGGTCTTCCATGAACGGCTGGATGTCTTCGACATAGCGTCCCGCATAGGGGTTTTCGATCACCTTGAGGATATAGCCACGCCGATATGGGGTCGCAGCTTCCGGGCCACCTTCATGGAAGACATCTTCCACCCCGGTTACGGTTTTCCTGACTTTGACTTCAGGCATGTTGTCTGATCCCCGTCATTGCAGGCCCTGCCTCAGCAGACCCCGCTTCAAGTGTGCGTACTTCATCATTGAGCCCCAAAGTCGCCGCCACGATCAGACCACGCATCTGCAGTTGACCGGCAAATTCCAGCCCGCGCGCCAGCGCCGTGTTGACTTCCCGGTTGGTCAGTTCGGCCACCTCGACCGTGACGCGGCGCTGGCCCAGGTCGCTGTCGGGATAAAGCGCTGCAGCCGGTGCGCGGCGAACCTTGATCGACCGTGGCAGATCAACCTCGTTGGCGATCAGCGTTGCCGCAATGTCAGCCTGTGCCGCGGTGGCTGCCAGCACGGTTACGCTGTCGGCGATGCCGAACGAAAAACTGCGCCCGCGCCAGCCGGATGTTGCAATACCGCGCACCGGATCTGCCGCGCACACCGCAACCGGCCCGTTCGCCGACGCGATGGAAAAAGTCTCTCCATCAGACAGGTGAAGCGCTATGTCGCCACCATTGTTCACATAGGCCCGCGACAGGCCGGCAGCGGCACACATGGCGCACAACATCTCATCGGCGACACTGCCGGCAACTGCCGCCATGGGCGTGACCTTTGATTCCCAGAACGGGCGAACCACCGCAGCCATGCGCTGCGCAATGGGACCGGACACCTCGAGCCCTGCTTCGGGCATCAGCGTGCGCAGGGTTGGCAGCTCTTGTGCAAGGACGTCCAGCACGGTCGCGAAACACGCCTGTGCCGCCGCATAGGCGCTGGCAACCTGATCTGCGTGGCCATTGGCCTCGATGATAAGGTCGATGGGTCCGTGCTGCAGGTGCAGGCGCTTGCCATCCGGCAGCATGGCGGCCTGAATGCTCATGACTTGCCCGCCTTCTTCGACCAGCCGAAATGCCCAGGCTCGGTTGGCCACGGCACGCCGGATTTGGAACTGGTACTGGTCTGGCCCGCCAGCACATGATCGTTCTGGATGGCCTTGGTGCCCTTGCGCGCTTCTTCCAGCGGCATGACATGCTTCATGTGACCGCCGAGCGCCTCATAGTCTTCGCGGCGCATGGTGAATTCAATGGGTGCCACAAGCGCCGGTGTCGGCACGTAGCCGAAGGCATTGTCCGGCAGTTGCGTGACATCCGACATGATGGTGATGCCGCCACCGGGCCAGACATAGGCCGGCGCCCCGCCGCAGGTGATCCGGGTCAGCGCATGCTTGACCGAACGGGTCAGCTTGACCGGGTTTTCGGTGACACCCGCCCTGAGCGATCCGCCCGCACCACCCATGAACAGGACCGTGCACAAGGCAGGTTCGCAGTTTTCCTCGATCAGGCCGACGGACTTCAACAATCGTTCCGGCATGTCATGGGCGACCGGTTTGAGATCATCGTCCAGTTCGTAATAGGCAAACTGTTCGCCGGTCGTCGACACCATCAGCAGTGACTGGCCCGGCTTTGCGAATTTCGGATTGAAATCCCCCAATATGGTCAGGGGATCGTCCACATTGGTGCCGCCCCAGCCGGTGCCGGGATCAGCCACCTGAAAATACCGTCCCGGCGTGGACCGCCTGCCCTTGATCTTGATGCCGGTCGGCTGCCAGTCGAGAACCTTGCCGGCCTGGTGTTCGGAGATGACGCCGGTGATATGATCGTCCACAACGACGACCTCGTCGACCAGGCCATGCCATTGCGAGGCGAACATGCCGACCGTGGCCGAGCCGCAGCCAACCCGCATGCGCTCTTCCCGGACACCGTTCACAATTGGTGCTACGCCTGCCTCGATGACGACTGTCGAGCCTTCATCGATGGTGGCTTCAACCGGCTTGCCATTGCACAGGTCGAGCAGCGCCTGACAGGTGACGCGGCCTTCCTTCTTGCCGCCGCCGGTCAGATGGTGCACGCCGCCCAGCGACAGCATCTGCGAGCCGTATTCAGCCGTGGTCACATGGCCGATGGGTTCACCGTCGACACGCACCAGGCTGCGCTCCGGGCCGAGATGGCGGTCGGTATCGATCTTTACCTTCACGCCGCAATAGGAAAAGATGCCTTCGGTCACCACGGTGATCATGTCGACACCGTCAACTTCGCGCGACACGATGAACGGGGCCGGTTTGTAGTCGGGATAGGTCGTGCCTGCACCGATTGCCGTGACAAAACTGTCATCTGGATTGATGATCTCACCGTCCCAGTCGGGTCCCTTGTCGAGGAACGGCACTATCTCGCCGCCTGCCTCAATGGTCTTGTCGATGATCACCAGCGGGTCAACCCGCACCAGATTGCCGTCTTCATTGGCATAGCGGTCACAGGCACCGGACCGGCCCGGCGCGATGTAGCACATTACCGGGCAGGCGTCGCAGCGGATCTTGTCGCCCTGTCTTGCCGGTTCAGCCATTGCCGGACACCTCCCGGATAGTGGCCATCTGGATGGCAGCCATCACCTTGTCCGGGGTGGCCGGCAAATGCCGCACACATGCACCTGTTGCATCACGGATGGCGTTCAGGATTGCAGGTGCCGTGGGGATCAGCACGTGTTCGCCCAAGCCTTTTGCACCATAAGGCCCGTGCGGATCCGGTACTTCAATAATGATCGAAGTAACCAGCGGCATATCACCGATGGTGGGGATCAGGTAGTCATGCAGGTTCTCGGTGCGGCCAGGCTTGAAATCCTCCATCAGCGCCATGCCGATGCCCTGCGCCACGCCGCCCTCGATCTGGCCTTCCACCAATAGCGGGTTGATCGCCTTGCCGACGTCATGTGCCGCTGTCAGGCGATCCAGTTTGATTGTACCCAGCCGCGTATCGACGGTCAGTTCCATCATTTGCGCGCCGTAACCGAACACGGCATAAGGCGAGCCTTGCCCGTTTTCATCCAGCGGTGACGTGGGCGGGTCATAGGTTTCTTCGGCCCTGAAAACATAGCCCTCGCTGTCAGGTGCCAGCGCGGCAAGGTCGATGCGGCGTTCACTGTCGCCATCGGTGATGATCATGGCCTGTGCCTCGATTCTGATCACCGCATCATCGGTTACGTTGGCGTGGCGAAGAAGGGTGGCGCGCAGCGCCTCGCCCGATAATCTGGTGGCGTTACCCGATACGAATGTCTGACGCGACGCTGACGTCTTGCCTGCATCCGGCGTAATCGCGGTGTCCGCAGACTGCAGTGATATGGCATCCGCCGGCACACCCAGTGCGTCCGCTGCAATCTGCACCATTACCGTGCTCGACCCCTGGCCGATGTCCACAGCACCTTGATGAAGCACAATGCGCCCGTCGCCTGTGACGCCGATTTTCATGGTGGACGGATTGGGCAGGGAGGTGTTGCCGCAGCCATACCAGCAGGTGCCCAGGCCAACGCCCTTGCGCACATGCGATCCGCCGGCGTTAAAATCAGCGGCGCGTTTGCGTGCCTGTTTCCAGGGGCTGCGCAATGCGTCCAGGCAAGCCTTGATGCCAACACCTGAGGCGAACACCTGACCGGTCGCCGTCGGCAAGCCGTCATCAAGGGCGTTGATCAGCCGGAATTCCAGCCGGTCAATTCCGGCCGCGTCGGCCAGCTCGTCAAACACGCACTCCTGGGCAACGGCAGACTGTGGCACGCCAAAGCCACGGAAAGCCCCCGAGGGTGGGCAATTGGTATGCACCGCGATCGAGTGGGCACGATAGTTGGCTATGTGAAACGGACCGGACGCATGCACCGGCACGCGATTGGCAACGGTCGGCCCCCAACTGGCATAGGCGCCGGTGTTGAAATAGCCCTTGAAATCAAATCCGGTAATGCGGCCGTCGCTGTCACAGCCTGCCTTGAGCGTGATCTCGCTGGGGTGGCGCTTGGTGGAAGACCGCATGGACTCCTGGCGCGTGTAGACAATGCCGCATGGCCGGTTCAGCTTCCACGCGGCGAGCGCAATGAAAGGCTGCATGGAAATGTCCAGTTTCGACCCGAAGCCGCCACCGCAGGCCGTCGGCACGATGCGGACCCGGTCAACGTCCAGGTCCATGATCGCTGCCATGGCGTCCCTGTCCATATGCGGTGCCTGGGTTGAGGCATGGATTGCAATCGTGTCACCATCACGGACCGCCCAGCCCGCTTCCGGCTCGATATAGGCGTGTTCGATAAAGGGCGTGGAAAAACTTCGCTCAACAATGTGATCGGCTTCATCAAGGCCGGCACGCACATCGCCCTTGCGAACCAGGCCTTCCACCATGATGTTGCCGGTGCGGGTCTCATGCAGTAGCGGCGCATCGGAGACAATCGCATCCTCACACACAAGTGTATGCGGCAGTTCTGTCCACGACACCGGAAAGTCCTCGATCTTCAAATCTGCAATTGCGTCGGCCTCGCCCACAACCATGGCAACAGCTTCACCGCGATAGCGGGTTTCAGCTTCAGCAAAAACCGGCTGATCGGCAAACTGTGGAATTACACCGTGCTGGTTGATGCCGGGAATGTCTGCAGCCGTCATCACCGCAACAATGCCAGGACGGCTTGCCATGAACCGGTCAACATCACCGATCCGGAATGCCGCATGATGATAGGGCGAGCGAATGATCTTCACCATCAGTGCGCCTGCGGGAATGGCATCGGCCCCGAATCGTTCGCCGCCGTCGACCTTGGGCGTGCCGTCAACCCGGCGCATGGCCTTGCCGACGACCTGCTGAGTTGTATCGACCGGCGACACGGTGTTTGATCCGGCCGCAAACAACACCGCATCGATGATCTTTGCGTAGCCGGTGCACCGGCACAGCACCCCGCCCAGCGCGTTTTCGACTTGCGACCTGTCAGGTGTGGCAGACGACGCCAGCAGGGCTGCAGCACTCATCAGCATGCCCGGTGTGCAGATACCGCACTGAGCCGCGCCAAACTGCAGGAACGCATCCTGCAGGCGGCTCAGGCTGCCATTGCTTTTCAGGCCTTCGATGGTGGTGATTTCAGCTCCGCTGACCTGGCCGACAGCGGTAAGACAGGCGCAGACGGGGTCTCCGTCCACCAGCACGGTGCAGGCGCCACAGTCACCTGCGTCACAGCCGACCTTGGTGCCGGGCAGGTCGAATTCATCGCGCAATACGCCCGACAATCGTTTGTAAGGCGCGCTGGCGACAACAGCTTCGGTGCCATTGATGGTCAATACCGTCACCGGTGGCGGAACATGGCGGTTCATGAACGATCCTCCACGCAAGCAGCAAGTGCCCGGCGCACCCCTTCCAGCGCTGCATCCAGCCGATAGCCGGCCGGTGCGCGAACATCATCAATCGGAGACAGGCAATCCAGATGGCGCGCGTCAGGAACGGACGAAACATCCTCAGGCTTCGTACCCGTCAGTTCATTTTCAAGACCGGACAATCGTTGCGCCACAACCGAGCAGGCACCCACACTGACGGCCGCCGCCTTCACCAGGTCAGCACCGTCCAGTTCAATGCGCGCCGCAACCATGGCAATGGAGATCACCAGATAGCGCCGTGCGCCGAGTTTGAAAAACGCCGACGACCCTCGCGCACTGTTGCCGGGAATAAAAATTCCGGTGACAATTTCATCCGGCCGGCGCGCTGTCTGGCGGTTGCCGTGCAGAAACTCGCTCAAGCCCATGCGCCGGGTGGAGCGAACACAGGTCAGTTCAACTTCGGCATCCAGAACCAGCAGTGCAGGGACACCATCAGCCGCCGGTGAGGCATTGCAGATATTGCCGACAATGGTGGCGCGGTTCTGTATCTGGACGGACCCCACTTCAAGGGCCGCCTGCTTCAGACAATCGAATGACGCAGGCAGGAAATCCGCACGCACCAGTTGCGTCCAGGTGGCAAGCGCGCCAATGCGCCAGCCGGCCTTGTCATCGTCTCGTGAAATTCCACGCAGCGCATCTATGCGGGAGATATCCAGCACCGGGCCTGAAACCGGCCCCTCGCCAAGGCCCGGATAGAAGTCGGTTCCGCCGGCCAGCATAACCCAAGCATCTGCCGCCAGAAGCTCAACTGCCTCCTTCACCGACGTGGGTTGTGCGTACCTCTCCATGCCTGTCCTTTTGTTTGTACACTAATGATAAGGCCGGTTTTGAAACAGAGTCAATCTCTGTCTTGCTGGCGCGGGGAAATGTGGGACCGACTGCGAGTAGAACTCATGCCGCATTAATTGTGCGGTACATCCGGAAA
>Ga0316187_10001849_pt1 | contig 18484 bp, 16 predicted proteins | sample CroRivburrow1_MG_FD_204927 | JGI IMG/M metagenome (GOLD analysis project Ga0316187, IMG submission 204927) | Coastal sediment microbial communities from Maine, United States - Cross River worm burrow 1 | ecosystem: Environmental > Aquatic > Marine > Coastal > Sediment | place: USA: Maine...
AGCTCGCTACTCTCGCACTCTTCGAAATCCTGCCCTTCGCTGTTGATGCGAGACAGCGCCAGCAGATCATCGATGAGGCCCTGCATCCGGTGGGCTCCCTCCACGACGAACCCGAGCAGCTCACTGCCCTCCGTTCCCAGTTTTCTCCCGAAGTCCTCTGCCAGAATGGATCCGAACTTCTCCACCATGCGCAGCGGCTCCTGGAGCTCGTGGGAGGCAATGTAGGCGAACTCGCTCAGATCGGCGTTGGACCGCTCGAGCTCTTCGACCCTGCCTCGGAAGGCGTCCTCACGAGCCTTGAGGTGGCTGACATCCTGAACCAGGGAGTCGATGACCATCTCGTTATCGACATCCAACAGCAGCAGCTCCGTCAGGCTCAACCAGACGTTGCCTCCATCGGGGCGCTTCAGCTGGACTTCTCGTGACTGCAGCGCCCGCTCATTGCCAAGGCGCTCTCGAAGCTCCTCCTTGTCCTGCGCCGCGAAAAAGGGCTCTGGGAGTCGGAGTCGAAGCGCATCTTGCACATTCCTGACTCCGAGCAATCGCAGCAAGGCCGGAGTCGATTCGATCAGTCGCTGATCGAGAGTCGTCCGAAAGGCCCCGACATTGGCTCGATCCAGCAGCGTTCCCAACCAGGGCTGACTGCGCGCAACCAGCAGATCCTGCTCTGCCCGCTCCAGCGCCTCGCCGGCGGCCTCGGGCAGACGCAAATAGCCTTTGGACGACTTGAAGACGAAGTCGGCGAAACCGGCCTTCATTCCCTGAACGGCAGCTTCCTCGTCCCTGAGGTTGGTGAAGGCGACCACGGGAATCCTCGATGTGGCCTCCTGAATGGACTCGAGAATCTCGAACCCATCCGACCAGACGAGTTGCATTTCCGTGATGACCAGATCGAAGGCGGCCCGGCGCAACTCTGCGGCAAAAGCATGAAACCCGTCGATCTCCTGGATTTGAGCTTGGGGGAAGCGGCGAGACAGGACAACGCGCGCCAGGCTACGATCTTGGGGATCGTCGTCGATCATGAGCACCCGGGGCTTGGTGATGGGTGTCATCGCGGTACTTTCTTCACCCTGTACCGGCCTCCCAGCGCGCAAAACGCTTGCGAGGAAACGCCGTCGCCTATCACGGATTCCACCTTGGTTTGCCCTTCTCGGAGTGAAGTTGGATGCGGCCCGCCTTCACCCGCGATCGGCTGTCCAGCTAAACTGCGACAGCCTGCCAACTATTCCTCCGGACCGACTCGTTCCGGATCGTTCAGCACCTTCTCTAGACCATACACCACGAGCCCGACGGCACCAACATCCATCTCGCTAAATGCATATATAACAATAAGTTACTGCATCACCGAACTGAGAATGGAGGTTCCTCGAAATGATCCAGCAGCTCGCCATTTCAGCGACGGGCCCGGGCCTTCACGAGATCACGGAAGAGGTTTCGGCCGTGGTCCAGGACTGCGGTGTGCTCGACGGCCTTTGCACAGTCTTCCTGCGCCACACGTCCGCCAGCCTCGTCATCCAGGAGAACGCCGACCCTTCTGCCCGTCGCGACCTGGAAGCCTGGCTCGATCGCCTCGTCCCCGAGCGGGACCCGATCTACACCCACACCGCCGAAGGACCCGATGACATGCCGGCACATATCAAGACGGCCCTGACGTCCAGCAGCCTGTCCATTCCTATCGCCGATGGGAGTCTGGTCCTCGGGACCTGGCAAGGTATCTACTTGTGGGAGCACCGCCGACCTGCCAGACCACGGCAGCTCGTGGTTCACATTCAGTCGTGACCAGCGCATTGTCTAGCGATACAGGAAAGCCGCCAGAGGAGGCGCGCGGCTTGGGCCAAGTCCCTCTCCCCTACCTTGGCAACGTTGGGAGGCGTGCCATCTCGGCCTCGGCCGCGATGAAGCCAAATGACGAAGGCTGTCCCTTCTCGAGGACTTCCGTATAGATCAGCATAGCTGCCTCTTGATCGCCTTCCAAAAGGCGCCATGTTCCGATCCCGTATCCGACCGTCGCCAGGCTGAGGCTCCCACTCGTCCTCGCCTCCATCCACAGCTCCTCAGCGTCTTGCTTCCCTTTGAAGACCATCAGAAGGCGGTGATAGTCGTGGTTCTCGATGATATCCATCTTGGTGTCGATGGCGAGCAGGACATCGGCTGCCTCGTCGTAGCTCCCAAGGCGCATGAAATTCAAGTACGCCCAATAGGCCATGGCGCTCAGCATATCTGGATTGCCGGAAACCCTGATCCCTTGGCGATAGGCCTTCCAGGCCGAAGGGTAATTCCCTTGAAGGTAGTAGGCCAGGCCGAGGTGGTACCAGACGTTCGACTGCAGAGTGCTCGTGGGAATTCCTCGTTCGTTGGGCAGCCCATCGGGCTCCACCTCGTCCGGCAGCTGGATCATGAGACGCGCGGCGATCTCCAGATCGTCTGCCGCTCTGTCGAGTTGGCGCAGCGTGAGGAGACGATGTCCACGGTGGCGGTAGAGTCGTGGCTCGTCAGGAAAGATCTCGATCCCCTGGCTATAGAGATCGACCGCTTCACGATATCGGGCCAGATAGCCAAGACGCCGCCCAGCCCAGATCAGGGCTTCGACATCGTCGGGTTGGGCTTCGAGCTGCGCCATGGCCTCAGCCAGAAGACGCTCCTGCTCCCTGCGGAAGGCTTCCGGAAGGAGAATCCGGTCCAGCGCCTCCGCCGGTCGCCCGGTAAGCCAAGCCGGCAATCCCTCGACCTCGGGCTCTACCGACAAGGCTGGGGATTTCTGACTCGAGTCCTGTCTGCAGCCTGTGGCGGGAATGACCATCAGAATCAAGATCGCCGGAAGCATGCGTTTCATTCGACTCTCCCCGTGGCGAGACAACGGACTCGCACCGTCCACACTACCGCATCTTGTGGCGGATTCAGGGGACCGATAAGCTGCATTCCCCTGTGATCCACTATGGAGGAGCCATAATGAAGCGGCTACTACTCGTCAGCAGCTCGAAAGTCCACGGTTCCGGCTACCTGGAGCACTGTGAGGCGCAGATCCTGGAGCTGTTCGCGCGGCTAGACAACGTCCTCTTCGTCCCCTACGCCCTGTTCGATAGAGACGCCTATGCTCGGCAGGCACGACAGCGCTTCCGATCGATGGGCCTCGAGCTCGAATCGATTCACGAGACGAAGGACCCGGTCGCGGCAGTCGGCAAAGCCGAAGGGATCTTCATTGGAGGAGGAAACAGCTTCCGGCTCCTAGGCGAGCTGCAGCGACGCGGACTCGTGGCGCCGATTCGCGACAGAGTCGAGGCTGGCATGCCCTACCTTGGAACGAGCGCCGGCTCCAACATCGCGTGCCCCACGATCAAGACCACGAACGACATGCCGATCGTTCAGCCAGCGAGCTTCACCGCGCTGGGTCTGATTCCGTTTCAGATCAACCCCCACTACCTGGACTCCGATCCCGACTCGACCCACCAGGGCGAAACCAGGGAACAGCGACTGACCGAATACCTGGAAGAGAACTACACCCCGGTCATCGCCATCCGGGAGGGCGGCATGATCGTCGTCGCTGGACCGGAGATCAAGCTGGAGGGTGAGCCTGGCGGAGTGTTGTTCAGGAAAGGCCAGCGCCAGGAGGAGATCCTCCCGGGCCGGCGGATCGATGGGCTCTAGGTCTGGCTCCTTCAGAGCATGCGGATACCTAGCCGGGGCGTCCCACCAACGCTCCTTCGCCGATGCCGCCCTCCGCATCACCGGAGAGCGGCAGCACATCGGCGCTCCTTCTGACCAGCGAGATGGTGCCTTCATCGAACTCGACCCCCGAGTGAAACACCCTGAGCTCCTTGCCCTCCGAGGTAGAAATGGTTCGAGCAGGACGACACCAGCGGATCCAACCCCTCAACTCCAGCCTGATTGATTTTCGTCGAAGCCGGAATGTCAGCTCGTAACCCGGCGGCAGATCGATCACTGTCTCGATCGCCATGCCGCACTCACTCAGGTTGACGATCTCGCCTGGCATCGGAGAATGAAAGCGCAGATAGAGAGCCCGGTGCCTCGGCCGACACCGCCTCTCGAGTTGCGCACCGTGGTTCCCTGAGGCAGTCACGTCAGTCGGAGGAGCTGTCCACTGAGGCGGCATCCCAAACCAAGGAAGAAGTCGGTTGCGACTCGGGACTGGACTGCCTGGCCTTTGGGCCGGAGGCCGGCCCAGCGGCGCAGTCCTCTACCAGCTCGTGCCACTCAGGCTGCACGTCGTCGCTAAAGACAGAGATTCCAACGTGATAGACCGGCGACAAGTGTTTGCCGATTCGGGTACTGGCCACCTGTCGGATCCAGCGGACCTCTCCCGGAATGCCGACCTGCTTGCCGCCCATTCTGGTATTCACGAAGATCCACTCACCAGGCTTCATCCCCTTCACCGTCTCGATCGACAGCCCGGCTGTGCTCACGTCGAGAATCACTCCCGGCGACGGGGACCAACACTTCCGAAACTCACCTTCGTGACGAGAGGATTGCCTTCGATCTTGTTTCTGGATCAATGGACTGGCCCTCCTGAATGTGATCTTTCGCCACGCAGCCGGCCTCTCACGCAGACCCCGGTTACTTGACTAGCTTCATGCTATTTTAGGCGCCAAGGTTCACCCTGACTAATTCAAATATCTGCAATCGCATATGAGATGACCGCGACGGCCCAGCGCCATTCGTGCGCTGCTCCAGCTCGCGCTTGGAGACGCCTCCACCGGGGCGAGCGATCGACCGACCAGATCGATACTCTCGCCCTGCTGCAACTTTGACAATCGAGTCGTGTTGCTGGCCAGTCTACAAGCTATCCGATCAGTTGGCTACGAAGGTCCAAGAAGAAGTGCTGCCCGGCTCGAAGCCGTCAGCGAAGACGAGGTCGAAGTCTTCCCCCGGTCCACCGTCTTCCCCTTCGCCTATGTACAGCACAGCGGGGCGGCCAAATGGAGTCGTGAACGTCTTCGACGATCCAGGCGTGAAACTCCCGGCATCCCGGCGCTCTCCTGTTTCCGGATTCAACCAAGTCGCCGGAAGCACGGTCGTCGTATCGCTCAGATCGACAGTCGTCTGGCTGGGCGCACCTTCATCGAGGTAGATCAAATAGTGCTTGCCTGGCTCTGCCACGCAGTACACATTGGTGCCGCTCACCAGCTCGTCGTGAACGTCGAGCTTCCAGAATGGAACCATGAGCTGGTTGTCCGGATCGAAGTCGATCAGAAAGCGAGTGCGTTGCTCGACAAACAGCAGGCCTTCGGCCCCGGAGTCGAGATTCGAGAACCAGTTGCCCGGTTCATACGACCCTGCCCAGTTCGCACCGAAAGCCCCGGGGCCCGCGAGGACCGACCACCAAGCGAGCTGGCGAAAGCGCTCCGGCGGAATTCCCGATCCCTTCTCGGCCCGAATGCCATCGTCTTCGGTGACGGGCTTGGCCGGTGTCCTGGCCAGGATGCCTCGCCATGAACCCACGCTGGTCGGCGCCGTCTGGTTGGCCGCTTGAACACTGCGGAAGGTGGCCAGCGACGAGTCATCGTCACCGTGGCGCGACGAGCGGGCGTGACCAAAGGGATCCTTGTTCTCGAAGTACTGCTGCCACTCCTCAACCCAGCCCGAGGATCGATACTCGAAGAGGTCCACGCCATCGTTGAACACCACATTCCAGTACCCACCCAGCCGACGCAGAACGTAGTCCCAATAGCGCCGCTCGTCAGCGGAGCTCTCCACCGGATAGAAACTCTCATCGTTGTACATGACGACGTGCGCGATCATCCCCTTGCGCTGCATCTCTCGAACGATGGCATCGATGTTCTGCCAAAGGGGCAGATAGAAACGTCCAAAGTCGACGTTGCTGGATGAGTCCCCGAACTCGTTGGGATTCCCCGATTTGGCCCAGGGTGTGACGAAATAGTCCACACTGTTGTTCATCTTCCGCCCCCAACGCGGAGCGGGATCGCCATTCAGTGCACTCCAAGGTGCGACACCGTCCCAACAGGTCGAGCAGGTGTTGATCCCAGTCGGCTGCAAGACGAAGAAGACGCCGTTGAAACGATGTTGCTGCAACCAGTCGAGATAGCCCTGCCAGCCTCCTACGCACGGGTGACTCCGATCCGCGGCCGCCAGGTACTTTGCATAGCCCAGACTCCACAAGACTCTGCGACCGTTGGCATGTCGCCAAGAAGTCGGGCTTTCGTCGCTGGGCGCTACCGGTCCCGGGATTTCAGACTCCGTGACGGCAAAGGACCCGGACCGGTTGTGCAGACCCCCATTCGAGGAATCCGAAGCCACGGTCACCCACTGCCAGGTTCCGACTTCGTCTGCCATGAAACGGATCCTCCACAGATTGCCCTGCCCCCCGGATCCATCTCCATCGTAGAAGCCATAGACTCGGATCGCCTTGCCGGTCGGTGAGGTGAAGTCGGCGAAGACCGAGACCCCCGTAAAGGGATTGCCGTAGCTCTTGCTACTCGTCAGCACGATCTCGTGCAGATCCCAAAGACCGACCGCGGCATTTGCGGCAGGGATTGCGGCACCTGCGGATAGCACCAGGATGGAGACGACGAGTGCGAACCGCATGCGATTGATGGATTTCGGGTGAACCTGTGACATCGACTCGTTCATGCTGCGGGTACTCCTGCTTGTGGCGGGGGTTGTTGTTGCGGGCTAATTGCAGAGACGCTGGGAAGCGCTTCAACATCCACACCCCCCAGCGGCGAGGCGAAGTCTATTCGATATCGCGATCTATGCAAGTGCGAACGTATCCATAGGACGAGAGTAAGCTCAGCGCACCTGCGAATGGGAGCATGTCGCTGACCGGCATGAGATGGATGGTCGCATCGGTTGGCCGGCTCGACAGTGGAAAACTCCACAGCCAGACAACGGACTGTCGAGAAACGCGGTCTCCCCTCTCGCGGGCTACCGCCAAGGGCGCGCCTGCGCCACCATCCACCCCGGCCGGCACGTGTCCAACCGCTTCAGTTGAGCGAATGTTCGGAAGAAACTTGCCCCCGCCACTCGACGGTGGGATCGGGCCTGCGATCAGGGATCGGCAGGAGTCTCGGACTCCGACGCGTCGAGGGTCTCGTTGATCCAATTGTCAACAAGAGAGACTGTGTCCTCGACGACCTGCCGGTCGTAAATCGCCCAGGGGCCGACATGGGCGACATTGGAGTAGTGGTCGGATCGGGCGAGTGTGTGGTAGTCCTTGGGCTCGGCTATTGCCTCGTAGTAGGCCTCGAGGTAATCCTTGTCCGCCGCGGGCTCTCTCTCCCCATCGACAAGCAGCACCGGGTGGTGGCCCCGAGCCTGCAGGAGTTGAAGATAGTACTCCATGGGGCGCTTCAATCCCACGGCTGCTCCCTCGCCTGCGGCCTCGCTCAACCAGCGCTCTCTGGTGTACCAATCGGGCAATTCCCGACCGTAAACTTCCCGGTACGTGGCTCGAGTACGCCGCCACCAGTATTCAACCCGGCCGGGATCCGCGAGATCCTCGATCACCCTCCGGGATGGGCCGATAGCAATGATGCCGCTGACACGCTCGTCACCCAGGCCGACGGGCATGCCGCTCGACACGCCAGCCGAATGTGCTACGACATACAGCGCCATGCCGCTCATTCGAGGATCCGAGGACAAGTACTCCAACCACGCCTGGACGTCTAAATCACCGCTGTAGCCCCCTTCGTAGGGAATCGAGAAGGGATCTCCCGACTCTCCAAAGCCCGCAAAGTCTGGAGCCAGGACAAGGTAACCGGCGTCGGCCAGCCGGCGCCCGAGGACTCTGTAGAAGGCCAGGTTGCTTCCTCTAGAAGTATTCCCGTGCAACAACAGAATCGTGGCTCTGGGTGATGCGGCAGGATGGTACTCCCTGGCCACCAGCCGAAGATCTCCGCTGCGACGTATCTCCGTCTTGCTATCGGGCGGGTAGGCTCCGATTCGCAGATCAACCAGGCTCGTGACCTCCAATCTCGATCGGAGTCTGCGCAACTTCCAAAGATACCGGTGCGCCGAGACAGCTCCAAGCAACGCCAGTCCCAGTACCGCGGCAATCGAGAACCATCCCACCAGGCTTCTCCGCGTCATAAGCCACTCGAGGTCTCGACCGGTGAAGCTTCCGACGACGCCACTGCGTCCCGTACCAGCAGAACGAGCCCAGGAAGCGATGCGGCGATCGCTATCGCATCGGCCAACAGAGAAAGGGACAAAGACTGCTCGACGGTGAGGCCCACAATCGTGAACACGAGGACCGAAGCCGCCTGCGCCAGTCCCCAGCCCTCCACATAGATAGCCAACCGCCGCACCATCGCCGCGACACTGATGCCTGCCAGAAAAAGGGGCATCTCGAGCTCGACGCCAATGGCTCGTCCAGAGAAGTAGAGCATCAGGAACTGAACGATGTGCTCGAGGATCGTCAGAATCTGAACCCGGAGAACCGTCCAGCGTTTGCCGCCGACCAGCCGATACGCTCCCGAGAGCCTCTCGAGGATGCTGCCGAGGCGCTCCGGCGCCAGTCTCGAGACGACCCGCAGCATTCGCAGATGAAGGCCCTCCTGTAGCGACAGGCCCAGCAAAAGCAGGCTCACGACAAGCCCAGCGAGGCCAACCACTATCAATGCGACACTCTGTTTCTCGGCTCGATGGGCTGCCAGAATGAGACTCAGACCGAGCGTTCCAAGAAAGAAAGCTGAGATCAGCCCCAGGGCCTTTTCCATGACCACGGTGGCGGCCACGACTGCGCGTTTCCCCAAGCGGCTGCCAATCCAATGCATGCGGAGCAGGTCGGCTCCGATGACCATGAAGGGTACCTGGCTGACCATGGAACTTCGGTAGTAGGCTCCGAGTGCACAGTCGAAGCCGGCTGGTACTTCCGCGGCCACCAGCAGTCGGTGCCACTTCCAGGCCATCAGGAATCGGCTCGTGGTTGCCAGGGCCAGCACCAGGAGCACATACCGCCAGTCGGCCGAGATGATCAACTTCCAGACCTGGGTGAAGTCCACATAGCGAACCGCCAGCGCGACAACGCCCACCAGGATGGCCAGGTTCATGAGCCTCCGCCAAAGAGGAAGCTTCCCCTTCAAGGCCTGCACGTCGTGGTTCACCTGCGAGTGAATCTTCATGGTAGATTTCCTGCGTCTGGCGGCATATTCTCGCACACCTCCAGCACCTTCAATGGTCTCTTCCATTCACTCGAACGCTTCTGGTGACGGCTCGCACACTGGCGAGCCCCTTCCGAAGACCGAGCCTATTTGGCAGCTCGAGATGTTCGCCAGGTCGCTGAAGAAGAGGCAGAAATTGAACCTCCTGCTCGAGCAGATCGGCAACGTCGTCGGGAAACAGTGTCTCCTGATTACCAACGGCGACAACAATGGCGCCCTCAACTACCATTTCCGCTCCCATGGCGGCGATTGGACCTGGGTCGAGAACGAGCCCGACCAGATACCCGAGGTCGAGACCTTCCTCGGGGACTCGGTTCTGGCTGGAGACGCAGAATCGATTCCAGCTGCCGATGGCAGCTTCGATGTCGTCGTGAGCATCGACGTTCACGAGCACCTGGACGACTGCGACTCTTTCAACCGGGAGCTCTTTCGCGTCGCGCGGCCGGGCGGCATGATTGTCGTTACGACTCCCAACGGGGGCAACTGGCGGCCATTGACGGTGCTCAAGAACCTGGTTGGAATGACGCCCGACAAGTACGGACACAGGGTCGTGGGCTACACTGTCAGTCAGCACCAGTCCATGCTGAGGGAGGTCGGGTTGCAGCCGACCAGCTCAGGGAGCTACTCGCGCTTCTTCACAGAGCTTATCGAGCTCACGATCAACTTCGCCTACGTCATGGTCCTGTCCAAGAAATCGAAGAAAGTGCGACCCGAAGGGCGGATCGCTCCCGGATCGTCCGAGGAGCTGAGCTCCATGGGCAGACAATTCAAGCTCTACTCCCGTGTCTTCCCGATTCTCTACGCTGTAACAAGACTCGACGGACTTCTCTTTTTCCTCACCGGCTACGCGGTCTCGGTCGTGGCCCGGCGTCCGTGAGACGAGACTCGGACCGATGGCGGAAGGCAAGGTACTCGTTACCGGCGCGGGAGGCTTCATCGGCAGCCACCTCACCGAAGCACTCCTGGAGGCGGGCCGAGCGGTTCGAGCTCTGGACCTGAATCTAGACCGGATCCAGCGCCTTGCGGGTACCCCGGATCTACAAACTCTCACCTGCGATATCCGCGACGAGAAGGCCGTCGAAAAGGCACTTGCTGGTGTCGGCACCGTCTTTCACCTCGCTGCGGCCCACCTCGGCGCCTCGACACCCGAGACCGAATTTCAGCAGGTCAACGTCGATGCGGTAAAGAACCTGGTCTCGATCGCCAACCGCGCTGGTGTCCAGCGATTCGTTCATTGCAGCAGCGTTGGAGTATTCGGCAGGATCGAGAATCCTCCCGCCGACGAAACAACGATCTGTCGACCCAAGCTGACCTATGAGAGGTCCAAGCTCGAGGGCGAGAAGTCTGTGCTCGAGCAAGGGAAATCCGGAGAGCTTCAGGTAGTTGTCTTGAGACCTGTTTGGGTCTACGGCCCGGGTTGTGGCCGCACTGAGAAGTTGTTCAGGGCAATCAGCAAGGGGCGATTCGTCGTTGCCGGCCAGGGAGGGACCCTGCGCCACTGTATCTATATCCGCGACATGATCGACGCCTTTCTGCTTGCCGAGACCTCCCTGGCGGCCTCGGGGGAAGTCATGATCGTCGGTGACCAGGAGGCAACGACGATCCGAGACCTGGTCGACAAGATCGCCAAGATCACTGGCGCCAAGCCTCCTCGTTCAGTGCCTCTCGGACTTCTCTGGGCGGCCGCCGTCACGGCGGAAGCAGCCTTCTTGCCCTTGGGTAAGGAGCCGCCAATCTCACGTCGATCCTTGAGATTCTTCACCGGCAATACAGCCTTCTCGACCGAACGGGCCAGATCCCTGTTGGGGTTCGAGCCGCGATACGATCTGACGAGAGGTCTCGCCGAGACCCATGAGCTGCTCGGTTGGGCCCCCAGGTAGACTCTCTGAGCCCGGCATGGAATTCCACGGACCTCCCTTTCTCATCGACGGTCACGTTCATCTCCACCCCTGCTTCGACGAGGAGAGGTTCTTCACGTCCGCGGCAGAGAACTTCGCCTCGGCAGGTCTCGTACTGGGGTTCGAAGATTCTCCTTGCGGAATCCTGATGTTGACCGAAAGCTGCGGAGAGAATCGCTTCGCGGATCTTCGGCGGCGTGCGGGGAGTCGAGAGGAAGCGGAGCTGACTCTGAAAGCGACAGGCGAGGAACGGTCCCTGCTTGTAGCCTCGCCGTCCAAGCGAACCATGCTGGTAGTCGCAGGACGCCAGTTGGTCACCTCGGAGCGCCTCGAAGTCCTGGCCTTGGGCTGCGCGGTCGAGCTGCCTGACGGCGACAGCCTCGAGGCGACGCTGGACCGCGTCCGCGAGGCCGAAGCAATCCCAGTCATTCCATGGGGATTCGGCAAGTGGCACTCGAGCCGTCGCCAAATTCTCGTCGAGGTCCTGAAGGAGCAATCCCCCAGCGGGCTCTTTCTGGGCGACAACGGCGGTCGCGCTGCGCTGATACGCAAGTCCTCCATCTTTCGAGGTGCCGCTGCGATGGGCATTCGCAATCTTCCCGGCTCCGATCCTCTACCCTTCGCACGCGAACAATCGCGTGCCGGGTCTTTCGGAGTCGTTTTCGACAAGCCGCTGGATCCGTTCAGGCCAGCCACCGATCTCCTGCGGCTGCTCGCCCAGACAGCAGCACCGCTGCAGGTCTATGGAACCGGACTCGGGACCCCTCGCTTCGTCCGCAACCAGGTGGCGATGCAGATTCGCAAACGCTCGAGAAGGAAGCAGGGATGAAGGGCCTGGTGATCGCTCCCCAGCCCTTCTTCAGCCCACGCGGGACGCCCTTCAGCGTCTACCACCGCTGCCTGGTGATGTCGAAAATGGGCGTCGAGCTCGACCTGATGACCTACGGCCAGGGCCAGGATGTCGACCTACCCAACGTCTCGATCATTCGCGGTCCGGAGTTTCGATTCCTCGGCGACATCAAGATCGGCCCCTCTTTCCTCAAGCTCTTCCACGACATCTTCCTCTTTGCGTTGACCGGCTGGCGCCTGCTCTTCCGGCGCTACGATTTCGTGCATGCCCACGAGGAGGGGGTCTTTCTGGCAGCTTTCGCGAAACCCTTCCTTTCCTACAAGTTGGTCTATGACATGCACTCCAGCCTGCCGCAGCAGCTGTCCAACTTCGAGTTCACCCGCTCCAAAATCCTGATCGGGTTGTTCGAGAGGCTCGAGGACTGGGCACTTCGCAAGGCCGATGCGGTGATCACGATCTCCCCGGCGCTGGCCGACAGGGTCCGGACTCAGAAGATTCCCGGTGCCCTCTTCCTGATCGAGAATTCGATATTCGAGGAGGTCCGAACTGCCCCCTCCTCCCCTTCTCTGGAGACTACCGAGGAGGATCTCTCCGATCTGCCGGCGGGCCGCCCGACGGTGGGCTATGTGGGCACCCTCGAAACCTACCAGGGAATCGATCTCCTTCTGGAGGCCTTCGCACTCCTCCAAAAGTCCATTCCAGAGGCCTTCCTCTTGATCGTCGGTGGTACCCCTGAGCAGGTGGACAAGTATCAGACGACGGCGCGGCAGTTGGACCTGACCGACGCCTGTCTGCTCACGGGACGCCTGAGCCAGAACCTGGCTCGCAGGCTCCTCGCCGAGGTGGATGTCGTGGTCTCACCCCGATTGCGAGGTACCAACACCCCACTCAAGATCTACGAGATTCTGGCCTCTGGCATCCCTCTGGTGGCGACCCGAATCGAATCTCACACTCAGGTTCTTTCCCGGGCCATCTGTTTCCTGGCGGATCCGGAGCCGGCGGCGCTCGCCAGAGCTATCGAGTCTGCCCTGGCAAACCCCGATGAGAGTCACCGGGTCGCAGAATCGGCCCGCGCCTTCTACGAAGAGAATTACTCGCGCGCTGCTTACGATTCCAAGATCAAGGCGCTCCTCGAGGCCATCGGCTGATGTGCGGAATTGCCGGGATCGTCGCGTTCCCCGGGGTAAGACCCCCGACTGCCGACCAGATCGCTCGGATGTGCGACACCCTCGTCCACCGTGGCCCGGACAGTCAGGGCTCGATTCTCGAGGGCCAGGTGGGGCTCGGAATGCGGCGCCTGTCGATCATCGATCTCGCCGGCGGCGACCAGCCGCTGTTCAACGAAGACCGGTCGGTCAGCCTGGTCTTCAACGGCGAGATCTACAACTACCGCGAGCTGCGAGAGCGACTCGAAGGCCAGGGGCACATCTTCGCGACGGCCACAGATGGCGAGGTCATCGCGCATCTCTGGGAGGAGTACGGCGAGAGCTTCCCGGCTCATCTGAACGGCATGTTTGCGATCGCCCTCCACGACAACAGACAGCGACGCGTGATTCTCGTCCGAGACCGACTCGGAATCAAGCCGCTCTTCCTGGCACTGACGGGCGACCACCTGGTTTTCGGATCCGAGGTCAAGTCGCTTCTTGCCTCGGGGCTCGTGCAACCGCGAGTCGATCTGAACAGTCTCGCCCAGTTCCTGGCCTGGGAATACGTTCCAGGACCGGCGACTCTATTCGCTGGAGTCCACAAGCTCGATCCGGGATCTCTTTTGAACCTCAGCACGGCTTCCGGAGAGATTCGTGAGGCTCACTGGTGGCAGATCCCCTCAAGCAAGGCGGCCGGAACAGAGCTCTCCACCGAGGAGTGGATCGAGGCCGTAGATGATCAGGTCCATCGGTCGGTCCAGCGCCAGTTGGTGAGCGACGTGCCGCTCGGAGCCTTCCTGTCGGGCGGCGTTGACAGCTCGCTGGTCGTGGCGCACATGGGGCCGGCGCGCACCTTCAGCATCGGCTTCGCCGACCCGAGCTATGACGAGACCGCCTGGTCCGCCAAGGTCGCCGATCATCTTGGCGTCTCCCATCGCATCGAGATACTGGAACCCCAGATCGGCGATCTGTTCGAAGAGCTGCTGCACTATTTCGACGATCCCATCGGCGACTTCTCCATCTTCCCGACCTACCTGGTCTCGAAGCTGGCCCGAGAAGAGGTGACGGTCGTCTTGACTGGTGACGGTGGCGACGAGCTGTTCGGCGGTTACGAGACCTACGTTGCACAGCAAGCCGCCCGAGCGTGGCAGTCAGTTCCCGGCCCCCTGCGCTCCGGCATTCTCGAGCCATGGATGAGGGGTCTGCGCCCTCGAGCCGCAAAGAAGGGACTCGTCAACAAGATCATCCGCTTTGCCGAGGGCCTTGCCCAGGACCCGAAGCTCGAACATGCCCGCTGGCGCCTGTTCGCCAGCACCGAGCTTCAAAATCGCCTCCTCACTCCTGAAGCGAGGTCGGGCATCGAGCTACCCATCGAGGGTCACATTCTCCGTCTGGAGCAAGAAGCCGGATCTCGTCCACCCCTCGATCGCAATCTCTACGTCGATGCCCGGAGCTATCTGGTGGACAACTGCCTCGTCAAGATGGATCGTATGTCGATGGCCTGCTCCCTCGAAGCGCGCGTTCCACTACTCGACCATGACCTGGTCGAACTAGCCTTCCAGGTGCCACCGGCGCTCAAGGTGAGAAATCGGGAGACCAAGGTCCTGCTCAAGAAGGTCGCGGCGAGACATGTACCTCGCGACTGTGTCTACCGACCCAAGGAGGGTTTCAGCATTCCCATCAAACACTGGCTGCGCGAAGAGCTTCGTCCTCTCATGGACGACCTGCTGAGCCGCGACCGACTCAGCCGCGAAGGGATCTTCGCCATACCCGAGGTGGAACGGTTGAAGCGGGAGCACATAGAAGGGCAGGCCAACCACAGCCATGTTCTGTGGTCGATGATGGTCTTCGAGGACTGGGGAAGACGCTGGGGGGCTCTGTGATCCGGAGACAACCCGACGAAGCCGCCGCAGACCGCTACGACCTCGTCATCGTTGGAGGAGGCGTCTACGGGATCGCCCTCCTTCTCGAAGCCTCTCGGCGCGGATTGAAACCCCTACTACTGGAGCAGGGCGACTTCGGCAGTGAGACCTCCTGGAACAGTCTGCGAATCGTACACGGCGGGCTGCGCTATCTGCAGAGCCTGGATCTGTCGCGCTTCTTCGAGTCGGTAGCGGAGCGCCGCTGGTTCCTACAGCATTTCCCGGACCTGGTTCGACCTCTCTCCTGCATGATGCCGCTGTACGGGAAAGGTCTCAAGCGTCCCAGCATCTTTCGCCTGGCATTGGCCACGAACTCACTGCTTTCGTCTAGGCGGAATCAAGGCGTCTCGCGAGCTGGTCATCTGCCAGCGGGCGGCGTGCTCTCTGTGGCCGAAACACTCGAGCGTTTCCCGATGGCGGCCAAAGACGACCTCGAAGGAGCCGCGCTCTGGTACGACGCCGCCATGCCCGACTCGCAGCGGCTCCTCATCGAGATGCTCCATTGGGCCTGCGCCTGTGGGGCCACAGCCCTCAACTACGTTCAGGCCGTCGGCTATGAGCGATCAGCAGATGCGGTCGCGACAATCTCGGCCATCGACCGCACAACGAACCGAGAGCTGACCTTTCGAGCACCTCTGGTGGTCAACGCCGCGGGACCGTGGTGCCGCGAAGTCTCAACCGCTTTCGACCGCGACATCCCGGAGCTGTTTCACTACTCGCTCGCCTTCAACGTCGTCCTCGATCGAGAGCCGCTGGCGGACGCGGGTCTCGCCGTATCTCCCAGATCGCGGGCAGGCAGGACCTACTTTCTGGTGCCCTGGAAGGGCAGGATCATGGCAGGGACGTTTCACGCGCCCTGGAACGGACCTCGGGAGGACGCCGAGGTCACCGACGAGACGTTGGCGACGTTCCTCGATGACCTCAACGATTCCATCCCCGGCTTGGATGTCGCCCCGCCAGACGTGGAGCGAGTGCACTGGGGACTGCTCCCTGCCGCGAAGTCCAACTCCGACGATCTCGCCAGTCGACCGGTGATTCTCCATCATGGCGATCAAGGCGGTCCCGAGGGCCTCTTCAGTGTTTCCGGGGTCAAGTTCACCACTGCCCGGCTCGTAGCAGAGCAGACCCTGAGTCTCATCCAGCGGTTTCGAGGCCGCGGACTTCCAGATCCGATCTCGACCCCGAGACCACCGGCAACCCGGTGGCCGACCCTTGATGACGTCATAGAGGGCCAAGCTGGCACCAATGATGCTCTTCGCAGCAGGCTCGAGGAGCTCGCAGAGCTCGAGTCGGCGATCACCACCGAAGACATCCTGCTGCGGCGCACCGACTGGTACTTGTACTCGGATCTCAAAGAAGTTCTGAGCTTCAGGGGCCAGACGCGTATCTTCGACCGTGACGTCCGGTAGATCTGGCTCCCCTGATCGAATGGGAGGCCCCTCATTCCAATCAAACTGTGTCTAGTGTGTATGCTATGAGGGCCTATCGAGACGACGATTCTTCCCTGAGGGCCCTTTCTTCATTCATGACCAACTCCGAAGCCCCACCCAACCTGTCGGTGGTCATCCCTCTCTTCAACGAGGTGGAGAGCATCCTTCAGCTTGCCGAGGAGCTCGAGCAAGCCCTGAGCGACCTACCCCAAACCTGGGAAGTGATCTTCGTCGATGACGGTAGCAGCGACGGCACATTCGAGACGTTGAGCGAGTATTCCACTCGGAATCACCGGATCCGGGCTGTCCGTCTCAGCCAGAACTTCGGGCAGACGGCCGCCCTCCAGGCGGGGTTCACGCTTGCTCGAGGCGAGATCGTGGCAACCATGGACGGAGATCTCCAAAACGACCCTCGGGACATTCACCGACTCGTCGCGAAGCTCGACGAAGGCTTCGATGTGGTGTCGGGCTGGCGACGGGATCGCAAGGATCGTCTCGTGACCCGCAAGATCCCGTCCTGGTGCGCGAACTGGCTCCTCAGCAGAGTCACCGGCGTCCGACTCCACGACAACGGTTGTGCTCTAAAAGCCTATCGAAAGAGGGTGCTGGAGCGGATCGAGCTGTACTCCGACATGCATCGATTCATCCCCATTCTCCTGGTCCACCGCGGCGCCGAGCTCGTCGAGCTGGAAGTCAATCACCGGCCCCGTCAATTCGGCGTCAGCAAATATGGTCTATCACGAACCTGGAAGGTCCTGTTGGACATCTCCACCCTGGTGATGATCACCCGGTTCTTCAATCGGCCCGGGCAGTGGTTCGGCCTTCTCAGCCTACCAATCTTCCTGGCTGGCCTCCTGGCATTTGGCGCTTCGGTCTACCAGTACCTGAATCCCAGCGACATTTCCAGCACCACTCAAGGTCTGCCCATCGTTCTGCCGGGCACCACGATCCTCCTGACATTCGCTTTTCTCTATTCGATTCTCATGGCCATCGTGAGCGAGCTCATTGTGTTCCTGGGCGATGAGCCCGATCCTGGCATGGTGCCTTCGCAGGGTGACACCCAGGTGGAGGAACTCTAGTCATGACCAGGAGGTTCGACGTCTCCGTGATCGTACCCATCGTGGCCAAGGTGGGTGATCTGGAGGCGTTGGTCACCGAATACGGGAGTGTGCTCCAACAATGTGGCAAGACCTACGAGTTCATCTTTGTCCTAGGCCCGCAGCATCGCCCCCTCGCCAGTGACCTGCAGGATATTCGGCGAGGAACCGAGGTCGACATCACCATCCTGGCACTTCCCGCCCCTTTCCACGAGGCCACGGCACTCGCGGCGGGCTTCGACCGAGCGGCGGGCGATGTCGTCATCACCTGTGCAGCGTTCTTCCAGGTGACCCCCGAATCGATACCGGTCATGCTCGAGGAGTTGGAGAACGGAGACGCGGATCTCGTGGTGGCCCGCCGCTACCCGAGGCGAGGCTCTTTTCTCAATCGACTGCAGGCCCAGGTCTTCCACTGGTTGGTGCGAACACTCACGGCCACCGAGTTCCACGACGTGACCTGCGGATTCCGGGCCATGAAACGACAGGTTGCCGAAGCTCTCCACCTCTATGGTGACCTCCACCGGTTCATCCCCATCATCGCGCGGACACTCGGCTTCCGCGTCACGGAAGTGAAAGTCGAGCAGCATGTCGAAGATCGGCCGACCAAGCTGTACGGCCCGGCGGTCTACTCGAGACGAATCCTCGACATCCTCACCGTCTTCTTCCTGGTGAATTTCACGCGGCGACCGCTCCGGTTCTTCGGACTGATCGGCCTGGGACTGCTGGTTCTCGGCGGTGGGATCACTCTCTACCTCGGCATCTACCGAATTCTCGGTATGGGTGGAATCGCCGACCGCCCCTTGCTGCTGTTGGGGATCTTGCTGGCGGTGCTCGGCTTTCAGAGCATCTCGATGGGGCTTCTGGGCGAGCTCATCATCTACACTCACGCTCGCAAGATGCGGACCTACCGCATCGCACAAGAGTTCTGAGCTGTTCGGGCGCCAGCCGCAAGCCTACCGGCGCCGAAAGATTTCCTTGGCGGGATTCCCTTGGAGGATCACGTTG
>Ga0316187_10001850_pt1 | contig 18483 bp, 15 predicted proteins | sample CroRivburrow1_MG_FD_204927 | JGI IMG/M metagenome (GOLD analysis project Ga0316187, IMG submission 204927) | Coastal sediment microbial communities from Maine, United States - Cross River worm burrow 1 | ecosystem: Environmental > Aquatic > Marine > Coastal > Sediment | place: USA: Maine...
CAACCCGTTGTTGGAACTTCTCAACCACAGAGCTGATCGATGACAGGCATCGCCTTGGTTATTAATTGTTTGTGTCAAAGTGCTCATGTTTTATAAGGTTTAGTCGTCTAAGTTGTTTAAATATGATACTGCTTTGAATGGTTCCGTTACTTACTCAGTGAGCCAAGTGAATCATTTAACGGACCAAATTAGTAAACTACGCCTATCAAATCTTTGTGTCAAGATGCAATGACGATATTTTTGAAATTTAAAACGTAAAGGTTCGGCCAAGAAAAAAGTAGTTTGCTGTCTTTCCTCCTTCTGCGTATCCCCTGGCCAGGTAGAGTGGACCCAACATGGTGTCTAGGGCTAATACAATGCTTCCTGCTGTTATTAAGGTATCGGAACCGAATTCATCTGTTTCGTTCCATGCGCCACCGGTTTCTAAGGAGCCACCTATATACATAGGTATTTTGAACGTGGATTTTTTATTATTGAGCAACCTTAAATAAAGAAGACGCGCAATCCCTGAATAGCGACCTGAAATTTCGGGTTCAAATCGGCGGTAGCCCGAAAGATTATAAAGTCCGCCAAATATTTCACCATTTGTCTGTGGATTGTCGCTGTTGACGATACCTCTAAGACTGCCCCATAAAATAAAGGTGTTGTCGCTCCAGGTCCTGGCCACAAGAGCAGTACCTGACAGGATATCTACATTCGTTTCTGCACCCAAGGATTTATTACTACTATACCAAGATATATCGGAAAGTTGACCATTTTTGGGGAAATTCAAACTATCTAACTGATCGTGTGACAAACCGACAGACCAGCTACCGATCTCATAATCACTTGAGGTATTGGCTTGCTCACCTATACGCTGAGTCGATTTGCCTGATCCTGTAGACATCCCGATCTGAACAACGCCCCAGTTTCCAAGATTACGTCCGGCGGTAATTAGTGCTGTGGATGTAGACACGACATAGTCAGCCACCTGCTTACCGGACTCATATTGCTGAACATGAGTCGAAGAATATGCCAAACTCGGTTTGATGAAATAGCGAAGACGTCTGTCCAGTGGTTGATAGAATTCAGTGGATAATTCTTGATCGGAACCCAATTGGATTTCCGTTCGCCATTCACCACCCAGACGATTTATTGGAGTTACGGTAATGCTGGAAGCAATATTATAATTGTTTGAGCCTTGCAAATCACTTTCCAGGTTCATGCCAAAACGTAAATAGTTCGGTCCCCAATCTTTTTGGATTGTTTTTATAATTAGATTTGTTTGATCACCTTCATGAACCACTTCATAACTCACGCGCTTAAAAATATTTAGTCCGTAAATATTTGCAATATCTTTTTTTAGTATTTTTTGATTTAAAATTTCACCTGGTTGTACGGTGATGAATGATTTAATCACCTTATTGGATAGGGGTGAGTCGTTTTCTATAATTATTTCATCAATATTAGGGGCGTCTCTTATGGTACGTCGCCGCATAGTTTGGTAAACTTGATATTTGTTTTCCGACAACGAGAGTTCGGCGAGTTGTGGTAAATGTGAATTTGCAGAAGTTTCACCTAGTGTTACCATCTCCGCAGAACGCCAAAAATCGGTGGAGGAAAAATTGCCCATATTGGGTTGAATCAGTATGTCCATTGGATTGAGATCGTTGAGTTGATCTTGGGAATTTTGCTGTATTAAAAATCCCAGAGTTTGATTCAAGATACTCAGTGGAGATGACAGTTGACTGCGCTTGCGTAATTCACCACTCAAGTCGACAACTATCAATATGTCGGCACCCATTTCACGCGCAAGCCGCACAGGCACATTATTGGAAAAACCACCATCAACCAACAAGTTGCCATTCCATTCAACGGGCGTGAATACGCCCGGGATAGACATGCTGGCACGCATGGCGGTAACAATGTTACCTTGTTTCAATACCACGGCCTTACCTGTTTCGATATCAGAGGCGATAGCCCTAAATGGAATGGACAATAAGTCGAAGTCGCGTGGTGCTGACGGCATAAGTCCCTTTAGCAGTAGATCCAGTTTTTGGCCTTGGATTAGACCCGTGGGTAATACAATTTTCCCATTTTTAAAGCCCGCTTCGAGTTTCATTAAATAATTAAAATCATCTTGTTTACGCCGGAAACTACGCTGTTGGCGCGGTGCTTGATCAAGAAAGACATCATCCCAATCGGTCTCTTTAATAATTTTTTCCATTTCTTCAGGAGAGTACCCATAGGCATATAATCCACCGACTATTGCACCCATGCTGGTGCCTGTTATGAAATCCACACGTATGCGCATCTGCTCCAAAATTTTAAGCACGCCCACGTGTGAGGCACCACGTGCACCCCCACCACTTAAAACCAAGCCGATGGTTGGCCGATCTATTTGGGTCAGTTGTTGTTCCGCATGAGCTAGTTGTGCGTGGGTAAACAATGCCAATATAAGGCATAGGGAGATTACTAAAGTACAAAAATTTACACGACTGGTTTGAGGGCAAGTTATATTGTTCTCAAATTGATTGTGAAATATAAAATACATTTTCTTATCGAGTGGGGACTGTTTTGCCTGTACCAGTAGTAGGGGAGTATCCATGTCTGGTCCCGTTAACAATAATTAATTGCGTTTACAAACTATATTGGGTTTATATTGTCGGACAATTATCTTTTTAAATTATAGTAAAAATAGCGAGGACAGTCATCTCTAACAACGCGGATATCTATCAAATATCCTTAGATATTGAACAGAAGTTTCAGGCCAAAATTCAAATAACAAACTACGTCTTGTCGCAAATTAAAATATATAGGCGTGTTACAAATAGCTGCTCGAACGGGCTAGATATTAGAAATTCGCAGCTTGGTTTTCTTTTGAAAGGTTGGAGTTATTTGTCGGTAGAACCAAAAAGAATGTCGTTCCTTTGCCTTCCTGTGAAGTGAAATCAATGGTACCTTGGTGTTTTTCCACAATAGTCTTGGTTATAGCAAGTCCAAGTCCAGTGCCGCTATTTTTTCGGGAATCTGATGCGTCGACTTGTGAAAATTTCCCAAATAAGGTTTTTCTAAACCGTGCCGGAATACCTCTGCCGTGATCGCTAACTTTAATCATGGCATTATTATCTTGGCACGTTAAGGTGATTTCTACGATTCCTCCTTCAGAAGAGAATTTGATTGCGTTGGATAACAAGTTTCCAAATACCTGCATTATACGATTTTCATCTGCGCTCACAATGATTGATGTCTTTTCGATTATCTTTAAAGTAACACTGTAGTTTTTCGCATACTCGCCGTTTTCTTCAACCGATTTAACCAGTAAATCTGCGATGTCGATTGGTTGGAAGACATATTTCATTTTTCCTGCTTCCATTTTTTGCAGGTCTAAAATGTCATTGATGAGCGATAACAAACGTTGTGTGTTTCGACTTGCAATATCGAGTAAATTTTGCACTTGCGGAGAAAGTGACTCAATAGCCCCACCTAGCAGCAATGACAAGGAGCCATTTATCGACGTAAGCGGTGTACGCAATTCGTGGCTCACAGTAGAAACAAATTCATCTTTCATGCTTTCAATGCGTTTGCGCTCGGAGATATCAATATAGCTACCTAGAATACCAACAATTTCGTTGTTTTCGTTTCTTAAGGGAGCCTTACTTACTTCCCACCACGATTGGTTGTGGTTTACTTCGACTCCGATTTCTTTATTAAGCTGGGAAACTCCGCTTGCAATAATTTCTTGGTCCTCCTGCTCATTGTTAAAGGGGATTGCATGAAATACCAGATCAGAGTCACGTTTGCCCTTTATGTCATCAATACTGTCAATACCGACGTCGAGCGCAAACAGGTGGTTGCAACCGCGGAATATATTGGAGGAGTCTTTCCAAAATACACGGGTTGGTATCGTGTCTAGTACGGTTTGCAGCGTCGTTTGTGACTCGGCAAGTTCCCGTGTTCGTTCCCTAACAGTGACTTCCAGTTCGTCTCTTGCATTAGCAATCTTTCTTTGAATGCTGGCCACTCTTAATACGACTATTATGGATAAAACAGTACCAAAGACCAGTACGATTCTAACGAGTAAGTGGCTTTGTTCTCTTGCCGTTTCGTAGGATTCCCTTGATAAAATAGCTAGTTTATCGATGTTCTTTCTTTGATGATCAATTAGCTCCGTAAAGATTTTAACCAATTGATTTTGGCCTGGATTAACAATTTCGTGTAATAATCTTTTGGCTTCTTTTAATGAGGCGCTATCTCCCTCGATAGCAAGTTCAACTGAACGCCTTTGTGCTGGTAGGATTATAGGGACTATTGCCGCTTGTTTTTCGAGGTATTTCTTTTCTTTTATTGATAAGGGTAACGATAGTAATTCTCTTCGCAATCTGGCAAAACGACTGGCAAGAATATCTAATTGCAATCCCAATTCGTCTTGAACAAAAGGATCTTCTTCGTAAATAACTCCCGCAGTAAGACTTGTACGCGATCTTGCTAGTTCAATAAGATTGTTCACCATTTGCATTTTCTGGCTTGCAATTTGATTTTTATCAATGATTTCACGCATGTCCAGAAGGTGTTCTTCATTGCTGTGCCAAATAAACAAAATGATAGCGAGAAGGGATACAAAGGTTAGTACGAGTATGACTGATACGTCGCGAGTGCTAAAAAATGAAATCAACTTTTTTACGTGGGGAAGCTGCATCGATTGTATCACTGATTTAAAATATCTTTAAAAATCTTACAGTAACAAAGAACTGGGATAGAAAGGTCTTGTTCAATAGATCGGTAGAAAGTGATAAAACTTAAGTGCTAGATCAGCCGCTAAGATAGGCTTGTAAAGTCGGTATCGTCTAATAGGGGTTATCACAGGTAATACCACAATTGCCCTATGATGCGATTGTTGTGAATCGATAGATTAGCAGCCAGCTATATCGAAGTTTATTGTTTTAGTGCTTGCGATTTCTAATGAGACGAATTATCTATTTGGTTTTCGTATTTCTCTCATTTATTCAATTACTTAGTGTACCTTCTAGAGAAACCCCGAAAGTTTGGAAGCGCTAAATAAATACTCAAAAATTTGAGTTGAGTAGGGCGACAGTTGTACTTATAACAGCTCAATTGGTATTCAACGGTCGAAGTTTGGGGGAAACTCGACCTACGGTTTATTTGACGGTATGTAAGGCGATATGTTTTCGACGAGGTCTTTTTCTTTGAGGGATAGCGATCTTGCTGGCCTCAAGCAGATAGAGATTAATGTAGGATTGAAACAGTTTTTTAAGGATGGGGCGACGACTCATTGATAATCCTAAAAGTGATATTGCGTTCTTGTTAAGTCAGTAATACATATATGATACACCCTGGTTACGTAGGTGTACAGAAAATAATAAAATAATTTAATAGTACTTATAAATCAGATATATAACGACTACATAAAGGCGCTATACACTTGGTTACCTAGGTATATACATTAAATTATAACGCACGGTAATATTATTGATAAATAGAAAATATTTATCGATCATAAGGATGAAGAAATCTAATCCTTTGCGGCACTTAAACTGCGAAGACCTTTAGGTAGGAGTAATCGCTCTATTGTTTCGAACAAAGCTTGAACCAATAATGCGAGGACTGCAGCCGGTACAGCTCCCAATAGGATTAATTCTGTGTCATCCAGACGGATGCCAGTAAGAATGGGTTGGCCGTATCCCCCAGCACCAATAAGCGCCGCTAGTGTTGCAGTACCAATGTTGATCACAGCAGAAGTTTTAATACCCGCCAGAATAGATGGCATACTTAAAGGCAATTCAATTAGACGTAAACGGGCAAAGTTGGATAGTCCAATGACGGTAGCCGACTCCTGGATCTCCACTGCAATGTTGGATAAACCCGCGTGGGTGTTACGCACTATAGGTAATAGACTGTACAAAAATAGCGCGATAATCGCTGGTGGACCTCCAATACCCAGTAGTGGAATCATAAATACAAACAAAGCCAGTGAAGGAATCGTTTGGATAATGGCGGTAACGCCCAATATCACATGACCTGCTTTTGGCCTGTGGGCGGCAATAATACCCAAAGGAATCGCCAATAGTATTGCTGCAGATAAGGATAACATTACCAATACAAGGTGCTCGTAACTATAAACGACGAATTGCTGCCACAAAGATTGGGATACAAATGTTGATTTCACATTAAGGGTGTTATCGAGGTAGTCCGCGGCGACTACGGATTCCGATTCGCGAGCGAGTTTTACTCTAGCATTCATTGTTAGCATTCGATCGGCATTTATCGTTCCGGAAAGTAAGTGCAGTGACTTTACGACGTTTGCAGCCCGCTGCTTAAGATCGCTGCGATAGACTATAATTGCCTGGTATTCAGGAAAATAATTGAGATCATCCTTGAGTACTTTGATTTGATAATAAGCAATTTCTGCGTCCGTAGTATACAAATCCATGACATGCAAAGAATTGGAAGCCAGTCCTCGGTAGGCTAAGTCGTGATCGAGTCCACGTACATTTTGTTGGGGTAACTGATAACGTTGTTTTAGGCCTGGCCAACCGTCAGCGCGATTCATGAACTCGCTGCCAAAACCAAAAATGAGTTCAGGATGGTTCTTTAAATCGGAAATGCTTTCTAATCCCAGTCGTTTTCCTAATTCGCTATTAACGCCTATGGCGTAGGTGTTATTAAAACCTAGTGGCGCAGTTTTTTGCAGGTCAAGCTTTGCAAGCGCGTGGTTGAGCAGTTCATCGGTATGGACATCCTGGCCGGCGAATAATTCTTGTTCCAGGGTGCCGGTATATTCGACATAGGTATCGATTTCTCCTGCGATAAGGGCATCCCATAACACGCGTGTGCCACCCAGTTCTTTTTTATGAATTACGTGGTGTCCCTTAGTGCGAATTAATTGACTAAGTATTTCACCCAAAATTACAGATTCTGTAAATTTTTTAGACGCCACCGTAATCTCTTCTGTCTCAGTCACTTGTGCTAAAGTATTACTGGCAAAAGCACATGCTACAATCAGAATCACTGTGTTAAGGAATTTTAGATTCATTGAGGATTCATTGAGAGAAGGACGCAGTGAGTAATTGCATCGGCTCACGCTGCGCGTTAACAAATTTAAGCACAAAGGGATCTGACGGTGATTGAAGTAATTGACTTAACGAGCCGGTTTGAACAATCTGGCCGGCTCGCATAAGCACAATAGTATCACCAAAGTATGCCGCTTCAGCAATATCGTGTGTCACCATAATCACAGTTTTGTTTAGGCTTGCAAAGATTTCTTTTAACTCTTGCTGAAGATCGTATCGAATCATTGGATCAAGCGCCCCTAGTGGCTCATCCAATAATAACAAATCTGGATCAAGCATAAGTGCTCGCATGAGTGACACTCGCTGCCTTTGTCCACCCGATAATTCCAGCGGATAGTGGTTTAACTTAGATTTTGGCATATGCGCCATCTCTGCGAGTTCAATCAATCGGTGTTCAGTTTTATCTTTGTCCCAACCGAGATGATTTGCCATTATACAGACATTGTCTCTAATGGACAGATGGGGAAACAAACCACCTTCTTGAATGACATAACCCATACGGAGACGTAATGCGGTGAGATTTGACTGTGTCAGTGGCGAACCATTTATTAACAACTCGCCACCATCCGCCGTTTCCAGTCCTGCCATTAAGCGCAGCAGCGTTGATTTTCCGCAACCACTGGGACCGATCAAGACTGTGGTCTGATCTTCAGGAAAGTTCAGATCAATACCTGACAAGGCAGAATGAGAGTGATAGTGTTTGTGAATGCCTGTTAGCTTAATCATGAAGCTGGTCAGTGTTATTTAGGGGTGGTTTTGATAGGATATTATTCAATATTATATGCCAGATTTTGAGTCCGCACTGTTGTAAACTTCAACACGGTTTCGGCCATTTTCTTTGGCTTTGTACAAGGCTTTATCTGCGCGGGCAATCAGTGATTCTTCACTGTCACTTCCCTCATAAGAAGTAACACCAAAACTGGCCGTTACTCCATCGGCGAGTTTAAACTCGGTTGTTTCTATTATCTTTCGAATCTTTTCCGCAATAAATAGCGCCTTGTCTGGTTCGGTATTTGAAATAAGCAATATAAATTCTTCTCCTCCCCATCTGGCAAGTGAATCAGACTTTCTGATTGAGGTTTGAACAATCTGCGAAAACCTCTTTAATACTTCATCACCGGCGCTATGACCGTATTTGTCATTGATACTTTTGAAATTATCAATGTCACACATAATTAGTAATAAACCACTTTTGTACCTGCGTTCCCTTTCAATTTCGTACCTAAGGACTTCACTAAACTTTCGGCGGTTATATAACTTTGTTAATGGGTCTGTTATGGCAATCTCTTCGAGTGTTTTTTCGGCCTTTTTCCGTATTTCAATTTCGTTTTGTAGCTCTTCATTTTTCGAGCGTAATTCATTGGTTCTCAAATCGACAGTTTCTTCGAGTTGGTTTTTATATTCTACCAATTCATTGGATGCGTTTATTTGTAGCTTTAATAAATATCGAGCGAAAAAGGAAAATGCTATTAGTAAAACAACCACTAGTGTTCGCATCCACAATTCTACCGGTTCAGGCGATACTAAACTTTCCAGTATTGATTCATTCTCTCCAAATAGCAGAACATCAATAATGGAATCCATAATCCAAAATACTATAGAAAATACTGCGCCTATAATTGGTAATGAATTTGGTTTCAAAACAGGATCATTCCTAATTTCATGTAACTATCCGATTATATTATTTCGCCATATCAAGTATAGATAAAAGAATCCGTTGAAGATGTAAAAGAAATGGAGGAATTTATCAATTTTATACCAATATAGGGTATGGCATTTACATTGATTAGTATTTTATTTTGTATGTTTTTTTGTGGTAAGGATACTTCCAGCCAAATCGTATCATCTTCTGTTTCTGATAGGATGGAATCGGCTAAACCGATACTCAGGTCAGTACTAATGGATTTTTCGCTATAAGTGAGTTTCCCGTTAACTGTGATTTCGACGGCATCATTGGAAAATCCTTCTTGTAGATCAACAACTATCTTTCCCATTGTATGGGCCTCGATAAAGAAACCATGAACTTTCGAGCCGATTTTGTTATTTACACAAGTATAACCTCTAAGCTAGCAAAAGCTATATTTCTAGTGGTAAATACAGAATGATATATTTGGATTGGACAAGAATAGTAGGCAGATCAAAAGTTGAGTACTACTGAGACTCCCAGGGTGAACATATATCAATGAGACAAGCATTGGGATCTTGAGTTAGAAACCGGCGCTGACCATAAAATTCATCACGGGGGAACCCATTTTTAGAGCCTTTTTGTATGTGGCATCGACATCAGAAACAACAAATGTTACGTACATGCCATTGGGTTTTTGTTGATAATTAATTGGAACTAATTCGTGGTCTCGTTGAATAATATCGTATTCGATTTCAGGATTCTCTGGCGAGCACAAATGATTAATTCTTGGTATGCCCAGTGCCGTAGAATTTTTCAGTGCTAGTAACGATATGACAAATGCATCCATTAATGTTACCGCTACAGCGCCACTACCGGGTACACCGAGTTTCATATTAGGGATACTCAATACTGGTATGGTTGGTTTAATAGGCATTGCAAAACGACGTAAAACCGTGGTCTGATAATTTCTAATTTGGGTAACAAATAACGTGTTACTTGCCCTAAACACTTCTTTTTTGAATCTATAAAGAGGTGCTTAGGGCGATATTCTTTAAATTAACAACTCCCAGTAACCCACATCAATCCATTTATTAAATTTCCAACCCACTTCTTTAAATTGCCCAATTTTTTCAAATCCGAGCTTTTCATGTAGAGCTATGCACGCATTATTGGGAAGTGCTATAGCCGCAATTAGGCTGTGACAAGATGTTTTTCTTAGTGCTCTTTCTAGGTTTTCATATAATGAGGTGCCGATGCCTTTACCGATTTGGCTCGGAGTTAAATAGACAGTAGTTTCAACTGAAAAGCGATAAGCACAACGAGATTTCCACGGGCTTGCATAGGCGAAACCTGATAATTCTCCGTCCAATTCACGCACTAGCCACGGATATTTGTCGGAGGCACTTTCAATTCGATCCGTCATCATTTGTTTAGTTACTATATCAATCTCAAATGTAACAATTGAATTTTCAATATAATGATTGTAAATGTCACAGAGTTGTGACGCGTCTTCTGGTTTGACGAACCTAATCACCTTACGGAATTCATCTTGGTTTGTTCTTGTCTGCTAAATAAGAATACACCTGTTGGGCTGCTGTCATAAAGTATTTCTTCCATAATTTTACGGGTGGGTTTAAGTCAGGAAAATCTGTTATGGGTTACTCCGATTTATGAACACTTGAGAGGGGCAATTCGCGTAGATGTGTATAGTATTCGCACAAGAAAGAGGTATCTGTGGTAGATTTAATTAAGTTTGCTTTAGTGCCTAAGTGAAATTATCTCGCTTTCTTGATTCCAGTCCATCTTGAATTACCGTCGTGGTATTCTTTGCTGTGTTTGTCTGCTCCTGCTTGGGCCTCTGGGGCAGTTGGGTTACATTCGCCATACCAACCTTCCAGATTATGTAGTGCGTGGGTACAAATGGCGTAATAGGGTTTGTCTGTAGGGCAATTTGACGATTCAGGGTGGTTGCCAAGGGCGTATACGCTATTACACACTAGCGATATTATAAACAATAAACTAAAACGCATTAGATTGAACCTACTGAATGTTAAATATGTAATCTTTTTAATTCTGGATCCGTTGTGGATTTTTCCCAGGTATGTTTGAAAAATTCCATGAGGTGTCTACATTTTTGGCGATCATTAAAATTCACGAATCCCTCTAAGCGATCGGAATAGTTACGGTAGACCAGCGCAGTTTCATCAACAATAAGAAATGTCTCAGGGTGATCGATAAGTTCCTTAGGGGTTTTCCTAATTTCAATATGACTGCTTAGTTGGCGTGATAGTTCAACCAAATGATGGCCATTTAACATCAGCTTGCGTGAATCATGAATGAGAATCTTGATATAAGAGTGTCGATCCTTAATGGCGAGTCTTTTAAACAGATCCAATACTTCACGGGTATTGAGCATATTGGGATCTAAATCGTGTGAAAACAGATTAATGGATCGACTGGCTTGACTCAGTATGGCCACAGTAGCAGCATAGTGATCATCTTTGCTGTCAAGTTCGATTTCTGTTGAGGATTCACCAATTTTTAGTTCTGTAAAATCGCGCATAGGAATTTTCTATTGTCCGGTTAAGAAGATGACTCTCTATAAATAGTAGAACTGTATTTCGAAAAAGTGAATATAAGTCACGAATCAAGTAATCGTTGCATGGCGATATGGGGGATTCCAGCATCCATAAACTCTTTGCCATACTGTGTAAACTGATGATTTTTATAAAACTTTACGGCACTGATCTGGGCGTACAAATAGACACATTGCAAATTAGTTGTCCTGGCTATTTCTATTAGGGTGTTTAATAGAGCGCTACCGATGCCATTGTTCCGATATTCGCGCAGGACAGCCATGCGACCGATATGACCGTCTTCCAGCATACGTGCGGCTCCTATAGTATTATTTTCTAGATCACAGGCCATTACATGAATACATCGGGGATCTAGGCCGTCTATTTCCAGCTCTATGGGCACATTTTGTTCGTCGACAAATACCGTCATGCGAATGGCGGTGAGCGCCTTTTCGGCCTGTTGCCAATCCACCTGTTCGATTTGGTATTGTGCTTTATTCGTCATTTTCAAAATACAATTTATTGCTATTGATTAATTGCACAACTAATTCAGAAAATACGTCGTCTTGCAGATGGTTTAACAATGCACCGGTGTCGTATCGGGATTGATCGCAAAGTTCTGCAATGGCAGGTAATAGCGCTTTTTCAAATCTGGATTCTTCACCATCAATAAAAAGATAACAACCGTGTTCCTGACGGTTTATGAATGCAAAGCGACTGTATTCGCTACGTATCAATACATCGCCATTGCGTAGTCGATTAAATAGTTCCTGTGACGACATCTGTATTTCATCTGTGGGGATCTCATCCGTGCCAGAGGTCTGTGTTACCAACTGCGCAAACCAGCGTTGCATGTGGTCTTTATCTTCGATAGCCTCTTTTAATATGTCCTGCACCTTATTTAGCGATTCCTGGCTAATTTCGCCACTGTGTTTTTGCAGGTTTAACTCCGGATCACTATAGCGCGGTGCCGTTTCGTTTTGCGTCATATGCTGGATCTTTTTATCAACAAAATTTGTTAGGATGTCGCTATAACTGGCTGCTCGAAAACCAACGGACAGGGTCATGCAATCTTCCAAGGCCAGACCGAAGTGGGGTAAACCAGGTGGCAAATACAAAATATCACCGGGTTCCACTACCCATTCTTCCGTAGGAGAAAATTCTTGCATGATTTGCAAATCGATATTGGGGATAAAGTTATCTTTGTCCACGATTTTATTACTGATTTGCCAACGTCGGGTTCCGTAGGCCTGGATTAAAAACACATCGTATTGGTCCACATGGGGCCCAACAGAACCATGCTGGGGCGCAAAACTTACCATGACATCATCAACCCGCCATCTGGGAATAAAGTTAAAGTGATCCAATAATTGCGCAAGTTCGGGTACATATTTATTGCACTCTTGTACCAATAGCGTCCAATTCGTCTCTGGTAATTGTTGGAAATCGGTGTCGGTAAAAGGTCCGTAGCGTAAATACCATGGCGATGGACCATCTTTCTCTATGATTAGACGCGATTCAACACCTTCCTCACAGGCCAGGCCTGCCAATTCATCTGGACTAATAGGGCTTTGGTAGCTGGGTAGAGCATTACGAATGAGTAAGGGTCGTTTTTGCCAATACTCTTGTAAAAATGTCTCGGTTGAGAGGTCTCCAAGTAGGGATGGTGTTTTCGTCATGGGGAGATAATGCCACAAGCCGCTACTTAATAACTAGTCTCTTTTTAACCTTTGTAACCCCCGGTGTACATAGCATTCCGGGCAGGGATACTTTTTCTGGCTTGGTTTAAAAAGCGGCGTATCCTTTACAACAAATCAGAGGCTTACAAAAGATATGTCGTTTTTGGACGGAAAATCCCTAGTACCCCTTATTGATTTAGAATTATGACCAGGCAAAAAAAAGCTGCACTATGAGGGAAAGTGCAGCTAGTTGAGTCGGATTGCGATTGTAGGATAGTCTAGGGAGAGACAGTCAGAGACTGTATCGCAATCCGATGCTTACAATTATGGTGTATTAATCAATAGATTTCTGTGAAGGTGGTCACGTTGAGCAAAAAAAAGAAGGGGTGCTGGGGAGCACCCCTTTCGAAGGGGAGGTGTGACCAATATCGGGGGGGGTGATATGTTTGGCCACTGTAATCACTAATTGCACTATGCATGCCACGTAATATCATTTAATCGAAAATACTGCTGAGTATATCGAAAATTGCACACCAATAGGTTGAATATTCAGCTTGAATTTGTTGGTAGAAGTACGCTAAATATTTGTAATTTAAGGACAAAAAAAGGTTTGAGCATAACAAAATATTTGCATTGGCACTATTCTAAATAGTGGCTAGTAAGCAATATGCAAAAATCTTCGCAGGAAAAATTGCGAATTTAATGTGACGCAGTTTCGAATAAAGTGACATTTAGTGTTAGCGTCGGTCAAAATTTGGTCAACTTAGTGACAAAATTGGCATTTTCGTTAAAAATCTTTAGATATCTTTACCCAGGGCTTCAGCAATTCCAATGTAATTGCTGGGGCTAAGTTCGTGCAGTTCTGATTTGACTTCTTTGGGGAGATCCAAGGAATCAATAAATCCTTTGATGGCTTCTTTATCAATTTCTTTGCCACGCGTGAATTCTTTCAATTGTTCGTAGGGATTTTCCAACCCAAATCGCCGCATTACCGTTTGAATGGGCTCGGCTAATACAGCCCAGTTTGCATCAAGGTCGGCGTTTAACTTGGGTGCGTTCACTTCCAGCTTTGAGATTCCCTTTAGCGTTGATGCATAGGCAATTAAAGAATGTGCAACTCCCACACCCAAATTTCGTAACACTGTCGAGTCAGTTAAGTCTCTTTGCCATCTTGATATGGGTAATTTTTGACTAAGGTGTGTAAATAAGGCATTGGCAATCCCTAGATTGCCCTCAGAGTTTTCAAAATCGATGGGATTAACCTTGTGTGGCATAGTAGACGAACCGACTTCGTTACCAATGGTTTTTTGTTTAAAGTAGCCAATGGAAATATAACTCCATATATCTCGATCAAAATCCAAAAGAATATTATTAAAACGACTAGTGGCATCGAATAACTCTGCGATGTAGTCATGGGGTTCAATTTGTGTGGTGTATGCATTCCAATCCAAGCCCATTTCAGTGACAAAATGTTCGGCTATTTTTGGCCAATCCAAATCTTTATAAGTGGCATAATGCGCATTATAATTTCCCACCGCACCGTTAATCTTGCCGAGAATCGCCGTATTAGCGACTTGTTGACGTTGTCGCTCGAGTCTATGGATTACGTTTGCCATTTCTTTTCCCAATGTCGTTGGCGAAGCTGGTTGGCCGTGAGTACGAGACAACATGGGTTGTTGGTAGTAGGTGTGAGCCATTTTTCGAATAGCATCAATGACATCGTCCATATTTGGTAATAAGACATTGTTGCGTGCTTTTTTGAGAATTAAACCATAAGCAAGATTGTTAATGTCTTCCGAGGTACAGGCAAAATGTATAAAGTTGGCAATGGCTGTTAGCTCTTTATTGCCGCTGGTTTTTTCTTGCAAAAAGTACTCTATGGCCTTCACATCATGGTTTGTAGAGCGTTCGATCTCTTTTACTTTTAAGGCATCTTCCAGGGAAAAGTTTTCAGCAATGGAACCCAGGATTTTTTTAGCCTGTTCACTTAAGCTTGGGATTTCCGTAATATTGGGGTTATCGGCGAGGGTTTGTAACCAAAGCACTTCCACTTGTACACGGTGCTTTATCAAGCCATATTCACTAAATAGTGATCTCAAATCCTTACATTTTGTATTATATCTTCCATCCACTGGGGAAATAGCAGTTAAAGCAGTGAGTTCCATAGTGACTCCATTAAGAAAATAATTGATTACATTACACTAGTTTTGCCCTATGGCGTCATGAATCTGTATAATGTTGCCTATTAACTGTACATCGATGGTCGCTAGTAGTGACTATCTTCATGATTTAGCTATTCTTTTAATAGTATGCCGTGGTTAGTTTTTGCATTATATAAGTTTTTATAACTCTACGGTATAAAATTACTGGTCAACTTGTAAAATAAGTCAGCTTTTGTTTCAGGCTGCACTGAGTAGGATTCTCCATGATTAAAGAATATGAACAACACGTTGCAGAACGTGCAGAACAAGGGCTGCCTCCTTTGGCTTTAGATTCTCAACAAGTGGCCTCTTTGATTGAGTTAATTAAGTCTCCACCCGCAGGGCAGGAAAAACACCTTGTTGATTTGCTGACCCATCGTGTGCCCCCTGGCGTTGACCAAGCGGCTTTTGTGAAGGCAGGTTTTCTAGCGGCTGTTGCGAAAGGAGAAGTACAAACTCCTCTCATTGATTCGCTCGCTGCAACCTATTTATTGGGTACTATGTTAGGTGGATACAATATTCAACCCTTGGTTGATTTACTTGAATATGAACCATTAGCCCCAGTCGCCGCAAAAGCGCTGAGTAGAACTTTGCTAATATTTGACGCCTATCACGACATTGCTGAAAAAGCCAAAACGAATAAGTTTGCCCACCAAATCATAGAATCCTGGGCTAACGCGGAGTGGTTTACGCATCGCAGTCCTATGCAGGAGTCTATTAAACTTGTCGTACTAAAAGTTCCGGGTGAAACAAATACCGACGATTTATCACCGGCATCCGAGGCTTGGAGTAGACCAGATATTCCATTGCACGCCAAAAGCATGCTGACGACAAAAATGCCAGAGGCATTAAAAACAATCGAAGATTTGAAAAAAAATGGCCTGCCGATAGCGTATGTGGGAGATGTGGTTGGTACGGGTTCATCCAGAAAATCGGCTATTAATTCAATTTTGTGGTATCTGGGGCAGGAGATTCCTCATGTACCCAATAAACATCAAGGTGGCGTAATTCTGGGCGGGCAAATCGCACCTATTTTCTATAATACTGCTGAAGATTCCGGCGCCTTGCCCATTGAATGTGATGTGTCAAAAATGAATACTGGCGACACAATTATTATTAAGCCCTTTGAAGGGAGAATACTAAACGAAGCTGGGGACGTGCTGAGTGAATTTAATTTGTCTCCAACTACCATGGCCGATGAAGTTCGTGCCGGTGGGCGTATTCCCCTCATTATTGGTAGATCGTTAACCGATAAAACCCGAGAGAGTTTGGGGTTGGAACCTAGTGATGTATTTTTACGACCAACACCTGTAAAAGATTCATCAAAGGGTTACACATTAGCGCAGAAAATTGTAGGTCGCGCGTGTGGAATAGAAGGGATTCGCCCCGGAACTTATTGTGAACCCAGAATGACTACCGTAGGCTCACAAGATACCACCGGTGCTATGACGCGTGACGAATTAAAAGAACTGGCCTGTCTTGGATTTTCGGCCGACTTGGTTATGCAAAGTTTTTGTCATACGGCCGCTTATCCAAAACCCATCGATATCAGATTGCAGCATGATTTGCCCGAGTTTATCCAAAACCGCGGTGGTATTTCATTAAGACCTGGAGACGGAATAATCCATTCGTGGTTAAACCGAATGTTATTACCCGATACAGTGGGCACCGGTGGTGATTCACATACCCGTTTTCCCATAGGTATTAGTTTTCCTGCTGGTTCGGGTCTTGTTGCCTTTGCTGCTGCGATAGGAGTCATGCCCTTGGACATGCCCGAGTCAGTATTGGTGCGTTTTAAGGGTGAAATGCAAGCGGGCATTACCCTGAGGGATTTGGTTAACGCTATCCCTTATGTTGCCATTCAACGTGGTTTGCTAACCATTGATAAGTCGGGCAAAAAAAACGTGTTTTCCGGACGTATTTTGGAAATTGAAGGTTTACCAGATCTCAAAGTTGAGCAGGCGTTTGAATTTTCTGATGCGTCAGCGGAGCGCTCAGCGGGTGGATGTACGGTTCGATTATCGGAAGAACCTATAAGAGAGTATCTGAATTCCAATATCACCTTGTTAAAATGGATGCTTGCCATGGGTTATGGTGATGAGCGAACTGTGCAAAGACGTATAGATGCAATGCAAAACTGGCTCGATAATCCAAATCTTTTACAACCAGATGCTGATGCAGAATATGTCGAAATAATTGAGATCGATCTGAATGAAATAACTGAGCCTTTGTTAGCTTGTCCCAATGACCCGGATGACATTAAACCGTTATCTGCGGTCTCAGGAGAAAAAATCGATGAAGTATTTATTGGATCCTGTATGACCAATATTGGCCATTATCGTGCGGCCGGTAAAGTACTCGAAAACAGTGGCGCCGTACCGACGAAATTGTGGATCGCACCGCCAACCAAAATGGATGCTCATCAACTAACTGAAGAAGGCTATTATAGTATCTTTGGTCGTGTAGGTGCTCGTATTGAGGTTCCAGGTTGTTCATTGTGTATGGGGAATCAGGCGCGCGTCGCTGATAATGCTACCGTTGTATCCACTTCCACTAGAAACTTTCCAAATCGACTAGGTAAGGGTGCAAATGTCTATTTAGCTTCGGCTGAGTTGGCTGCCGTAGTGTCGACATTGGGAAAAATTCCGGATGTTAAGGAGTATTTGGAAGCGGTTAAACATCTCGAGCCCATGGCAGATGAGGTCTATCGGTATTTGAATTTTGACCAGATGGAAGATTACCAATCCATTGCTGATAGTGTGGTAGCGGTGACTTTGGAGTAATACCGAAATTGACTGTAGCGTGTGCCGTGCGCACGTTTACTTTGCAATACCCCCCAAACACCACGTGCGCACAGCACACGCTACGCCACTGCCAGCGACGTACGGTGGGTGGTATGCATTCCCACGCACGAGCGTGGGAATGAGATCTTACAATCTAATGCAATATCCGTTTTTCTTGTTTTAATAATTTCTGCGCTTCGTCTAAAAATACTTTACGTTTAAACAATATCTGCCAGCGTTTACCGCCACATTGATGCCAGAGAACCGCAGAACGTATTGCGGCCAATAGCAGGGCTCTGATTTTGTTGGCATTATCGGGATTGGATAAATGGTTTTGTTCACCGTTTACAATTATTTTTGGTTTTAGTGTGCTAACGGTTTGAGTGTATATTTCGGCGAGATTTGCAATAACGTTTTCATGTGTTTTTGAAAAATGTTCTGCTTGAGCAGTGGCTTTGTCTACGCCTATGCTTATTTTTTTTAATAATTCCGGGTGCTTTGCTAGTTTTTTTTCCAAGACCAAAATGCTAATAACATATTTGGTTAC
>Ga0316187_10001851_pt1 | contig 18480 bp, 12 predicted proteins | sample CroRivburrow1_MG_FD_204927 | JGI IMG/M metagenome (GOLD analysis project Ga0316187, IMG submission 204927) | Coastal sediment microbial communities from Maine, United States - Cross River worm burrow 1 | ecosystem: Environmental > Aquatic > Marine > Coastal > Sediment | place: USA: Maine...
ACCTCAATCGTCAGCCCATGAACACTCGATTTGTCCTCTTCCGCCATGGCTAATTGCAGGGTTGATTCGTCTATAAACCCCAGTTGCTGCATGCGATTAAGGATGTAACTACGTCGAATTAAGGCTCGTTCTGGATTAACGATGGGATTGTAGCGTGACGGGGCCTTGGGCAGGCCGGCAATCATAGCCATCTGGGCGATACTGAGCTCGTCGATGGTTTTGCCGTAATAGACCTGGGCAGCAGAGGCGATACCGTAGGCACGGTTACCAAGATAGATTTTGTTCAAATATAGTTCAAGGATGTTTTCCTTGCTGAGTTCACGTTCGATTTTCAGCGATAAAAATATCTCGCTGAGCTTGCGCAGATAGGTTTTTTCACGGCTGAGAAAAAAGTTTCTGGCCACCTGCATGGTGATGGTGCTGCCACCCTGAGACTTTCTGCCCGTACGGGCCAGATTAACTACCGCACGAAGTATGCCGTGATAGTCGACACCTGGATGGACAAAAAAGCGGTCATCTTCGGCGGCTAGAATGGCCTGAATCATTTTTTCAGGGATCTGTTCATATTTAAGCGGGGTACGTTTCATCTTGCCGAATTCGGCAATTAACTGGTGATCGTTGCTGTATACCCGCAGAGGTACCTGAAGACGAATATCCCGTAGGGCCTCGATTGGCGGCAGGCGCGGAGTAATATAGAGATAGCTGCCAAATAAGGAAAGTAGGCCGATAGCGAACGAAGCGGCTAATCCAATCAGGACCAGGCGGGCGAATTTGGGTAGTTGAGTCATGTTTTCAGGCGTCGATGTCATAAATAATAATGATTTAGTATAAAACTTTTTTGTCTAATGGACGATAAGATTGTGAATAGTAAATAATTATTGCTTTTTAATGTCTTAATCCCTATATATAGGTTAGCCAGGTGCAAGCTATATATAGCGACAGCGGGAAGGCAAACATTTAGCATGGAAAGTATTGATGCGATTATTTGAGAAAGCTGCACCACCTTTAATCGGGCTGGATATTAGCTCGACATCGGTGAAATTACTGGAGCTGGGCCAGGTTGGCGAACGTTATCGGGTCGAGAGTTATGCCGTGGTTCCACTGCCACCTAATGCCGTGGAAGAAAAGAATCTGGTTGATGTAGAGGCAGTAGGGGCTGCGATCAACCGTGCGGTTCGTCGTGCCGGCACCCGAAGTAAAAATATTGCAGCAGCAGTGGCCGGTTCGGCCGTTATTACCAAAGTTATTTCCATGCCCGCCTCGCTTAGTGATGATGAAATGGCCGATCAATTGACGCTGGAAGCCGATCAATATATTCCCTATCCGATGGAAGAAATCAATATGGATTTTGAGATCATAGGGCCCACTGAGAATGATGAAGAGATGGTCGATGTATTGTTGGCTGCATCACGGAGTGAGAACGTTGAAATTCGGGTGGCCGCCTGCGATCTGGCTGGTTTGAATGCAAAGGTAATTGATGTTGAGGCCTTTGCTATGGAATCTGCGTTCTCATTACTGGGGCAGCAATTGCCGGATAACGGGATTGGTAAAACTATCGCAATTGTCGATATTGGTGCAACAATGACTACGCTCAGTGTTTCACATGATTTTAATGTTATTTACACTCGTGAACAGGTTTTTGGCGGCAAGCAGTTGACTGAGGAAATTCAGAGTCGCTACGGGCTTTCCTATGAAGAGGCTGGTTTGGCGAAAAAGCAGGGCGGGTTGCCTGATGATTATGAGGCAGATATTTTACAGCCATTCAAGGAATCGCTGGCACAGCAGGTCAGTCGATCTTTGCAGTTCTTTTTTTCATCGAGCCAGCATGCGACGGTAGATCATATTGTCCTGGCCGGTGGTTGTGCTTCCATACCGGGTGTTGACCAGATGGTGGAGGATAAGCTGAGTATTACCACCTCCGTAGCTAACCCGTTCGCCAATATGTCGCTGGCTTCAAGAATAAAACCCGATGCTATCTATACCGATGCTCCGGCCTTGATGATCGCATGTGGCCTGGCTATGCGGAGGTTTGACGTAAAATGACACGTATCAATCTTTTGCCATGGCGTGAAATGCTGCGTAAGGAAAAGCAGCGTCAATTTATTTCTGTTGCAATAAGTGCGGCGGTTCTGATGTCGATGATTATTCTGTATATCCATATGCATATTGGTGCTCAGATCAAATCACAGACTGCGCGAAATGAATATCTGAACAAGGAAATTAACAGCGTTGAAAAGAAAATCAAGGAAATACAGGCGCTGGAATCAGAAAAAAAGAATTTGTTGGCACGTATGAATGTCATTCAGCAATTGCAGGGTAAGCGACCTGAGATTGTACACCTGTTTTATGAATTGATGAGTAACGTTCCTTCCGGAATATATTTGACTTCTGTTAAGCAGAAAGGGGCGGCTCTGGTGATCGAAGGAGTGGCCCAGTCTAACGCAAGGGTATCAGCCTTTATGCGTAATCTTGCCTTGACTGACTGGCTTGAAGAGCCACGCCTGGAGGTTATACAGGCAAAGCAGAAGAAGGGTGAGGAGCGTACCAGTACATTCAAATTACATGTGCAGCAGACCCAGCAGGAAGTACAGGGTTAAGGTGGCGGAAATATGAATATAAATTTTGATCTGTCAGACCTGAATAACATTGATTTCAATGATGTGGCCAGATGGCCGATGGCGCTTAAGGTGATCGCTATTATATTGTTGTGTGCGGCGGTGTTAGGGGCCGGTATTTGGTTTGATACCCGTAATCAATTAGATATTCTGGAAAAGGCGGGTAAGAAAGAACTGGAGTTGAAGAAAACCTTCGCCAAAAAGCAGACTAAGGCTGCGAATCTGGATGATTACAGGGCGCAAATGGATGAGATGAAGAAGTCCTTTGGTACCATGTTGCGCCAGCTGCCAGGAGAGACCGAGGTAGAGGCCTTGCTGGTGGATATTTCCCAGACAGGACTGGCTAACGGGCTTGAATTTGAATTATTCAAGCCGGGTAATGAGACCCCTGCAGAATTTTATGCCGAGTTGCCGATACAGATAAAGGTGGTTGGAAATTATCATGATTTTGGTCGTTTTGTCAGTGATGTTGCGGCATTGCCACGCATTGTGACCTTGCATAATTTTTCTATCAAGTCAGCTAAAGCTAAGGATGGCTTGATAATGGAAGCGACAGCAAAGACCTATCGCTATCTGGATGAGGAGTAGCGGCACGTGGTTGGTAGAAAAAAAATACAGCAGACGATGTCAGTTAAATTACCAGGAAAAGGGCTGTGTCTGGCCGGAATCATCCTGGCGGTTATGTTATTGAGTGGCTGTAGTGATCAGAATCTGGGCGATTTACAAAACTATGTGAGTGATGTGAAGGCGCGCAAGGGCAGGGTTGAGCCCCTGCCTGTTTTTGAAGCGGTAGAGATGTACGTCTATAAGTCTGATGATAAGAAAGATCCGTTTACGAACTGGAAAACAGAGGTAGCCCCTGTTGGTAATGGTCAGGGCAATGGTGGTGGAATGGCTCCCGATGACCAGCGTCAACGTGAGGAGCTGGAGGCCTTTCCACTTGATACCTTGAGAATGATGGGGATTCTGGAAATGAAGGGTACTCGCTGGGGACTGATTAAGGCCTCGGACGGTATCGTTTATCGGGTCAGGAAAGGTAATTATATGGGGCAAAATTTTGGCAAGATTACTGAGGTGGCGCCGGAAAATATTGTATTAATTGAGATTGTCCCGAATGGTTTAGGTGGTTGGGAGCGGCGTGAGGCCTCCCTAACTTTGAATATGGAATAATTTGTATAATGAGAGATAAGACAATGACGAAAAGTCAGTGTAATCAGGCGTTTGGTTTACGGGCCCTGTTTCAAGGTATGGCACATACCGCATACGGATTATTAATCCTGATGGTAATGATGTGGCCAATGCTGGTGATGGCTGTTGTGGACAGCTCATCAGATCAGGGGCGCTCACTGGATGACATTAAGGTGATGGCCCTGCCCGGAAATAAAGTACAAATCAAGTTGACCACATCCGGTGCTGGAACATTGGCTGCACCAAAGAGTTTTACGACCGGGAAACCTGCCCGTATTGCCCTGGACTTACCCGGCACAAGCAGTAATGTGGCAAAACGACAGAAGGTGGGGGTTGGTGTTGCTAGCAGCATTAATGCCATCTCTGCCAAGGGGCGTACGCGCATTGTGATGAATCTGACCCAGCTTGTGCCCTATGATATTCGTGTCGATGGCGGTGATATCTATATTATTTTGCAGTCTGATGCCACTGTAGCTTTAGAGCAGGATAAGATTGAGCCGATAGCGGCGCCAGTGCAGAAAGAGGTTATCCTGGGTGCGGCTGAGGAGGCCGATTACAGCATTCGTAAAATTGATTTTCGTCGTGATGTTAAAGGGGCAGGCAGGGTGGTTGTTTCCTTGTCCGATGCCAGTTTACCCATTGATATTCGTGAAGAGCGTGGGCGGGTAATTGTTAATTTTATTGGTACCCGTCTGCCGTCTGAGCTGGAGCAGCGTCTGGATGTGATGGATTTTGCCACGCCGGTTAAGCAGGTCGACACCTTTCAACGTGGCAATAATGTTCAGATGATTGTCGCCGCTGATGGTCGCTATGAACAGCTGACCTATCAGGCCGATAACACCTTTACCATTGAGGTCCGTCCGGTTGTAAAAGAGGAGCAGGAACAGCAACGCAAGCGCGAAACAGGTTATGTCGGGGATAAGCTGACGCTAAATTTTCAGGACATCGAAGTACGGGCCGTATTACAGTTGATTGCTGATTTTACCGGTTTGAATATGGTAACCAGTGATACCGTCAAGGGTAATGTAACGCTACGCCTGAATAATGTCCCCTGGGATCAGGCCCTGGATTTGATTCTGCGAACCAAGGGGCTGGATATGCGCAAGGCGGGCAATGTCATCATGGTAGCACCGAGTCAGGAGATTGCCGCCCGCGAGAAGCAGGAATTCGAATCGCAGCAACAGATTGCCGAGCTGGCACCCTTGTTTACGGATAATATCCAGATCAATTATGCCAAGGCCGATGAAATTGCGGCATTACTGAAAATGGAAGGTAATTCACTGTTGTCTGAGCGAGGTAGTACCGCTACGGACGAACGTACCAATATCCTGTTGGTACAGGACACATCAGAAAAGCTTATAGAGATCAAAAGACTGGTAGCGAAACTGGATGTGCCGATCAGGCAGGTTCTGATCGAATCACGGGTTGTGGTTGCAAACGATGATTTTAGCAAAGAGATGGGTGTTCGTTTTGGCTTGCAGGAACATAGTACTATCTCAATAGACGGTAAACCGGGTGTGGGCGCGATTTCAGGTTCGCAGGAACAAGCCAGCATTCAGGCGCGTAGAGAAGACACGAATTTTGGGCGGCCGGCGCCGTTATCAAACCTGAATTTACATGATTCTTTAGATGATCCGGAAGTTGTCAATGATCGCCTAAATGTGAATCTTCCGGTAATTGGAAATGCTGGCCGACTTGCATTGGCGTTACTTGGAAATGACTATTTACTGGATCTCGAGTTGTCTGCCATGCAGGCCGAAGGTCGGGGCGAGGTCGTGTCCAGTCCGCGGGTGGTGACATCGAATCAAAGTGAGGCCCTGATTAGGCAGGGTGTGGAGGTGCCGTATCAGCAGGCCTCATCCAGTGGTGCAACCAATGTCGCGTTCAAGGCCGCGGTGCTGGAGCTGAAGGTTGTGCCGCAGATCACTCCAGACGACAAGGTCATTATGGATCTGGACGTCAGCAAGGATAGCGTCGGTGATGTGACTGCGGGTATTCCGAGCATCAATACCCGTAATGTAACGACTCAGGTGCTGGTCAATAATGGTGAAACGGTTGTGATTGGCGGCATCTATGAGCAGGTGAAAAATGAGGGTGTTGACAAGATACCTTTGCTGGGTGACCTACCACTGATTGGCGTGTTATTCCGTCATAAATACAAGGTCGATGATCAGGCTGAATTATTGATCTTCGTGACACCAAAGATACTTAAAGACTCTCTGGGTGCATCGACATCGAGTCTGCTTAGTAGTCGCTAGATTACGAGCTCCTGAACAGGCACCCCTGAAATCAGGGGTGCCTGTTGTATTTTGAAGGGTCTGGCTTGCTTTCATCGGACTATTCTGCAAATCTTCATAGCATGAATAAACAGAATATTTTTTTGATTGGATTAATGGGGGCTGGCAAAACGACTATCGGTCGGCAACTGGCCCGTGAGCTGGGATGTGAATTCATCGATAGTGATCATGAAATTGAGCATCGTACCGGTGCCGATATCCCATGGATTTTTGATATTGAAGGTGAACAGGGCTTTCGTGAGCGCGAACGGGCCGTGATTGATGATCTATCTCAGCGTCAGGGCATTGTCCTGGCCACTGGCGGCGGGGCAGTGCTGGATATCTCTAATCGCAAACATTTGGCTGCGCGCGGGCTGGTGGTATATCTGCGCGCATCGGTGGAACGTCTGGTACAGCGTACCGCGAGAGATAAGAACCGACCATTATTACAAACGGACGATCCGGCTCACCGTCTGCAACGTCTGTATGATGAACGTGATCCCCTCTACCGTGAGATTGCCGATTTTATTGTTGATACAGATAATCGGAATGTGTCTAATAGTGTAAAGATGATAACGAACAAATTTAATAAACAGGCGCTGAATGAAGGTCCATAATGAGTCTTTTTAATAAAGCTGGCTGGCATTGATGGGCGCACTATGAAGATACTTGGCGTTGATCTTGGTGATCGAAGTTATCCAATCTATATTGGTGCCGGGTTGCTTGGCCGGAGCGACCTGCTGCAGCCTCTGATACAGGGCCGGCAGGTCATGATTGTCAGCAATGAGACAGTGGCGCCACTTTATTTGCAGGCCCTGCAGGCGGCCTTGCATGATTGTCAGGTTGAATCGGTTATCCTGCCTGATGGTGAGCAGTTCAAGACGCTGATGGTCTGGAATACCATTTTTGACGCCTTGCTTGAGGCGCGATTTGATCGCGGCTGTATTGTGCTGGCACTGGGCGGCGGCGTGGTGGGTGATATGGCGGGGTTTGCCGCGGCCAGTTATCAGCGTGGGGTAGGTTTTATTCAGATCCCGACGACATTACTGGCCCAGGTGGATTCCTCGGTAGGTGGCAAGACCGGGGTTAATCATGCCCTTGGTAAAAATATGATTGGCGCCTTTTATCAGCCGCAATGTGTGATTGCCGATACCCGGGTATTGAGTACGCTGGATGACAGACAATTGCGGGCTGGTATCGCCGAGGTTATTAAATACGGTCTGATTCGGGATCGGGAGTTTTTCACGTGGCTGGAAGATAATATCCCGGCCTTGCTGGCCCGGGATGAGGTGGCATTGGCATATGCCATCGAACATTCATGCCAGAATAAGGCAGAAATCGTTGCCGCCGATGAGCATGAAAGCGGTGTTCGTGCGCTGCTTAATCTTGGGCACACCTTTGGTCATGCCATAGAGACCGGTATGGGTTACGGCTGCTGGTTACATGGTGAGGCGGTGGCAGCCGGCATGTGTATGGCCGCTGACCTGTCCCATAGATTGCATCGCCTCGATGACGAGGCGTTGGCGCGCTGCCTAAGTCTGGTTGAGCGAGCCGGTTTGCCCGTCATGGCGCCGGAAAGTTTGTCCGTCGAATGCCTGTTAGAGTTGATGGCGGTGGACAAAAAGGTACAGGGTGGCCGGATTCGCCTGGTATTGCTGGATGCGATTGGTCAGGCGCGTGTTGATGGTGGCTATGATCCGGCCCTGTTGCGCGAAACATTGATGCTTATGCGGGCTTGACTATGAGGTGTGCACCGATGCCGGATTTACACCCCTATGCAGCCAGTGAAAGCAATTCATCCGGACGTCTTTTTTTTGAGTCCAGCCCTGATTACCGCAGTGAATATCAGCGTGACAGAGATCGTATCGTTCATTCGGCAGCCTTCCGGCGTCTGGAATACAAGACCCAGGTGTTTGTTAATCATGAGGGGGATATGTTTCGTACCCGACTGACTCATTCTATCGAAGTAGCGCAGATTGGACGCTCGATAGCCCGTGTTCTCGGAATTAACGAAGACCTGACTGAATCTATCGCATTGGCACATGATCTGGGGCATACCCCGTTTGGTCATGCTGGGCAGGATGCATTGAACCAGTGTATGAAAGATTTTGGCGGTTTTGAGCATAACCTGCAATCATTGCGTGTAGTTGATGAGCTGGAAGAACGTTATGCCGAATTTAGCGGGCTGAATCTAACCTTTGAAACCCGAGAAGGTATTTTAAAACATTGCTCGACCCAGCGTGCGCTAGAACTCGGTGATGTGGGGCAGCGTTTTATTGATGGCAGACAGCCGGGGCTGGAGGCGCAATTGGTTAATCTGGCCGATGGCATTGCCTATAATAATCATGATGTCGATGATGGTTTGCGTTCGGGGCTGCTGAGCATTGAACAATTGTCGGAAATACATTTGTTTCAGGAGCAGTACGATATTGTTAATGCGGCCTATCCAACACTACCGCAGCGCCGTGTCATTCATGAGGTGGTACGGCGGATGATTAATTGTCAGGTCACCGATTTGATAGAAACCAGTACAGCACGGATTGTGGCGCTGGCGCCGCAGACATTGGCCGACGTGCGCAATGCCGGGCAGGCGTTGATTGGCTTCAGTGATGAAATGGCCGAACATAATCAGCGTCTAAAACGTTTTTTGCGTAATAATCTGTATCAGCATTATAAGGTCCGGCGCATGAGCACCAAGGCGGGCCGCATTATTTCATCGTTATTCAGGGCTTTTATTGATGATTCGCGTTTGCTGCCACCGGATTATTATGATCGCCTTGATTTGCTTGATAAGGGTCAGGGCAGCACCGGACAGGCTCGTATCGTAGCGGATTATATCGCCGGTATGACTGATCGTTTTGCGATTGGTGAATATGAGCGAATGTTTGACCCGGGGCAGCTGACTTAAATGGACTGTTGCCAATGCCCGCGTGTTTGATGTGTTTTAAGTGGCATAGTTTGTAATAAATCATTTATATGCGTATATATATGCAAACAATGAGCGTTCCTGGCAGCGCGCCCCGTTATTATCAGTTGATTCTGCAGGAGGAATTACTGGGTGGCTGGTCATTGATACGTGAATGGGGTGCCCAGGGTACCCGTGGTCGTAGTAAACGTGAAGACTTTCCCGGCCTTGATGAGGCAGAACAAGCCCTGCTGGCCTATCGAGATGCGCAACTGCAACGTGGATACCGGGTGGTCTTTGTTCAGGGGGAGGAGGCATCAAGCTAATGTTCGACAAATTATTGTCGCAGTCTGTTAGCCGGCAGGGTGATGATTCCGTTACCTCACTACCACGGCCATTTCCTGAGAATAGCGGTGAAAATTATTTTGCCGGCGATGCCAGCCGTGTGCAGCGACTGAACTTATTGACCCATCTGGTGCCTTATGGTGGCGTGTTGCTGATACTGGGTGAAAGTGGTGTCGGTAAGACTGCATTGCTACAGCAAATACAGATAAAATCCAGCGATTCCTGCCGCATCTGTCAGCTTAGTACCGCTGCCTGTATCGATCCGCGACAGGCATTGAGCGAAATGCTGGATTGTTTTGCCTGGCAGGCCGATGCCGATCGTAGTCTGGGTGGTGCCCAGTTGCGGATATTGCGAGAACATTTAGGTATCTTGCGTCGCAATGGTTATGCACCCGTGTTGATTATTGATGACGCCGACGCCTTGTCTGATACAGTTTTCGGTGTACTGGATCAATTATTTGATGGCGATAGTTCTGATTTACTGACCCTGGTGCTGGCTGGTGAAGCAGATTTGAAGAAACGCTTATCTGGCCCCTTGTTACAACCGCTGAATAGCCATATCACCCATGAACTTGAGTTACAGCCTTTTTCGGCCGAAGAGCAGGCGGATTATATTCATCAGCATCTGGTGTGGGCCGGGATAGAAGGCGTCGGCCCGTTTAAGGCCTCAGCGTTGAAGTTTATCTATGTGGCGTCGCGTGGCGTGCCGCAACGGATCAATGAGCTGGCGCGGGTCTTCTGGGATAATAAAAAAGGCAGCACTGAGGCAGTCGCCAGCGTGTCGACATGGTGGCGCCTTCCATGGTTAAAACAGCTGCGTTATGTTTTGCCGCTGGTGCTGATTAGTTCAACGGCGGCAGTTTTCCATAATGAAATTCGTACGGCCATCTTTCCATCGCCTCCGGTGTCGGCGGAGCTAGCGAAGGGTCCAACCGTAGCGCTGGATAGTCAGCCGAAGAAATCTATTGAGGGGAAACGTGATCAGGCGTCACTGGCCAGGACGGTTATTGCTCCGGAAGCGGTATCATCGAATCCGCGATCATTGCAGGATGCCTCGGCGATGAATGCAAATCAAGCGGCCATTCTGACGACGGATGCCGGAAAGTCTGCTTCGCAGTCCGGGTTAATACCGGAGTCTGAATCAAAGGTAGTGCCAGATTCAGCAGTTAAAGATAATGTTGTAGCCGAACTGGCCGGACTCAACTCGGTTGCCGATGGCCCTGTTAGACAAACAGATTCCGAATTATTGCATCAGCCCATGCCCGGTGTGGCTGCTGATGAAGTGGTGGCGGATAGTGGAGCATCGGACCAGATAGCGCCATCGATTAGCAGCGAGACCGGGGATGTTACGGATCCACTTGTTCAGCAACCGATTCAGAGGCTTGCCGGGAATCAACCCCGGAATCTGCCTTCGCCGACATTACCGAAACCTGCGGGAACATCTGCAGCAGCCCGGGTTGTGATAAATAGTATGGCTGCGGCCAAGACATCTACGATGACAACGGCTGAGGGCGGGCGCGGTGTATCCGTTGATAGTGGAAAGCGTGATGATGACTGGTGGCTGGCACAGTCTGATGGACAATTTGCCGTGCAGTTATTGGCCATGGAGGAGCGGGTGGTCAAGGAGTATATCGGGCGTCATGCCTTGAAAGACAGGGTGGCGACATTCCGGGTGCAGGGCGGTGGGCAGCCTTTGCTGGCGGCGGCCCTGGGGCCATATGCAACGCAGGCCGAGGCTGGTGCGGCGGCGCAGCATTGGCGGCAACAATTACCGGGTGTAAAACCCTGGGTCAGAACTGTGGCCTCGATTCAACAGGCAGTGGCAGATTATCGTCGCCAGCAACAGCCTGGCTGGTTGGCGCTGGTGGCCCGGCATGAGCAGCAGCTGTTGCAACAACTGCCGCAGAATTATGCCGTACAGTTAATGGCCATGGATCAAAAATCTGTGACCGCCTTTGTTGCAAAACATGGCCTGCTAAACCGGGTCGTTTATTTCCGTACCCGATCCGGGGGACAGGAGCTATATGCCGCTTTGCTGGGTTCTTTTTCCAGTCGTCAGCAGGCCCTTGATGCCGGTCATGAAATCGCTCGTCAGGCTGAGGGTGTGCGGCCATGGGTGCGTAGCCTGGCATCGGTGCAGCAGGTGATTCGGACCCAGCGTGATCGTCCCCGCTGATTTATTTAACCGCCCATTTCCTGTCGAAACAACCCCTAAATCATTGCTTTTAATGAAGTTGTTTCTTTGTTTTTTTATGTGTCTCCGGCCCTGCTGATATTGAACACTGGCCAGCCTATGCGTATAATCTGTCTGTTTCGCCCGTGATTCGGCCTGATGATGGTCAATTTGTCGGAGAGCATCCTGTTTATAATCAGGTATTGCCCGTCAGACACGATGCGAAGGATGATTGTTTCCGGATGGCCATTGATGGTTTCCCGACAGTATTTATAGGGTGCCCCTGTTAGCAGGGGGTGCTTCCACAGCTCCATGAAGACGGAAAGAGTGTAATGACGGATAAAACAAGTCGTTCCTTACGGCCTGGTAAACAGGGCCTGTATGAACCGGCCAATGAACATGATGCCTGTGGTGTCGGTTTTGTTGCCCATGTTAAAGGCCATAAGAATCACCAGATCGTTTGCCAGGGTCTGCAAATTCTGGAAAATTTAACCCATCGTGGCGCTACCGGGGCTGATCCGCTGGCCGGTGATGGGGCCGGTATCCTGATCCAGATGCCCGATGATTTTTTGCGGCGCGAGGCACAGGTCAATGAAATTGCTCTACCCCAGCCCGGTGACTATGGTGTGGGAGTGTTGTTCCTGCCCCAGAATGATAAGGCGCGGGCGGAATGTGAAGGTATTATTAAAGAATGTATCAGCGCCGAGGGTCAGCAGCTATTGGGCTGGCGTGATGTGCCGACCTGCAATGAGGGGCTGGGTGAGGGTGTTAAGGCCGTAGAACCCTGTGTGCGCCAGGTTTTTATCGGTCGTGGTGATGTCTGTACCGACCAGAATGCCTTCGAGCGCAAATTATTCGTGATTCGCAAACAGGCCGAGCATGCCATCCAGGGGCTACAACTGGATGAGATGTTTTATGTGCCATCGATGTCCAGTCGTCTGTTATCGTACAAGGGCATGTTGCTGTCCGATCAGGTGGGAGAATATTTTCCTGACTTGAAGGATGAAAGCATGGTATCTGCCCTGGCGCTGGTCCATCAGCGTTTTTCCACCAATACCTTTCCGTCATGGGATCTGGCCCAGCCGTTCCGGATGATTGCCCATAACGGTGAAATCAATACTGTGCGTGGTAATGTTAACTGGATGGCGGCACGTCGCAATGCCATGTCATCAAAGGTGCTGGGCGAAAACCTGGATAAATTATGGCCGCTGATTGATGAAGGGCAGTCTGATTCAGCCTGTTTTGATAATGCCCTCGAGCTGTTGGTCGCCGGTGGTTATTCTATGGCCCATGCGATGATGCTACTGATTCCGGAGGCCTGGGCCGGTAATCCGTTAATGGACGATCAGCGTCGCGCATTTTATGAATATAATGCCGCATTAATGGAGCCCTGGGATGGCCCTGCAGCCGTGGCATTTACCGATGGCCGTCAGATTGGTGCAACACTGGATCGTAATGGCCTGCGCCCCGCCCGTTACCTGATTACCGATGATGACCTGGTTGTCATGGCCTCGGAAATGGGTGTGCTTGATATTCCCCAGGAAAAAATCGTCAAAAAATGGCGTCTGCAGCCGGGCAAGATGTTCCTGATCGATACCGAACAGGGTCGAATTATTGATGATGCTGAGTTGAAGGCCGAGCTGGCCAGGGCGCATCCGTACCAGCAATGGCTGGATGATACTCAGATCCTGCTGAATAATCTGCCCAGTGCGGCCGAGGGCGATTGTTGTGATGAAACTACGCTGCTGAATCGCCAGCAGGCCTTTGGTTATACCCAGGAAGATTTGAAGTTCCTGATGACGCCGATGGCCATCACCGGCATGGAGGCCACCGGCTCCATGGGTGCCGATAATCCGATGGCCGTTTTGTCGAACAAGGCCAAGCCCCTGTCCAATTATTTTCAGCAGAATTTTGCCCAGGTGACCAATCCTCCGATTGATCCAATTCGTGAGGAACTGGTCATGTCACTGGTATCCCTGATTGGTCCACGACCGAATCTGTTGGGTCTTGATGAGGCCGGACAACATAAACGTCTGGAGGTTCACCAGCCGGTGTTGACCAATGCCGATCTGGAACGTATCCGTCATATTGAAGATCATACTGGTGGTGCCTTCCGCACCCGGACACTGGATATATGTTATGCCGCAGACCTCGGGGCGAGTGGTATGGATAATGCGCTGGAGGCCCTGTGTACTCAGGCTGAGCATGCCGTTAATGAAGGACATAATATTCTGATTTTGTCGGATCGTAGTGTCAGTGCCGGACGTTTGCCGATTCCGGCCTTGCTGGCAACAGCAGCGGTGCATCAACATCTGGTGCGTAGCGGTCTGCGTACCGAATCTGGATTGGTGGTTGAAACCGGGTCAGCTAAGGAAATCCATAACTTTGCTGTACTGGCCGGTTATGGTGCCGAGGCCATTAATCCCTATCTGGCCTTCGAAACATTGACCTCGCTCTGTGGAGAATTTCCGGATGACGTCAATATGGCTGAGGCCGAGGCCCGCTATATCAAGGCCATTGGTAAGGGGTTATTAAAGGTTATGTCCAAGATGGGTATTTCTACCTATCAGTCTTATTGTGGCGCACAGATTTTTGATGCCGTGGGCCTGTCAACAGAATTTGTTGAGCGCTATTTCACCGGTACTGCGACCAGTATTGAGGGCATTGGCCTGGCCGAGGTTGCTGCAGAGGCGGCTCAGTGGCATCGGGATGCCTATGGCAATGCGCCGATTTATCGTGATGCCTTGGATGTCGGTGGTGATTATGCCTATCGTGTTCGTGGTGAGGCCCATGCCTGGACACCGGAGACCATCACCAAGTTACAGCATGCAACGCGAGCAAATGACTATAAGACCTATGCCGAGTTTGCCAGAGCGATCAATGAGCAGAATGAAGAGTTGACGACGCTCCGTGGACTGTTTTCGTTCAAGAAGGCTGACAAAGCTATACCTCTGGATGAAGTGGAGCCGGCTGCCGAGATTGTTAAGCGTTTTGTGACCGGAGCCATGTCATTCGGTTCTATTTCCGTTGAGGCACATAGTACGCTGGCCATTGCCATGAATCGCATTGGAGGTAAATCCAATACGGGTGAAGGTGGCGAGCAACCGGAACGTTTTATCCCGCTGGCAAATGGCGACTCCATGCGTTCGGCTATCAAACAGGTGGCCTCCGGGCGTTTTGGTGTAACCACCGAGTATCTGGTTAATGCCGATGACATCCAGATCAAGATGGCTCAGGGGGCAAAGCCGGGTGAGGGTGGTCAGTTGCCGGGTGGCAAGGTTAATGAAGAGATTGCCGCAGTCCGTCATTCAACTCCGGGTGTGGGCCTGATCTCACCACCGCCACATCATGATATCTATTCGATTGAAGATCTGGCGCAGCTGATTTTTGATCTGAAAAACGTCAACCCCGGGGCTCGCGTCAGCGTCAAGCTGGTTTCTGAAGTCGGTGTGGGTACAGTAGCTGCAGGTGTATCCAAGGCCCATGCCGATCATGTCACCATTGCCGGTTATGATGGTGGTACCGGTGCCAGTCCACAAACATCGATTAAACATGCCGGTTCACCGTGGGAGATGGGGCTAGCTGAAACGCACCAGACCCTGGTTATGAATAAGCTGCGTGGGCGTATTGTAGTGCAGGTCGATGGCGGTCTCCGTACCGGTCGAGATGTGGTGATTGGTGCGCTGCTGGGTGCCGATGAATTTGGTTTTGCTACCGCACCGTTAATCGTTGAAGGCTGTATCATGATGCGTAAGTGTCATTTGAACACCTGTCCGGTTGGTGTTGCCACTCAGGACCCGGTATTACGAAAACGTTTCACCGGCAAGCCGGAGCACGTGGTTAACTATTTCTTCATGGTCGCCGAAGAAATTCGTCACATAATGGCCGAACTGGGATTTCGTAATTTTAATGACATGGTCGGGCGTAGTGACAAGCTGGATATGCGTCAGTCCATTGAGCACTGGAAGGCCAAAGGGCTGGATTATTCGCGCATGTTACATAAGGTCGATGCCGGCCCCGATGTTGCCATTTATCATTGTGAAGAGCAGGAACACGGTCTTGAAAAGGTTCGGGATAATGAGTTAATCAAGCAGGCCCAGCCGGCCCTGCAGGATGGCACGGCCGTCAAGATTGACACACCGATTGTTAATGTCGACCGCAGTTTTGGCGCCATGTTGTCCGGCCGTGTGGCCGAGCGCTACGGTCATAAGGGGTTACCTGAAGACACCATTCATATTACTGCCCGAGGTATTGCCGGCCAGAGCTTTGCGGCCTTTACGGCCCGGGGTGTTAGTATTGATCTGATTGGTGAGGCCAATGATTATGTTGGTAAAGGTCTGTCCGGAGGGCGTCTGGCCATCTATCCGCCGTCCGAGTGTCCGATTATTGCTGAAGAAAATATCATTGTCGGCAACACGGCCCTTTATGGTGCTATCAGTGGTGAATGTTATTTCCGTGGTATTGGCGGCGAGCGTTTTGCCGTACGTAATTCCGGTGCCACGGCGGTTATTGAAGGTGTCGGTGATCATGGTTGTGAATACATGACTGGCGGTGTCGTAGTAGTGCTGGGTGAGACCGGGCGTAATTTTGCTGCCGGTATGAGTGGTGGTATTGCCTATGTGCTAGATGAGGCCGGTGATTTTGATCAGCGCTGCAATCTGGCCATGGTTGAGCTGGAGCCGGTCCCTGCCGAAGATGATGCCTCTGCCAGCCTGGGGCAGGCGGGTGAGCTGGAAGGCCATGGCCGCGTTGATGTTAGTCATGATATGACCCGTTTTGATGCCCAACGCTTACACGGTCTGATCGAGAAACATAAACACTATACCAACAGTGCCAGAGCCGGGCAGATTCTGGATAACTGGGATCAGTATCTAACACGCTTTGTTAAGGTGATGCCGGTAGATTACCGTCGCGCACTGCAGGAAATGAAACAGAAGCAGGCCGCCGAAGTGGTAGCCAGCAGTAAGGGAGGTCAGTAGTCTGATGGGCAAGCCTACCGGATTTTTGGAAGTCATGCGTCAGGACCGGGCCTATAAGCCGGTCGAAGAACGTATTCAGCATTATCAGGAATTTGTTATTCCTCTCAGTGAAAAACAGCTTGTTGCCCAGGGTTCGCGCTGCATGGATTGTGGCATCCCTTTTTGTCATCAGGGTTGCCCGGTCAATAACATTATTCCGGACTGGAATGACCTGGTTTATAAGGGGCAGTGGCGTGAGGCATTAACGGTACTGCATTCAACGAATAATTTTCCCGAGTTCACCGGTAGTATCTGTCCGGCCCCCTGCGAAGCAGCCTGCACATTGAACATCGTTGATATTCCGGTCAGCATCAAAACCATTGAATGTGCCATAGTGGATCGTGGCTGGGAGGAAGGCTGGATTACAGCGGAGATCTCCGAGCACAAGACAGGCAAGAAGGTCGCAGTGGTTGGATCCGGCCCGGCCGGTATGGCCAGTGCGCAACAGCTGGCCCGTGCCGGGCACGCCGTCACGCTATTTGAAAAAGAGGATCGCGCCGGTGGGCTTTTGCGTTACGGCATTCCTGATTTTAAATTCGACAAGGGTGAAATCGACAGGCGCATCGAACAGATGACCGCTGAGGGTGTTGAATTTCGTACCTCCTGCCATATCGGTGTTGATATCAGCTTTCAGCAATTGCAGGATGATTATGACGCCATTGTGTTGACAGGTGGGAGTGAAAAACCACGCGATTTGCCAACGGCGGGCCGTGATCTGGACGGCGTCCATTTTGCGATGGACTTCCTGCGTCAACAGAATAAACGCGTGGCCGGTGATACGATTGATGCCGATGTTGCGATTAGTGCCGAGGGCAAGCATGTCGTGGTTATTGGTGGTGGTGATACCGGTTCCGATTGTATCGGCACGTCGATCCGGCAGGGTGCGGCTTCGGTAACGCAGATAGAGATCATGCCTCAGCCACCGGAACGGGAAGACAAGGGTAAGACCTGGCCCGAATGGCCCAATAAAATGCGCACCTCCAGTTCACAGCAGGAAGGTGTCGAGCGCGACTGGTGTGTGGCAACAAAATCATTTTCTGGTGATAACGGTCAGGTCAATACCCTGAATGCCATGCGTGTCGAATGGCAGCAGGATGATAAGGGTGGCTGGCAAATGAGCGATGTCGCCGGCAGTGAATTCGAACTGAAGGCCGACCTGGTATTGCTGGCGATGGGTTTTGTTCACCCGATCCATGAAGGTTTGTTACAGCAATCCGATGTTGACCTGGATGGTCGTGGCAATGTTAAGGCCGATACCAATAACTATCAGACTTCGATCAGCAAGGTATTTTCCGCTGGTGATATGCGCCGCGGACAATCGCTGGTGGTGTGGGCGATTCGTGAGGGACGTCAGGCGGCTCGTGCCGTGGATGAATTTCTGATGGGACAATCGGAGTTACCACGATGAGCGAATTACAGAACGATCGCCTGCTGCGTGCCCTGTTGCGTCAGCCGGTGGATAAAACGCCGGTATGGATGATGCGCCAGGCCGGACGTTATCTGCCGGAGTATCGCGCTACCCGGGAAAAGGCCGGCAGCTTTATGGATTTATGCCGCAATGCCGATCTGGCCTGTGAGGTTACGCTGCAGCCATTGGAGCGATATCCGCTCGATGCTGCGATTTTATTTTCTGACATTTTAACGATTCCTGACGCCATGGGACTGGGCCTGACCTTTACAACCGGTGAAGGGCCGCGTTTTGAACGGCCGGTACGTACTCAGGCAGATGTTGATGCCATCGGTGTTCCCGACCCGGAAGGTGAACTGGGTTATGTCATGAATGCCGTGCGTGTGATTCGCCGTGAGTTGAAGGGTAGCGTACCACTGATCGGTTTTTCAGGCAGTCCGTGGACACTGGCAACCTATATGGTTGAAGGCAGTGGCACCAAGGAGTTCGCCAGGATCAAGGGTATGATGTTCGATGCCCCGCAGACATTGCATCAACTACTCGACAAGCTGG
>Ga0316187_10001852_pt1 | contig 18479 bp, 16 predicted proteins | sample CroRivburrow1_MG_FD_204927 | JGI IMG/M metagenome (GOLD analysis project Ga0316187, IMG submission 204927) | Coastal sediment microbial communities from Maine, United States - Cross River worm burrow 1 | ecosystem: Environmental > Aquatic > Marine > Coastal > Sediment | place: USA: Maine...
TCTGAAAGAGTATAGAATCAAAGCCAATAACGAGCTAGCAGACACCAAGGGCTAAGCGTAGCGATTGAGCCAGGTACCTGATTGAGTATTTTTGGCTGTCAGCTTAAGGCCGAAGATTTTGTCCCGCCCTGGTTTTGCAAGGGACGGCTGCCGGGAAAGCTGAAGCTCAAACTGGATGCGTCGGCGGCGATTAGTAAACTATTCGAGTCCATCGACTTTGAGCTGCAGGGTCTGCTTCATGTCCTGACCTGTCATTTGGGAAACGGGTAATATTCCCATACCATTGCTGTTACACTGTTGTTTATCGGCCAGTGCTCGATATCTCACATAATGAATTTCGTGGAATTTTCCCCATCATGATTTGATCTCGATCTGCACGTGGCAATATAGATGTGGAACCGGTGCAATTTATGACGAGTAGAAAAGGTTGCCGAAAAGTCATGGGCAATGCCGGGATTGTCAATAATCGGAATACATGAGAAGCAGAGACGATACTTCGTTTCATTCTCGGCGATAGTTACCGTAACGCGAGCGTTACGGTTTCAGCAGAATTTATTTCAGCAACGAATTAGGAGAATAATCCGTGATAAAAAACATAATCGCAGCAATCGATGGCTCGGCTCACGCCAGTAATGCCCTGAAAGTGGCTATTGATCTGGCTTCAAAATACGAAGCCAGGCTAACTCTTGTTCATGTTCTGACCCGTGATCATCCCCCTCAAGAACTGATACGCATGGCTGAAGTGGAGAATTTGCTTGAACCCAGGCAGCCAAATGTGACTAGCAAGAAAGATACATTCTCGGCGGTTGCCCGTTTCATTGGCGGTGAAAAAGAAGAGAAAGAGGCCAAGGTTGTTGCTTTACTAGGCGAGCAAATAATAAAAAGTGCAACAAAAAATGCGAAACAGGCAGGCGTGACAAATATTTCGAGTGAAATTCTGGTTGGGGATTACGCAAACTGTATTCTTGAAATCGCCAGCAAAACAGATGCTGATATCATAGTAATGGGAAGACGGGGGCTTAGTAATCTGAAGGGCTTCGTAACTGGTAGTGTGTCGCACAAGGTTTCTCAGCGCGCGGAATGCTCAGTTCTTACCGTAAAATAAACAGGCTAAAGCCTGATCTATTTGATGCATTGCCGGTGACAGCTTTGTGCCGTTTACTATCTGAGTAGGCAAAATCACTAATGGCCGTCCTGGTGTGTCAGTTCAACCGGTCGAGGCAACACCTGTATTAAATCGTTCCGCTGGTGTTTCAAAGCCTGATGTACCGTGCCATCGGCTGTTGAAGTGTGAATATGAGCGGCAAATCGTTCACTGCAAATCGTGACGCAAAATGTGGAGTTACGGCGCAGCTGTGTGTCCCTCGCGGGGCTTTCTCATTGGTTACTACCGGGACCGCTCAGCGCGCAGCAACAAAATATTTCCCTGCCAAAGGGGGTCATCATTTGCCTGTTCATGTAAGCGATTCACTACGCGTCGCTCGAAGCTGTCAGTTGATCCCATCAGCGTTTCAAGAGGTGTGTCGTATTCCGCCAGGGTGAAGGGTAATCGCAGAAACAGAATCTGCCGTTGCGCCTGCAGCGTAACATTACCGACCCAGATCGGATCTTTGTGAGAATTCAAGAGAAAGCCACTATGCCAGAGGCGCAGAACAAGCTGTTTATTCCTGTCGCTTGTCGCCCCTCGTTGCTGCTGGGCATTCTCTTGCGGGCTGATCATAACCAAGGCCTCGTGCCTGCCGTCATGTACCTGCGGTAACATGGGAAGCTCGGCTATTGCGGGAGCCGGAAGCAGCCAGCGCAGCGCGGTGGAGGCGTTCAAAGGGACCGGTTCTTTCCAGCCCTGGTGGAGGAGCGTCTCACGCAGTGCAGCAAGCGAGCCGCTCCATTGCAGGTTCAGCGGTTGCTCATACTCGCCTGCGAGATCCTGTCGGAAGGTCGGCAGTCTCACCCAACCCCCCTGCCACCAGCTGGTTGAGTCCATGTGCTGAAATGACAGGCGCGGCGCATAGCGCTGCAAGTCCTCGGAATATCGATTGGATACATGCCACCCGCTGGCAAGCACCAGTGCAATCAATGCTACGCCCGTCAGGCTTTTCGGCAGAGAGGTTGGTGCTGAATGACGATAATAGGCGATCCCAAGCAGGGATACCCAGACAAGACCCAGGTTCAGCCCGCCGAGCACGTCTGACAGCCAGTGTGCCCCCAGATACAATCGCGACATGGCGATAGCACTGATCAGCACAGCGGCTATAGCGTATGCGACCCACCGGCGTGACCGCGATAACTGGCGAGCAATGAGCACTGCCAGGAATCCGTATACCACAGTGCTCATGACAGCATGGCCGCTGGGGAAGGCATAGGTCGATAACCCATCATAGATGTTTTCGAGAGGCCGGGGTCGTTGCAGTACCAGCTTGAAGATAGTGGCCGCCAATTGACCAAAAAAGACTGCGGCGCCCCAGTATCCCGCGACACGCCACTTGCGCAACCATAAGAGCCACGCCAACACCGCAACAGAGACCAGCGCGATAACGACCCCATCGCCCAGTTCCGTCACAAATACCATAATCCGGTCGCCCCAGGGTGAGCGGATATCCTGTACTAGTCGATAGAGGCCCAGGTCCACGCGTACCAGTGGATCACCGGTAACAACATCCTCCAACACTCCCAGGAACAACCCGGTGGCACTGATCAGCACAACCGCGAAAACCAGCAAAGATTTAAATTCCGGCTGCGAGGGGTCCAGTAAACCCCCGATATATCTGTTCAATTTAGGATGGCGTCCCCCCCAATCCAGCAGCGACTGGACCATTTGCCCAGCACGTGGCGACAATTCAATGAATAATCTGCGGATGGACCACAATACGAGCCAGGTCAACGCACCGATTAGCACCAGCAACACGACCAGTCGTAACGCAACTTCACCGGCTACCGCCAGCGAAGCACCGAAGGCCATACCAGGTAACAGGTATCCCGGCGCCCAGGCGAGAGCAGACAGGATATTCGCCAGGTAAAATGCCCTGGGCTGCATGCCGAGCATGCCTGCCACTACTGGAATAAACGGGCGCACAGGTCCAACGAAGCGACCGAACAGGATGCTTTTTCCGCCGTGGCGGTTAAAGAACCGCTCACCCAGGTCCAGCCACTGTGGATGGTTGCGGAACGGCCAGAAAGTGCGCACTCGATCGGCATAGTGGCGCCCGAGCCAAAAACTCAATCCATCACCGACGATTGCACCTGCGACGGCTGCGAACAGGATCGGCCAGAATCCGATGATGCCCATGCCGATAATGGCACCAACAGACATTATCAAGACCGCCCCGGGTACGATTAAACCAACCGCCGCGAGTGATTCGGTTAATGCAATAAGAAATACAGCCAGATAGGACCATTGGGGATGTTGCGCTATCCAGTCTAGCAAGGCATTGATATCGATCGCTATCGCTCCAAGTTATCCGGGTTACCAGGGCACCGACACCAGAGCCAAGCGTAACGTTGCGAGTATCTTAAACCGGTCAATACAGGTATACGACTGGAAATTGTGGGGAAAGTGAACTTTGTTTTTACCTTATGAATTTAATTTTACCAGGGCCTGTTTTATGGCCGTTCCCGGGAAAATAAAATTCTCCTTTCGGTGCCAGTCATGATGTTTCTAGCCGATAATCCCGCTGACACACAAGCCTGTTCAGTTTAGAATATTTCGATATTCGAGGGATTCAATCATGTGGCCAAAAACCCATCTAATCGATTTGCTCGGCATTGAGCATCCGATAATCCAGGCGCCAATGGCAGGATCTACAACAGTGGAGCTGGCGGCCGCTGTCAGTAATGCGGGTGGAATCGGGTCGATGGGCTATTCAGAAACATCGGTCGAGACAATAAGGGAAGATGCCGAAAAAATCCGCAAGTTAACCGATAAACCGTTTAACCTGAATTTCTTTGCACATGACACACCCGTTAGCAAAGCGGATGTCATCGAATCGACCAGGGAAAGACTCAGTCCCTTTTATGCGCAGGCTGGACTGAGTGAAATACCCCGGGATGTGAGCAAACCACTACTGACCTTCACCGAAGAAAAACTGGAGCTGTTGCTTGAGATAAAGCCTCCGTTAGTCAGTTTTCATTTCGGATTGCCGGAATCCAGTGCGATTGAGTTATTAAAGTCGGCAGGATGCCGAATTCTCTGTTCCGCAACGACTACGGCCGAAGCCATTGCCCTGGAGCTCGCCGGGGTTGATTTGATTGTTGCCCAGGGATGGGAGGCTGGGGGTCATCGGGGGAGCTTTGATGTAAACCATGAAGACCATGGGATTGGCATCATGGCGCTTGTGCCACAAATTGCCGATGCGGTTAATATTCCGCTGATCGCTGCCGGTGGAATCGCAGATGGAAGGGGTATCGCTGCAGCTTTTATGCTGGGAGCCTGTGGCGTGCAAATGGGCACGGCATTTCTCTCCTGTCCTGAGGCCAGTGTGAGCGATGTACACCTGGAGGCAATACGAAATGCAAAGGATGATGATACCCGCTTAACCAGGGCTTTCTCCGGGAGGCCAGCCCGGGCCAGGCGGAACAATTATATCGAATCAATGGCTGTTTGCCGTGATCCTCTGCCTGATTTTCCAACCATGTATTCGTTGAGTGGACCGTTAATGGCGACCTCAGGCGAGACACTGGATTTTAGATTTCTTCTGTATGGGCAAGCAGCAGCGCTCAACCGGGAAATGCCGGCAGCCGAACTGGTGCAGACGCTGGTGACAGAAGCCCGGAACCTGCTTTAACTGGGGGCCTTCCGATTTGCATGGGCCGAGTGGGTTCAGGCGAAAGTGTGTGTCCATTTGGGGGCTTTCGCTACATACATGCTTTGTTAGTTCGTATACCCTGCCGGCACTTGCGGAATAACCCGCAGGGTCGGATTTTAATCAGGAGAGCCAAATGGCCGTCTACAGAATTACACGTTTTGCCGCATCGGATATGGATAAGGTAAAAGAAAGCACGGAAAAAATGCGCGACCTGTTAGCAGGTATCGGTGCCGAATTTATTGACCTGGTCTCATATGGCAATGGCAAGGGTGTCGTCATTGCCCGGTATCCTGATCAGGCAAAAATGGATGCTGCTGCCGACACAGCGAGGAAAGTATTTGCCGACATGATTGCAGCAGGCGTGATCGATGGGGACTCGGTGCATCCGCACACTGGCGAGGTGTTTAATTCTTTCTAAATAGTAATTAGCCATGGAGTAATTAGCCATGGGACACACGCTCTTTTATTTTTCTCAAGATCTAAGTGCAGGTATATCCTAATTCCTGCGATTGCGATTTGCTGACCTTGTCAATTTATGGTCAACGAGGGGAGTTGAGGTGCAGGCGTGTGTCCCTTGAGGAACTCCTTGAGGAACTTGAGAAATTATCAGGTCCAGTGCCGTGAATGAAAAAAGTTGAGTAACAGCAACAGTGCAATCCCGGCGAAAGCCGCACCCGCGTAAAAAGTCGTTGCAGCGCCGAGCATTTGCCACAATACCCCGGCGACGAGGCTCGCAAAAAGGAGTGCGATGCCGTTGACGAGATTGAAAATGCCGAATGCCGAGCCGCGCAAATGTTCCGGTGCACAGTCTGCTACGAGGGCAGCCAGTACGCCCTGAGTGAGTCCGAGATGAACGCCCCAGGTAGCCACCCCGACCATCACCAGGAGATAACTCGTGGCGTTGGCTAACAACAATTGGGCGAGGATCAGCGTGGCGAATCCGAATGCCAGCAAGTAGCGCCGTTCGATACGGTCGGCCAGCAGTCCTACCGGATAGGAGGACAGCGAAAAGACAACGCTCATCAGCACCAGTACGAATGGTGACAGGCCGATCGGCATTCCCAGATCCATCGCGCGCAGGGCGAGAAATGCCACGCTGAATCGTGCCATTGCGAACAATGCGCCGATGCTGGTAATAAACCAGAAGCCGCCCCCCATTTGCGTCAATTCGGTTATGCGTAAGGAGAAGCCAGGCTTGTGGTTACTGTCTTTTCCTGCTGGAATCGTGTCGGGTTCGTGGACTCCGAAGACTAGAAACGCCATGCATAACACGGCAGGAATCAGCGCAAACCATAGCACCAGGGTGATGTCGTCTGCGAGCAAAGCCATCAGGGCGATCGCCAGCAACGGACCGATGAATGCGCCCGCGGCGTCGAGTGACTGGCGCAGGCCATAGGCTTCGCCGCGAATTTCGGGCGGAGTGATATCCGCAATCAGGGCATCGCGAGGCGCCCCCCTGATCCCCTTGCCGATGCGATCGATGAAGCGCGCCACAAACAGCACTTCTGCTGATTGCGCCAGTGGAAACAGTGGTTTTGTTATCGTTGCCAGACCATAGCCAACGATAGCCAGGATCTTGCGTTTGCCGAGCCAGTCGCTCAATGCGCCGGAAAATATCTTGGTAATGGAAGCGGTCGCCTCGGCCACGCCTTCGATAAAACCGACAGTGGCCATGCCTACGCCAAGCGATACAAACAGCGCCGGCAGAAGGCTGTGGACCAGTTCTGATGACGCGTCCATGAGTAGGCTGACAAACCCAAGCGCCCAGATGCCAGTCGGTATTTTCACTTTGCTTTTAGTAAAGATCATTTTGACTTGACTCTGCGTTGCAGTGAATGGACCAATGTATTTGTAGTAATTGCTACATAATACGAATTTAGTGTAGTATGCACAACACAAAGAGTCAATAAAGGTTAGCTTGCGATGGATATATCTTGCAGTTTCGAAGATCGGTTGAACACGCACCTGGGCCAGTTGACTCCGGCCGAACTGCGTGTGGCCCGATATTTCCAGGACAACCGCGAAGAGGTTCTCATTGCCTCGGCATCGGCGCTCGCGCAACAGGCCGGCACCAGTGATGCGACCGTGGTGCGCACGGCCAAATCTCTCGGCTTTAGCGGTATGGATGAGTTGCGACGCACACTCGCGATCGAGCTCAGGGAGAGTACTTCTCCTGCCGGTCGACTGGCACGAACGCTCAGTGAAGTGAGCGATGACCCGGTATCTGCCCTCAACCTGACATTGGATATTCATCAGAAGTCGCTGGATGACCTGCGCCGTAGCATTACCCCTGATCTCTTTCAGAGTGCGGTGCGTTTCATGCTCGAGGCGCGGCGGGTATTTATCTTCGGAATCGGGCCGTCGAGCGCGATGGCGGAGTATTTCTCGATACAGTTGGGTCGCTTTGGTATCGATACGCTTAGCCTGACACAAACCGGTCTGCTGCTGGCGGATGGCGCGCAGAAGTTTCGCAAAGGTGACCTGCTGATAATCTTTGCTTATGGAAGGGTGTACCGGGAATTGACGGTGTTGTTGGATCGAGCCGCCAGCTGTGGTATGAACAGGATGCTTTTTTCCGATACGCCAGGGCAAAAATTGCGCAACCGCGTTGACCTGGTGCTGCCCGTTGCACGCGGGCGCGCTGATATGCTGAGCATGCATACCGCCACCCTGGCGTTGATTGAAGGGCTGCTGGTCGGCCTGGCCACGGAACGCCCACATGAAACCATCGCGAGCCTCAAATCACTCAATAAATTACGCACCGAACTGGCGGGGAAAACCATGAACCTGCCCGCGTCGTAGCTGGATATCGGCCCATTGAGATGGTGGCTCACTTAACAGGATCCTCATATCGAGACACCATAGCAAGATCCTGGTACGTCGGACCGCCGCTGCAGGGGATTACAGTAGTTCAGGTCTGATCATGGCCGTAGATAGGGTAGCGCTCGCACAGTGCGAGCACCTGGCGGCGATCGTCTTCAATGCCGCCCGGGCGTGCTTCACTGCAGCGGGTGACGGTGCGAGCAATGATTTCGCCGAGCAGGGTGAAATCGTCCGGTTGCAATCCGCGCGTGGTAGCCGCGCCAACACCGAGGCGTAACCCGGCCCATTCCGAGGTTTTGGCTGAATCGAAGGGTATCGGGTTCTTGTTGGAAGTCAGGTGAACCTCGGCGAGACTGTCCTGCAATTGTTGGCCGCGCAGTCCCTGCGGCGACAGATCGAGTAACAGCATGTGGGTATCGGTGCCGCCGCTCACCAGGCGAATGCCGTTGGCGGACAAGGTCGCTGCAAGCCCGCGCGCATTGTCGACGACCTGGCGGCCATAGCGTTTGAAGTCATCACCTAGCGCCTCGCCCAGGCAAACCGCCTTGGCGGCGATGATCTGGGTGTGCAGGCTTCCTTGCACACCCGGGAAGATCGCCGCCTGCAAACGTGACCCCCAGCTGGAATCGCGCGCTAAAATCAGGCCGCCGCGAGGGCCCCGCAGTGTCTTGGTAGTGGTACAGGTGACGACATCGGCATGGGGCAGCGGCGAGGGGTGTACCCCGGCGGCCACCAGGCCGGCAAAATGCGCCATGTCGACGAGTAACAACGCGTCAACCGAATCGGCGATATGGCGCATACGGGCGAAATCGATATGGCGCGGATAGGCAGAACCTCCAGCGATTAACAGGGTCGGACGAATGTCATGTGCGCTGCGCGCGAGCTGATCGTAGTCGATCAGGCCGGATTCTGGATCGACGCCGTAATGGTGCGCGTCAAACCAGCGTCCCGACAGGTTGGGGCTGGCGCCGTGGCTCAAATGGCCGCCTGCGGCCAGGTTCAGGCTCAATACGCGATCACCTGGTTTGAGCGTCGCGAAGAACACGGCCTGGTTAGCCTGGGTTCCCGAATGGGGTTGTGCATTGACATAGCCACAATCGAACAATTCACGAGCCCGATCGATTGCCGCCTGCTCGACGATATCGACGTATTCACCGCCGCCGTGAAAACGGTGACCGGGATAGCCTTCCAGGGTTTTGTTGGTAATCGGGTGACCGAGAGCATCGAGTACGGCGCGGCTGACAATATTTTCCGATGCGATCATTTCGATGTGGGTTTGCTGGCGCTTAAGCTCGGCATCCAGAGCCTGGCGAATCAATGGGTCGACCTGGCCGAGTGAAGACACGAAGAAATCAGTCATGGTCGGCGACGGTGTAGATGAGATGCGCAGCCAGGGCTGCCGATGATTTGCGGCATGGGAGTCGACGTTTGAGCTAATCGCTCAATTTAGCAGCTAGCCGCGCCGCACTCAATACTCACCAGGCAGCAGTCTTGCGCCCGCAGCAAATTACCATCAGCTAAACGGCAGGGGCTGTCTATACTCGAGCGTACCCTTTGTGCTGTAATGGCGCCCGCCCGCAAAGTGGTGAAACCCGAAAAACAGAAGCATCCAGATGGAAGACATTTTTCAAGACATTTCAAAGTACTATGCTGCAAACATCGTCGGCAACCTGTTGACTATTGGCAAGATCGTATATCACGATCATGCTTATTCTTTTATTCGTGATGATATCCAGGGGCCGTTTAATCTAACGCAACCTGATGCCGATGTGACGCGCATGATTCACGTAATCGGTGAGATTCATCCGCAGTCTGCGATCGAGAGAATCATGCAGGTAGACGTGAACTCCTGCCTTTATCTGAACGAAAACGAAGAGAATGACGAGATCGAGGTGCGTTCAATTCACAAAGGTATGGGTACCGCAATTTATAGCAAACAGGAATGCCCATTGATTTTGTGGAATCCGAGTTATGCCGAACATCGTTATTTCGACGTCATGGACGTGCAGAACGTATTTCCCAACAGTGGGATGAAAAACAGTTTCATCGCTATTCTCTCGGAAAGCCTGCGCGAATTCGAACTGTTCCCGCCTTTGCTGCATTTGAAAAAGTGACATGGCTGGTCCTGTAGACCAGCCATGTTGTTTCCGAATCTTGCAACCAACCTGCAGTCAAAAGCGCGGTCCCTGTCCGGGTTCCCGCTTGCGCGTGATCCGGCGTATCGGGAGAGGCGCATTTTCTGAACTCTGCCAGATTCCCTGGCGTCCCGCCGGGTGGTAAATTGTGCCGGCTATAAACGTGAATAATCCGGGGCCGCTTATGAAACCGTTTCTGTATTGCCTGCTGTCTTGCGCAATCTGTAATGCAGCCTGGGCTGACGTGCAGATCGAGTTCAAGGATTTGACAGGTACCAGCACCATCACCAGCAATGCTCGGAAAGTGCGTATCGACGGCGGCAAAATGCCGGGCTATGTGCTCGTCGATAGCGCCAGCGGCGAATATTTCGTAGTCGATTCGAAGCGTAACGAAATTATCAGGGCAATCCCCGGTGAAATTGTCGCCGTCTAGACAGCTGGTGGATTAAACGTCAGCCTGAAATCCACGGGCGATAACGAAAAAATTGTCGGCTACAGCGCCGGGAGATTTGATCTGACCGTAAATGGTTTGCATTGTGGCAGCCTCTACGGCTCGTCCGAACTCATGAAGAATAGAGATTTGCGACGCATGTTCGAGGCGATGCAGGGCATGCATAAGCTGTCGCGAACCCTGATGGCCGGCATGGGTGGATTGCTGTCGGAATGTCAGCGTGCAGCTTCACGGATAGCTGATCTGGTCGATACCGGTAGCTTCATACTGCGCATAATCGATGACCAGGGCGGCCTGATGTTTGAAGTGCTGACGCTCGACACGGACAAGCAGGTCGCCAACAGTCACTACGATCTACCACCCGGGATGAAGATTATCGATATCGATGAAAAAATGCGCTAAGCCCTGTAGCCAGGGGCTGAAAATGCTGCAAAAGTTGCCGGATCTGAACCAGATGCCGCTTGCAGTCGCAATAACCAGGTTCTATTGCGTCATTCCCGACCGTGGACTGCCCACCGAGTGGTGGTTCGACTAATTACCGGGAATGAGATGCTGGATTAAGCGATTATCGCTGTCGCTTCATCGATAATGATGCCGCCGATGATATCCATGTCCTCGATGGAAAATGTCAGCGGTATGCGCAAATCGAAGGTATTCGCCAGGATCGCCAGCGTGTAAGGCAGGTGCTGCTGGCCTTCGATGTAGCGCCAGCTGTCATAACGGCTGGTGAAACCCTGGGGCTCAGCGCCGCCAAACCACTTCAGTTCGACACCGCGCGCTGCGCAGCCGGCGATAAATTCCGCCGCCTGGTCTTTGTCCAGATCTTTAACCCGAAATTGTAGTGAGCTGCCGACAAAGTATTCGGATTCCGGGCGCTCGGGAAGTTGAAGTTGCGCGCATTGTGCGAGGCGCGATTGCAAGGCCTGGTAACGGTCATTCCAGCGACTGCAGTTGCCCTCCAGTTCTGGCATCTGGGCGAGCAGGATAGCAGCGCGCAGATTATCCATGCGCCCACTGTAATTGGGTGTGTCGAGCCGTATATCGGCAAAGCGTTCGAGATCGGGCAGGGTGCCGTGGCGCTCATAGAGCATGTAGGAGCCCGAGTATAGGATGGCGCGCGCCATGATATCACCGTCATCGGTGGTCAGCAGTCCGCCCTCGCCGGAGTTCATGTGCTTATAGGTCTGGGTGCTGAAGCAGGCAACCTGGCCGAAACTGCCGGAGCGTTTTCCGTTCCAGGTTGCGCCCATGGTGTGTGCGCAATCTTCGATTAAAATAACCTGGTAGCGCTCGCATAATTCAACCACTGCATCCATGTCGGCGATATGACCGCGCATGTGTGACAGCATCAGGAAGCGTGCTTTGCTATGACGCATACAGGTTTGCAAATGTGTCAGGTCGACGCAGTAGTTGTCATCAATTTCAACCAGCAGGGGCTTGCCCCCGGCATTGTCGATTGCCCCTGGCACCGGCGCCAGGGTGAATGCGTTGGTGAGTACCACCTCGCCCGCACGTAAGCCGGCGGCCTTCAGTGCCACGTGCATCGCGTAGCCGCCCGAGGTACAGGCCAGGCAGTAGCGCTGGCCCATGTAGGCAGCGTATTCCCGTTCCAGCTGCGCGGCCGCGGCAGTTTCGTCGGCGATCGAGTTATATCGATGCAGACGGCCTGTTTGCATTAATTTCACCGCCGCATCGATACCAGTCTGTGGAATCGATTCCTGTTGGGTAAAGGGCTTGGTGAAGCGGGTTTTACTCATGTGTCTGCTCTTTTCGATGAATAACCAGTCAGGCGACCTACTTTAAAATATTCCTTCTCCTGCGGGAACCTTGTGGCACGCGCTCCACGATGACTGCTATGGTGCAACTTGCGTGGAAATGACTTGAATTTAGCAGCTTACGCCGCGCCAGCGTTAGCCTGAGCAATCGGGGGTACCCACCGGCCATCCTGTTCGGGTCACGCATATACAAAGCACCGGTGCTCAGTGGATGCCGGGTAAATGAAAAGCCTTCGGGTAGGCGAATAGCGCAACACTGCCCCCGGTGTGCAGGAACACGACATTATCACCCTTGTCGAAAAAACCCTTGCGCACCAGGTCGATCAACCCGGCAAAGGCCTTGCCGGAGTAGACCGGGTCGAGCAGGATACCCTCGTGGGTGGCCAGCATATTGACTGCTTCGATCATCGACTCGGTCGGCAGGCCATAGCCGTCACCCACGTAATCGCTATTGGCGACGACGCTTTCCCGCGGCACGATATTCTGGCTGAGGCCCATGAAGTCGAGGGTACGTTGCGCGAGTCGGTAAACCTTAACTTCCTGCTCTGCTTGCGGGGCGTCCACGCTCACGCCATATACCGGGATGCCACTGTTCATCGCCTGCATGCCGACCACCAGGCCGGCCTGGGTACCGGCGCTGCCGGTGGCGTGGAGCAGATGATCGATGCGCAGCGAGCGTTCGTTGGCCTGGTGCGTTAATTCGAGGGCAGCATTGACATAACCGAGTGCGCCGGTTTCGTTGGAGCCACCGCCGGGAATGATATAAGGCTTCTTGCCGTCGTCGCGCAGTTGTTGCGCGAACTGGTCCATTTCGGCACTCATATCGCTGTCGATGGGGCGTAGTGAAATATTGGCGCCATGCAGTTGATCGAGTAAAACATTGCCGTTTTGGGCGTAATTGTCATCATGGAAGCCGCTGCGGTCTTCGAGCAGGAGATGGCATTCAAATCCAAGCTTTGCCGCGGCGGCACAGGTCTGGCGCGCGTGGTTGGACTGCGTCGCACCCTGGGTTATGACACAATCGGCGCCGCGCTCAGCCGCATCCGCCATCAGGAATTCGAGCTTGCGCGTCTTGTTGCCACCCGATGACAGGCCGGTGCAATCGTCGCGCTTGATCCACAGGCTGGGGCCTGCGAGGTATTCCGACAGGCGTGGCATGGGTTCGAGTGGAGTAGGCAGGTGGGCGAAGTGAAATCGCGCAAAGCGGGAAAGGTGCATGTCAGGCTCCAGGATTATCTATATGCATGATCACATAGATTGTTATGCGACAATAATGCTATTTATTTCCGGTAAATTAACTTATGCGATGTTAGCGCGACGATATCCGCGGTGGGATCAAAGTACCCTGAAGAATTGCTGGCGTTGCGCGAAGCGCATTCGATTGCGCCCGCGAAGGCGCGCTACCATGTCACCCGTCCAGCCTGTGTGGGTCATATTCGCCAGTTGCAGGAATGGCTCGGGGTCGAACGGGTCGCTCGCAGTAACGGGCCCCAACCGGCCCAGATTCCAGGCGCGAGACTCGCGCTGGAGGGTGGTGTGGGCGATCTCGTCAACTGTTTGTTCGCTTCGCTTATGCGGGTGAAATTGAACTTGATATCGTCCTCTATTACCAGGGTGAAGACCTGGTGCACCAGGTCGGTGAAATGATCGCCGCCTTGGAGAAAAAGTCGTGACGCCGGGCTTCCTGCTGACTCGGCAGTGGGTTGATGATCACGATGGTGTGCGCCTCGATTTCTGGTTGAGTACCGCCGCTGGTCCGATGGCGGTATCGATTCACCGGCAACAGGCGTTGTTTTTCATTCGTGAATTCGACGTGGCTGCGGCGACGCAGTTACTCGGCAAAAGTCGCGGCGTCAGCATCAAAGCGTTGCAGTTACGCAGTTTTTCCGGGGATCCGGTTAGCGGGGTCTACTTCGATTCGCAGCAGCAGCTTTACCGTGCGCGCGATCGCCTGACCCAGCAGGGCATTGCCTGTTATGAAGCGGATATTCGCCCGCCTGAACGCTTTCTGAGTGAGCGTTTCATTACCGCGGCGATCGATATCGATGCGGATTACAGTACCGAGGTAATACACGATCTGCGGCTGCAGCCGGGCGAATATCGCCCTGATTTTGCGGTTATGTCCTTCGACATTGAAACTGACTATGAGAGCGATGAACTGTTCTCGATTGCCTTCGTCAGTGCACGGGTTCGGCGTGTGCTGATGATCGGCGATGGCGTAGACGACGAGCTGATCGAGTACCTCGCCGATGAGCGCAGCCTGTTACAACGATGGATCGAATGGGTGGCGCAAATTGACCCCGATATCCTGATTGGATGGAACCTGGTCAATTTCGATCTGCGGATGCTGCAGAAGAAAGCGACTGCTATGGCAGTACCGCTCATCATCGGGCGTAAAGGCGCGTTACCGCAGTGGCGCCAGTCGCAAGCCGATCGCAGCCACTATTTCGTGTTGATCCCGGGCAGGGTGGTGCTCGATGGCATCGATACCCTGCGCGCAGCGACCTATAATTTTCCAAGTTTTGCGCTCGACGCGGTAGCGCGTGAATTGCTCGGTCGCGGTAAGCTGATCCAGGATCATGAAAAGGCCGACCCACTTTACAAGGCCAAACAGATTCGTCGGCAGTTTCATGACAACAAGCCGCAACTGGCGGCATACAATCTCGAAGACTGCCAACTGGTATGGGATATATTCGAGCATGCCGAGTTGATACGGTTTTCGATTGAACGCGCCCAGCTCACCGGTCTCGAGCTGGACCGTGCCGGTGGCTCGGTCGCGGCTTTCGACAACCTCTACCTGCCGCGATTGCATCGCAAGGGCTATATCGCGCCCAACATCGGCGATTACCAGGGTGAGTTGAGCGCTCCCGGCGGCTACGTGATGGATTCCAAACCGGGGCTGCAGGGTTCGGTGCTGGTACTCGACTACAAAAGCCTGTACCCGAGCATTATCCGCAGCTTTCGCGTCGATCCCTACGCCCGTGTGGCGGCAGCTACCGCGGATGAGTCCGACGTCGTACCGGGCTACGATGGCGCGAGTTTTCACAAAAGCGAACACATCCTGCCGCAAATCATTGAAAGCCTGTGGGCTGCGCGTGACCAGGCCAAGCGCGACGCGAACGTGGCACTGTCGCAGGCCATCAAGATCATCATGAATTCGTTTTACGGTGTACTCGGCACCAGCGGCTGCCGGTTGCACGACTCGCGCCTGACCAGCTCGATTACCAAGCGCGGGCGCGACATTATCATTCAGACGGTCACACTCATCGAGGTCGCAGGATACGAAGTAATCTATGGTGATACCGATTCGGTTTTCGTATCGTTGAACGGCAGTTACGACAACGCTGCCGCCGCTGAAATCGGTAATCACCTGGTAGCGCAGATCAATGGCTACTGGCGCGATCACCTGCAGCAACAATATGGCATCGATTCCTGCCTCGAAATGGAATACGAAACCCACTTCCAGCAGTTTTTCATGCCGACCACGCGAGGTTCGGATCAAGGCAGTAAAAAGCGTTACGCGGGCCTGGTCGACAACGGCGCGGGTGAGCGCAAGATCGTTTACAAGGGACTGGAGACGGTGCGCACCGACTGGACCGAACTCGCGCGCGAATTCCAGCAAACCCTGTACCAGTTGATTTTTGACGGCGCCGATCCCGTCGATTTTATCCAGCAGACGCTTGCCGACCTCTACGCGGGAAAGTTTGACGACAAGCTGGTATATCGCAAGCGCTTGCACAAGAAGCTTTCCGAGTATCAGAAAAATATTCCACCGCACGCCCAGGCGGCCATCAAGGCGGAGGCCGAGTTTCGGCAGAAAAATGAGCCGGCGCGATACCGCAACCGCAGCTGGATCCGCTACGTGATAACCGTAGCCGGTGCCGAGACGCTCGAGTGTCAGAGCGCGCGACTCGATTACGAGCATATCGTCGAGCGTCAACTAACCCCGATCGCGGATACCATTTTGAATGCGATCGGATCGTCGATGGATGCGATCACGCGCCAGCAACAGAACCTGTTCTGATTCAGCGAACAGCGCCCACCGGGAAGGCCAGCGACACTGGTCGGCTTCAATCACCGACCTTGCGGGGTTGCAACTCGTCATACTGTGGCAGCGACTCGACGGCTTCGCGCCAGGCTGCACGATCTTTCCAGAAGATATTCTGGCTGGGACGGATCCCGGGATCGTCGTCGAGGGTACCGGCCGGGATGATCACCGCGCCACCACTTTGCGATTTCCAGGGCAGCGATGATCCGCACTGCCGACAGAAGCAGGTTGCAAAATGCTTGGCCTCGGGGTGCTCGAAGCGACCGACCTGGTCGGCCCCGCTCAGCCATTCGAACTGCTCGGGCGCGATGATGATATTGGCGGCATGGGCGCTACCGGTGAATTTACGGCAGCGCGAACAGTGGCAATACTGAAATACATACTCGGGCCCATGAAACTGGTAGCGGACGGCACCGCAAAGGCAGCTGCCGCGGATCGATTTACTCATGAGTACCCCTGTCGATAAGCTCCACAATGGTGGCAGTTTAGCCCGGGTATTATTCGCTCAGCAAGTCGGGCGCGAGTTCAGCAAGCATTTCGCGCAGGCTGTCATCGACCAGGTTCTGCTTGAACAAAGTTGTATCGCAGACCTCGAAGCTAGCGCTGCGAATCGCGAGGAAACAACGATCGTCTTGCCGATTCATAAACTCGATCAGCGCGAAGCGCTTGATGCATTGTTTGAAAAAACCCAGGTTGTTAGCGACCTCTAACTGGCCTGCGGGTGCAGCGACGTCCTCGGGTCGGGTGGCGAGCACGTTGATGCGCTGATAGCGTTCGATGTCGATCAGGGAGCGCAGCTGGTAAATCTGCATTTTGCCCTGGGTTCCGCGTGCAATCAGTTCGGGGTAGGTTCCCTTGGGGACGCTGTTATCCAGGAACTCGAAGAAATAGGTCGGTGTCTTGTGCGAAGTCCACTTGAACAGCAGCTTTGGCATTCCCGCGTAGGCCTCGATGCAATGCCCGAGGAAATCTTCGACTGCTTTATAGCGGCCGCGCACCTGGCCACGTTCCCAGCCGCGCTCCACGGTCGCCGCGGGTGGAGTCACGACAAAATACATGTACATGGTATCGATGTAGCGTACGTAGGTGTTGTGTAACACGCGGGTGATTTTTTCGCTGGCGAAACTGTCGAAACGAAATCGATCGACCATCAAATGCGGAATCGAATGGCGTTTGTCCGCCTTGGCGCGGATGTAGTGATCGAGTTTGTTGTCGATGATATTGACTTCGTAACTGGTGAAGCGACCGGCGTACTTGTGGCTGGCTCCGAGTCCTTCGTAGTCGATCAGCATGCGCCGCCAGATATCCGGACTGATGGTGCCGCAGCCCTGCTCAGCGATGCCCAGTTGTGTCATCATTTCGCTGAGCATCGGCCGCAGCGAACTCTTACCGGCCGCCGATGCACCCTTTAGGCTCAGCAGGATGGGCTTGTCGGCATCCGCGATACGGTCATAGCCCTCGGCATCGATCGCCTTGTCAACCAGCACTCCAACTTTGACGCCGATCTCGCGGCTACCGAGGTAATTGCAGGCATGGCGCACGCAGATGTCGCGCAGGTAGGCGGGGTCGTTGCCGATGAATCCGCGCGTGGTGGCAATCGAACCGAGTACACGATAGAGGCTGCGATACACGGCCGCTGCCAGGTCGTCGCTGGCGGCAAGACCCCGCGTCTTGAAATTATTGATCATTTCGAACTCGCGTTCCTGCCGGGTTTGCGCCGCTACCTTTTTTGCTTTCGGTTTCGCCTTGAACAGGCTCGACCATAAAGATGATTTTGCTTTTCCGGGCGAGGTCTGCGGCAACAGTGCGCGCTCAAGTTCTGCGCTCGTCATGTCTTCGATGCGCGTGCGCATGGTATCGAAACCGTGCTCGATCTGCATCAGGCCGGGGATGATGTAGTGACTGAAAATGCGGTTGGCGATGTTGCGAAAATTGATGCCGAGATCTTCCTCGTTTTCGCCTTCGCGGACTACGATGTCGGCGGTAATACGCACGATTAGCTCGTGCAACACCAGCCGATGCGGTCGGAAAGCGATCAATTCCTGTGGGCTCAGGCCGGTTTCCACCGACAGCTGGTTGATTTGCTCGAGCTGGGTAAACACGTTGGCGGAGTTGTAAATGGTTTCCAGCTCACGGTAGTCCTTCGGAATCTCCGATTCGATTCCGGGGTTCCAGGCCGTGTACTGTTGTGTACTCATACGCTCATACACCGCCTGACGACCGGCAGATCCTGTAGGCAGGGGTTGCCGCCTGCATTACCGCGCCTGCCACAGCCGCTATGGCCACCGGGCTATGGGCAGCCTGTCGGGCCGATTGCAGCCTGCTCACGGTTGGCTGTTCAGCTGGATTTCGATCGTTGGATAAGGTCATAGTCGTGTTTTACGCGTTGTCTCGGGTTATCATTTCATGGATGAGCCCGTCAGGCCTGAATCTCAAAACTGAAAC
>Ga0316187_10001854_pt1 | contig 18459 bp, 21 predicted proteins | sample CroRivburrow1_MG_FD_204927 | JGI IMG/M metagenome (GOLD analysis project Ga0316187, IMG submission 204927) | Coastal sediment microbial communities from Maine, United States - Cross River worm burrow 1 | ecosystem: Environmental > Aquatic > Marine > Coastal > Sediment | place: USA: Maine...
GAAGGACAATACTCCACGACACCTGACAGCGATGGGCCGCCTCGGCTGGCAAACACTTCTTCCCTGCTGGGTGTCCAATCACTCTAGAACAGGCCGTCCTACCTCCTAGAAGAGGTGCCAACCGAACCTGGCTCCCAACAGGGATGAGAGTACCCCGGTTCCCGGTTGTGACTCCCGAATCACCGACCGCAGGTCGTTCTGCCGCGACATCCAATCTGTCGAGGGTCCGTGGATGCCAGTAATCCGGGCGGGTGCGGCCGGGCAGCACAGGGAATCTCTGTCACGGGCTGCCCCATGCGGTCGATTCACTTCCTGGCGTCGATCGAGTGGTGAATGAGAGCTAGCCTGGCGCCAGATCCGGGATCCGGACAACCACGGGTAGGCGAGGCGGAAAGCTCCCCGCGGGGAAGCCGACCCTGAAGTCACCCTGCCGCAGTTTCTCCGCAGCCTCGCGGTACGCCCCGACAAACCACCGGTAGGCCTCCACCAGCTCTCTTCGGGCAGCCTTTGAAGCCGCATGGAAGGCCGGCGCGAGGGCCTTCTTTGACTTCAACGGTCTATGGTGAGGGTCCTGAGCCAAGACGGCACCGACACCCAGTGGCCGGGTTTCGTGCTCGGCATGTCGATCGGCGGTTTCGGTCTCGATTTGGAAGATCAGTTCAGCGATCCGACTTCGGGGCCTTTCTTCCGGGAGATGCTGCCAGCAGGGCAATGGGTCGAGCCGTATCGTCTCGGGAGATGCGTAGGCGAAGTGGTCGAACTCTTCTCGCCGAGCTCGCGCAGCGTACTCCTGGGTTCGGTCAAACCACAGGCCTCTTAGGGGCAGGCCTTCGAGCAGCGCCTCAACGCAATGGGCACCTGGCCACTCTCGAGGTCGAGCGACCAGACCCTCCTTGCAGCCGTGAGACAAGAGGTACCTGAGCCTATCGACCTGAGCCGCCTCTTCTTGACTGATCACGATGGCCTGGTACCGGCGACCCCAGAACTTCTCCCTCCACCCATGCAATCGACCGGCCTCTCGTGCCAGGTTCGAGTTGAGGAAATTCATGAAGCGGGCGAGTTCAGGGGCATTGTCGACACTCAGAAGAAGATGGTAGTGATTCGAGAGGAAGACGAACGCATGAAGCTCGACCGGGCAGAGCCTTTGGGCTCGGGCGAGGACGCCGATGATGATGGAGTTCAACTCATCGGAGGGCTTGAGCAGAAATCGGCCCTGCATTGTCCGACATGTCACTTCGACCAGGGCGCCGCCTTCGGGGATGTACCTCAGTCTCCTTGCCATACCTTAAACGTCGCAATGCCCTCCCGCGTTCTTTCAGAATCGGATGGCACTTCTCCATCCCTTGAGAGGTGCTCCAGACCCAGTTAGGTGGGTGGCACCGATGTCCTGCGCCTTCAGACGGCAAGGTGGGTGGCGAAGAACTCGATGGTCCGACTCCATGCGAGCTCCGCTGCGGCCTCGTTGTAGCGGCCCGTCGAATCGTTGTGGAACCCGTGGTTGACGCCGGGATACATGTGCATGGTGTAGGGGCTCTTGGTGGCCTTCAGATCGAGCTCATACTCGGGCCAGGTTGCGTTGACCCGTTCGTCCAGCTCCGCGAGATGAATCAGCAGGGGCGCCTTGATGTTCGGTCGGATTTCCTCGGCGGGGGGTGTGCCATAGAAGGGCACACCGGCGTTCACCAGGTCGGGCAGAGTGGCCACCAACATGTTGGTGATATATCCGCCGAAACAGAAACCGACCACACCGAGACGGCCGTTGCAGAGGGGCTGGGCCCTGAGAAACCTGGCGGCGGCGATCATGTCCTGCTCGATCTTCACCCGATCCAGCGAGCGCTGCAGCTCCCGTCCTTCATCATCGTTTCCGGGGTAGCCGCCCACCGGGTGCAACGCATCGGGCGCAAACGCGACAAAGCCCGCTTTGGCGACCCTGCGCGCAACATCTTCGACATAGGGATTGAGGCCTCGATTCTCATGCACGACCAATACCGCTCCCGTTGACTCCGCCACCGATGTCGGAACGACGAGATACCCTCGGCCCTCTCCGTGCCCGTCGGGTGAAGGAAATGTCTCGTACTCAGCCCTGATGTCGGGATCGTTGAACGAGACCTGCTCGGCCAAAGCGTAGTTCGGGATCAGCGCGGCGGCCAACGCGCTCACCGTGAATCCCAAGACAGTGAGGGTGGACAGTCGGTCGAAGAACTCGCGCCTGGAAATCAGACCATGCGCGTACTCGTCGTACCAGTCAAACGCTTCCTGCGGGATCGGATGTGTTGTCGGTTCGTTCTCGTTCAGCTCAGTCACAGCAACCTCCTTGGTGATCGTTCGTGGTGAAGACAGTCTGACTTCAACACACTACGCCAGGGTCAAATGAATCCGAATGGACGGATCCCGGGCGTCAGGCTCCGCTGAGAAGAGCGTTGAAGATGGCCACAGAGTAGTGTGTCTGGGTGGGTAGGACCTAGAGTGCGTTGCCCTCACAGTCTGAGTAGCAGGATGATGAGCAAGGCGGAGACCAGGCTCGCCAAGACCGTCCTGATCGAGTTCCAGTAGTTCCAACGCAATTCGAAGTCTTGGCGAGCAACTTCCAGTGCCGTCTCGTCCATGGCGTCGATCTCGAGAGACTGCACGGTGTTGTTCAACGGAATGTTGATGGTAGCGGTCGGTAGCTGAACGCCAAGAAGGAATACGAGAGCCGCCGCGATGATGAGCAGGCGTCCGGTTCCGTCCAATTGGCCGAAGCCAAGCGCAGCCGAAGCCAGCAATGCGACCACCGAGCCTATCCAGACCAACATGAATACTGGCTGGTTGTTCTGGATCACGCGATCCATCACCTGGAAGGCTCGGAGAAACTCCCCGTCACCCAGGTTTCCAATGCCTGGCATCACCACCACGGCAAACGCAAACAGGAACCCTGCCACCAGGGAACATAGGAAAGTCGCCACGATCAGTGTGAGCTGAAAGATCCCCATGCTTTTGTCCTCCTCTCACTGCATGATGCAGTACGACACCATCTCCTTGCAATCGCTGTCAGCCCGAACATCCAGACCAGGCAGCCTGTATTTCCACTCGTCGATGATCGCAGCCGATCTCTTCCGCACTACGATAGACGATATCGAGGATCCGAAATCGCAACACCGATGCGATTCGCCCCGTATGAAATGTTGGCACCTCTCGCCTAGCCACCATACCGGCACCGAGCGGAGGAGCGTCTTCAAAACGTCTCTCGAAAGGATGAGTCTCTGATGTTTCGGTTCTCTCTGAAAGGTCTCGTGTCTCTCGCCCTCGCCGTGTCGGCCGGAAGCTGTTCGTCAGAACGCGACTCTCAGACCGCCGCTATCGAGTGGAATCTGGTGGGGGAGTACCTGGGCCAGCAGCCGCCTGGATCCGAAGTGGAGCTCTTCGCCCCCGGGTTCGTCTCGACGGCCATGTCGGAGGCCAACTCGGTCTTTGCCCCTGATGGCTCCGAGTTCTTCTTCGCCGTGTGGCCGGGTCCAGGCCATGATGTCTCGGTCTTCTCGACCCACATGGAAGACGGGCGTTGGACGATCCCCGAGGTGCCCGAATTTCTCCGAGGCGTCAGCGCGATCGACGTGGCGATCACTGCCAATGGTCAGCGGTTCTTCTTCTGCTCGAACCGATCTCGGACTCCCGGCGGCCCGACGGAGGACAACTTCGATATCTGGTACGTCGATCGACAGCCGACTGGTCAATGGGGTGAGCCGGCCAACCCCGGTCCGCCGCTGAATTCGGATCGACACGACTACTACCCGACGGTCACACTCGACGGCACGATGTACTTCCATTCATCGCGCGAGGGGGGTCTGGGCGGGCGCGACATCTATCGCTCGGAGCTGGTCGACGGGCGCTATCAGATGCCCGAGAACCTCGGCGCCCCGATCAATACGAGGTCCAATGAGGGCGATGTGTTGGTCGCTCCCGACGAGAGCTTCCTCATCTTCAACTCCCACGGCCACGATCCGGCAAAGGGCGACAGCAGTCTTTGGATCTCGTTCCGCAGCGAAGATGGCGCTTGGCTACCTCCGCACAACATGAGCCGTTACATGGCCGGAGATCCGACGGACTTTTGTCCGATGTTGTCTCCCGACGGCCGATACCTCTTCTTCTCCAGCAACCGGTTCGATCCGAAGCTTGCAGATAGGGAGCAGGATTATCAGACCCTTCGAAAGATGAGCCGCGGGCCGGGCGGCGGATTCAGCGACGTCTACTGGGTTGATGCGTCCGTCATCGAGAGGGCGAGGGAAGAGTTCATCCAGGTCAACAGGGATTCTCCGGGCTCGGCTAGCGAAGGACCCTAGATCACCACGCTTACCACATGCCCCTCCGTCGTCGAATCCCTTACGCGCTACCAGCCTCACATCCGTCCCGCCAAGCAAGGTGGACACTCTCAACAAGCGGCATAGGTGCTGATAGGCTCCCGCCATGGCCGAGACGATGCGTGCGATGGGCGCGACCTGCGACGGCGTCGAGATGACCGAGACACTCAAACCGACGCCGCGCCCGGGCGAGGTGCGGGTCAAGGTGATTGCGTCGGCGGTCAACGCGGGGGAAGAGAAGGTCATCGGCGGAGACTTTGTAGGGAGATTTCTGCACGCGAGGACCTCGCCACTCGTGCTCGGATGGGACTTCGCGGGCACCGTCGACGCCCTCGGTGAGGGCGTGACCGACATCGACGAAGGAACCGCCGTTTGGGGCCATTTGGCGTACTCTACATCCCAGAAGCAGGGCACGTTCGCCGAGTACGTCACGTTGCCGCGCGCGGCTCTCGCGGCCAAGCCCGACAATCTCTCGTACCACGTGGCCGCGGCTGCCGCCACCGTCGCGATGACGAGCTTGCAGTCGCTGAGGGACCTCGGTGGGCTCGGTGAAGGCGGTAAAGCGCTGATCGTCGGGGCGGGTGGTGGCATCGGCTCGGTCGCGGTCGGGATCGGCAAGCGCCTCGGCGGCCACGTTACCGGCGTGTGCAGTGCCAGGGACGTCGAACGCGTCGAGGCTCTCGGAGCCGATGCGGTCATCGACCGAAGAGCGTCTGACCCGTTCGATGCCGAATCGGTCTACGACGTGGTCTTCGACACTCCAGCCGTGCACTCGTTCGGCCGCTGCGCGAAGCTCCTGCGGGCCGGCGGCAGGTACGTGACCACGCTACCCGATGTGGCCCTGATCACTGGCATGGCGCGCGCCCTATTCACATCCAAGCACTGCCACTTCGTCCAGGTCGCCTCCAAGCGAGAGGACCTTGAGCTGGTCGGCGGCTGGTTGAGCAACGGGCTCGAAGTGACGATCGACTCGAGTCACAAGGTCGCCGACCTGGATGTCGCCCTCAAACGCCAGGCCGATCGCGGTCGGGTCGGTCGGGTCGTGGTAGACGTCGCCGAAGGGTGGCCGTCGTGAGGGGCCCAGATGGCTTTCCCGCCTCCGCCCGGAAATCGAGCCCTCAGGCCCGGTTCCAATAGAGAACGGGATGTACCTGGCTGCCTCCGCAGGCCGCACAGCAGGGTCGGTCTCAAGCCGAAGCCGGCAAGTACAGCCGGTCCTGATTCGTCTTGCTCCCGCAGCAGAACAACAGATCCGTTAGGCTCCAGACTAGCGCATGTGGCAGTAAGTCCTGGATCGAAGAATAGTTGATGTCTCAACCTATCTACGCCCTAAATCTCTTCAACGTGTCGGACAAGAATGAATACCTCGCCTATTCGCGAAGGTCAGCGGAGGAAGTCAAAGCTCACGGTGGGCGCGTTGTGGCGCTGGGAAAATTCTGTGAGGCTGCCGCGGGTGACATTGCGCCGCGTAATGTCCTCATACTGGTTGAGTGGGCCTCTAAGCAGGCTTTCGACAGCTACTGTAACGACCCAGCCCTTGCCGATCTGCATCCGCACCGCGCCAACGGAACGGACAGGTACATTTGGCATCTCTTTGAAAAGCTCGAAGACCTCAAGCCGATCCTCAAGTGAGAGACCTGCGTGATGATGAAGGGTGCTGTTCGCCCAACAAGGCACTGCAGCTGACGGCCCATCCGCTGCGTGGCTGGTCCGCAGCTGAGCTTGGTCGTTAGGCGGCACCGAAAGATTGATCTTTGACGGGCCACCTTCGATGCACCGCAATGCGATACGGCATGGTTGGGTGGCGAGTTCAATCGAAACGCTGCCGACATTCTTGGGCTGGTGCAGTTCATCCACATTGCGCATAATGTGTCTTTCTGGTTGGGCGGCCTGTAGCTTGGCAACCACACTCACACCTAGACAGACTGGAGAAAAGGCATGGCCAAAATCCTCGTCGTACTCACATCACACAACCAGCTCGGAGACACGGGGCACCAAACAGGGTTCTGGCTGGAAGAGCTTGCTGCTCCCTACTATGTGTTCAAGGACGCAGGAGCAGAGGTCACACTGGCTTCCCCAGAAGGCGGGCAGCCGCCGCTCGACCCCAAGAGCGACGACCCCGACGCACAGACCGAGGCTACTCGTCGGTTCAAGGCTGACAGCGCCGCGAATGCCGAACTTGCCGCCACCGCTAGGCTGGACTCGCTTTCGGCCCGCGACTTCGATGCGGTCTTCTACCCCGGAGGACACGGCCCGCTTTGGGACCTCGTCGACAACGAAGCGTCCATCCGGCTGATCGAAGACTTCTGGGCAGGCAACAAGCCCGTATCCGCCGTGTGCCATGCCCCGATTGCTCTCGTCAATGCCAAGGACGAAAACGGTGAAAACATCGTAAAGAACCGGGAAGTGACGGGCTTCACGAACTCTGAAGAGGAAGCTGTAGGCCTGACCAGGGTTGTTCCTCTCCTCGTAGAGGACACGATGATCGCTCGGGGTGCCAAGTACGCGAAAGTTGACGACTGGCAGTCCTACACGCGCCAGGACGGCAATCTCATCACCGGTCAAAACCCGGCCTCATCAGAGGCGGTAGCCAAGCTCGTTCTCGCAGCGCTTGAACGTCAACGCTGAGCATGGATAAAGGTTCCTCGGCTTTCTGCGCTCTTTCGGCACGATATGAACACCTCAGCGGCACATGGGTGAGACCGGACCGCGAGCTTGGGTGTCGTTTTGGCTGGCACTACTGGAGTGGGGGATGGCCGCCTAACGAGGCGCTGCAGCTGACGGGCTTCGCTCGCAGCTGATGCTGGACGTTAGGCCTCATGCCAAACGTCGGCTTGATCCATGCGACCGGGATTGCGAGTGGCTCGAGCGCGTCACTAACGATCCAACACAGGGTAGGTGCCCGTTTACACACTTGTGAATCGTGCCGGAAAGCGATCGATCCGCTGAGCAGAGCGCCAGAGCAGCGCGGAGCCCCCTGATGAGCCTTGAGTACGATCACCCCCCGCCGCGAACGGTGAGCTCGTGGAAGCGCTGGCTGTCCCTGCGCGGCTACGGACTCGTCACCAGCACGCTATTCGGGGCCACGACTCCACCTCTGGCGATGCGTGCCCGCTTCGAACGCTTGAGCCGAACTCCGCGAGAGACCATGCAGCGCAAATTCCCGAATCTCGTGTTCGGAGATCACGCCGTCGAAGGGCTCGCCATCGAGTCGGTCTGCGCCGTCGAATCGCCGACCCGGGTCATTCTCTACCTTCACGGCGGAGCGTTCGTCATGGGCTCGCCTGCTTCGTACCGAAACCGGGCGATGCGCGTGAGCTATCGCTGCCAAGCGGAAGTCTTCGTTCCCGCTTATCGCTTGGCACCTGAGCACCCGTATCCTGCAGCTTTCGACGATGCGCTCGTCGCATGGAGGTTTGTGAAGGCGCTGCGGCAGGACGCGCCGATTTTCGTCGCGGGTGACTCGGCGGGAGGGGGTCTGAGTCTGAGTCTGTTCGTGAGGCTTCGAGATCTTGGCCTCGCCATGCCGAACGGGTCGTTCCTGCTCTCGCCGTGGACGGATCTGACCGTGTCGGGCCCGTCCGTTGATGGCAATAGCGGCAAGGACCTGTGGTTCACCCGCAAGCACCTGGAGACATGGGCGAGTTACTACGTCGGTCATGCGGACAGCCGCTCGCCGTATCTCTCTCCCGTTTTCGCCGAGCTTTCGGGACTGCCCCCGCTCTTGCTTCTCGTCGGGGAGAACGAGCTCTTGCTCGATGACACGCTGCGTGTCCGGGACGCCGCGACGTCTGTAGGAACCGACGCTAGTGTCCTCATCGGCAAGGGAATGCAGCACGACTGGCCGCTTACCTTGCCGTGGCTCGACGAGAGCCGGCTTGCGTGGAACACGATGCGCCGCTTCGTGGAGGAGCATTAGTGCCTCCGCATCTCGACAATCACAGGGCGAAGCTCAGCCCATGTGGCCTAACACTTATAAGGCTCCCGCTTGTCAAGGGGTAGTGTGATTCGGGCGATCCGGAACTCTCTGGACCCGGCGATTCCTGAAAAATACGACCCAGACGCCGGCGGAACGACGCGGCTCCGGCTGGACCGCGGTTCCGACGAAACCTGAGACGGCATCAGCCGCCAGCCATAGCGCACTCAATTCCTGCAACCATGTTCCGATCTGGTTCCAACTCGGGATGGATTCGGCTACTATGGATTCGGCCGCGCCAGAGGTTCTCTGTCTATTCATGTGGCGAAAATCTGACATCTTCGTGTGGGCTGTTGTTCTCCTGACCCTGTTGGGGTGTCGGGAGCCGGTCAACGTCGAAGAGGGGTTGGCTTCGTACTACGCGGATTCGTTTGACGGCCGCAAGACCGCTAGCGGCGACACCTACAGCAAGCAGGCCTACACCGCTGCACATAGGACCCTGGCCTTCGATACCCGAGTCAAGGTAACCAATCTCGACAACGACAAGTCGGTGTGGGTGCGAATCAATGATCGCGGACCGCATGTGGAGGGCCGGATCATCGATCTCTCCGGTGCAGCGGCTCGCAAGCTGGGGATCACCGAGATCGGAACCGCGAAGGTGCGACTGGAAGTCCACGACTGAAATTTGCACCTGGATCGACCTGAGAATTCATTCCGACTGCAGGAGAAGTATCCGAAAGCGATGATGAAGGCGGCGTGGTACGAACGACAGGGTCCTCCCTCGGAGGTCCTCGTGATTGGAGAGACCTCCACACCTGAGCCCGGACCTGGAGAGGTCCGAATCCGAGTCTCCGCTTCAGGTGTTAATCCTGGCGATGTGAAGAAGCGTCAGGACACCTTTGGCCTGGGGATGGCCTACCCCCGAGTGATTCCCCATAGCGACGGGGCGGGGGTGATCGACCAAGTCGGCGATGGGGTATCAGCTTCTCGAGTAGGCGAGCGTGTGTGGTGCTTCGGGGCGCAGAGTTATCGTCCGTTTGGCACCGCTGCGGAGTATGTCGTGGTGCCTTCGAACCAGGCGGTCCACCTTCCGGACGGCGTGTCGTTTGATCAGGGCTCATGTCTCGGCATACCCGGCATTACGGCTCATCGCGCTGTGCACGTGGCCGGTTCGGTGAGTGGGCGGACCGTTCTTGTACAAGGCGGCGGTGGGGCGGTTGGGCAATGCGCTATCGCGCTTGCCCGGCACGCAGGAGCACGGGTGATTGCCACGGTCCGCTCCGAACTCGATGAGAGAGTCGCTGCAGGCGCGGGAGCTCACGTGGTGGTTCGCACCAACAACCTCTCTGCCGAAGAGACTGTCGAATGCATACGGAATCACGCTCCGAACAGCATCGACCACATTGTCGAGGTCGCTTTTCACGCCAACATCGACGTGGACGAGATGCTCTTGGCTCCGAACGGCTCGATCGCGACCTACGCGACGGGGAACCCAGAACCGGTGATCCCGTTCTGGCCGCTAGTCTTCAAGAATGCGCGTCTCTTCTTTCTGGGGAGCGACGACTTTTCCGAAGAGGCAAAACTGGCCGCGGCCCTCGGTCTGAACTCGGCACTGGAAGGGGAGTGGATCGGTCTCGAGGTGGAGGCGCGATATTCGCTGACATCCATCGCCGCCGCGCATGAGGCGGTCGAGCAACGAACGGTGTCCGGGCGAGTTCTAGTGACTCTGTAAATCGAGGTCACCGCTCACGCACCGGTGTCCTCCAAGGTCATTCAGCACCTTCAACCAGACCTCATTTGGTTCCAGCTTGGATTTGAGTGGGCTCCCGCGTCACCGCCAGGCGCTGCCGGAAGGGTACGTCAAACCACCGTCCTGACTCGTAATGAGCAGGTCAGCGGTTGACTCCCCACGGTCACCCTTTCCTAGCCTTCGGAAGTGTCTTCTTGGACTGCCTCGAGCTCGAAGGGCAGAAGATCGAAAATCAGGTCGACTCGCACCCCTGCTTGACTTTCGAGCGGCAACAAGCGGGTTTCTTGCACGAAACCCTCGGGATCCGACACGAGGACTCTGAACTCCTTTTCGAGTATTGCCGCGATCTGGAGCGCATCGGACGATTCAGTGGCGATTGTCACGTCGATGTCCAGCGTGGCACGGGGTTCACCCCAGACGGCGCTGGCGAGACCGCCGATGACCATGTAGGGAATCTGATGCTGCTCGAGGCGTCGGGCAAGCGCAGCCAACGCCTCCTCTTGAGAAGTCACGATTCCGGACCAGCATCGAGGACCGCGAGGCAGCGGTGAAGCTCCATGACTCCAGAGGGGTCAACAGGACGGTCGCGAGATTCCTCGGGAAGCACTTCATAGAGCCAACCGATCCCCGCGATGATGGCGACTTTGAACAGAACTGGTGACAGGATGCCGACTTCGGCCCCTAGAACCACCGAAATGAGTGTCCTGTCACTGTCTTGCAGCTAGGAATCGCCAGCGGAGTCATCATTCTTGAGTATGATAATATGTCATACCAGAGGTGAATCATGGCAAAAGCTAAAGTAGCAATCACGCTTGAAGAGGAGTTGGTTGCACGTCTGGACGCGCTAGTGGCCGCCAATAGGTTTGCAAGTCGTAGCGGTGCTGTTGCGGCGGCGGTGGAAGAGAAGCTCAGCCGAATTGACCGCGGGCGTCTGGCGCGAGAATGCGCAAAACTGGACAAGGCCTTTGAGCAAAAGCTCGCCGATGAAGGGCTATCTGGAGATCTTGCTGAATGGCCAGAGTACTGAGAGGCGACATCATTTGGGCTGACCTCAACCCGGTCCAGGGCCATGAGCAGGCTGGTCGTCGGCCCGTTGTTGTAATCAGCCACGATGTCTTCAATGAACGCTCCGGTACCGTGATCGCAATGGCTCTTACAAGCCAACCGCAGCGCGCGGGGTTTCCCCTGACCCTGGAACTAGAGGGGGATAACCTGCCAAAGCGGTCGTGGGTCAAGATCAGCCAGATTCGAACGCTCTCGCGGCAGCGGCTTGGCAGACGAATTGGCAGGTTGGAGCCCGAGCAACTCGACCTTCTGGTCGAGGGGCTCAATGAATTGGTCGCTACCTAACAATTCGCTGAACCGGACGCCGCCCGTCACTTTGCCGAGGCGTTGGTAGCCTTTCAAGGTGATCAGTTCAATCAACCGAGCTTCATGGTGCTGTCGCTGGCGGCGCCGGTTAGCTCGAGGGAGTTAGCCACAGGGATTTTGGAGTTAGCTATGGCCTCAATGTGGCTTGCTTACAACGAACTCGCCTGGACCGAAGATTTGCTGGCTGACCCAGCAGAATACGATGATGAAGTTGAGGTCTACGTCGATCTCATCAAGCGCACTGCGGCAGAACCACCACGCACATTGCTGCATTTGGGGAGTGGCGCAGGCGGCCATGATCGTGTCTTCAAGCGACATTTTGCCGTAACTGGTGTGGATCTCAGCTTGGGCATGCTGAACAAAGCGCGTGCTACACATCCTGACATAGAGTATCTAGAAGGCGACATACGAACGCTACGGTTGAACCGGCAGTTCGACGCCGGCCGACCTACTGCCGCGCTGAGATCGCGCGACGAATGAAAGAGCGAAACCACCAACGAGGAGAGAGCAATGAAGAAGTTCATGATTCTGCATTTCGGATTCGAGAAACCCACGCCTGAAATCATGGATGCATGGGGAAAATGGTTCGAGTCGATTGCCGACAAGCAGGTCGACCAGGGCGGTTTCAGCGGTGGGCGCGAAATCTCAAAAGACGGAACGAAAGAGCTACCGTGGAGTATGGATTCCATCACCGGCTACAACATCATCGAAGCCGAAGATCTGGACGCGGCAGAAAAGGTCGCACAAGACAATCCGTACATCGCAAGCATCAGGGTGTATGAAATCAGGTCGATGTAAGGCCCAGTCATTACAGACCGTGATGCCCATTCGGGAGATCCGCCTCGAGACCTTCGATCGGGAGCTCCACTCTCACAGACTTGGGGATTGGCTGCGTCAGCCGCACGTAGCTCGGTGGTGGGGAGATCCCCAGCTGGCAATGGAGAGCTCGCCACGGCGCTCACCTGGGACCTGCGCCGTCATTGTGGCGGACGGTGTCCCTGTTGGCTATCTGAGTTGGCAAACGCCCCCTCGGGACGAACTTGAGGCTGCTGGGCTGGTTGACCTCCCCGAAGACCTCGTGGACATCGACATCCTGATTGGGGAACCAGAGTTCATTGACCGGGGAGTTGGGCCGAGATCCCTCTGCTTGCTTCTGGCTCGCTTTCGGGTGGATCCCTTGGTGTCATTTGCAGGTGTGGGGACTTCAGTCGAAAACAGGCGTGCCATCCGAGCCTTCGAGAAGGCTGGCTTCCGCCTGTTTCGCGAGTTCCAGGATCCGGAGTTCGGGTCGTGCTGGTACATGGTGGTAGAAGTCTGTGATGCCGTCTGACAAATCCCCCACCTGGAAATGCAGTGACAGGCACCTCATTTCCTTGCTGGATTGCGTCCGATCTCTCGGAGACGAAGAGACAAGATGCCTTGGACTAGGCCATGGAGTGCCTGGGCGATTCCTTCGCGCCACTACCCATGCCTGCCTGAGCCGATCGATAGTCCGACACAGGGCCCGACCACCGCGGTGGTCCGCCCTGCCAACACTCGCAAGGTGTCAGCCATGTCCTGAAGTCAACGTGTCGGCGATGTCCCAAGGTTGTGCACCTCTGTGCCGATCGTAGTCGGTCAGTCCTCTGGGAAGCGACTGTCGCTCTCGATCGGGGGCTGGGCTCTCGTCAAAGTCTGATTAGCAGAATGATAAGTAGGACAGACACCAGGCTCGCCAAGACCGTCCTGATGGAGTTCCAGTACTTCCAACGCGATTCGAAGCGTTGGCGGGCCGCCTCCTGCGCCGTCTCGCCCATGGCGTCGATCGCGAGAGCTTGCACTGTGTTGTTCAAGGGAATGTTGATGGTGACGGTTGGCAGCTGAACGCCAATGAGGTACACGAGAACCGCGGCGATGATGAGCAGACGCCCGGTTCCATCCAGTTGTCCGAAGCCAAGCGCAGCCGAAGCCAGCAAGGCGACCACCGAACCCACCCAGACCAACAGAAACAACGGCTGGTTGTTCTGGATCACGCGATCCATCACCTGGAAGGCTCGGAGAAAGTCCCCGTCTCCCAGGTTGCCGATGCCAGGCATCACCACCACGGCGAACGCGAATACGAAACCTGCAACCAGGGAACACAGGAAGGTCGCCACGATCAGTGTGAGCTGGAAGATCCCCATGCTTTCGTCCTCCTCTTAGGTCCTGATGGATCACCACACCGTCTCTCCGCCATGGATGTCAGCCCAAAGATCCGCGACAGAAAGGCTGTACCAACCCTGTAACGGTGATCGTCGGTGAAAGGATACCTGGATACGGTCCCATTGACATTTTCACCAGGCCACACGACCGATCCCTGCCTCGGCTCTGAGGGAGCAAAACACGCCGTTATCGATCTCCGAGGTCTCGGGAATGATCTGCAAGACGTCCCAATGCTCGACGATCTTGCCCAGGTATTCGGCGGCCATCTTCTAGAAGTAGTGGATAAAGGCCTGTTTGCCGCCCCCGACACCAGGATTGTGCTGCGTATGAATCGTGCCGACGTACAGGTCGATGGCGTCGCTGGGTCGGCATTGGTTGAACATCAGATCGTAGAACGCCATCGCCTCCCGCTTCATTCGGTCCGTCCGATTTTCCATGGCTCCTCCAGTCCGCCAGGCTACTGCCTCCGGAGGAGCAATCCTTTTGCACCGCGACTGCATGCTCGGCTGCTCTGCTAATCTCCCGCCTGTGACAAGGGCCCAACCAGCGGAGTCGACGAGGTGAGTGAAAGCGGTCGCCTATCGATCGTCTCGCCCGACGATCAGAGCGTGACCTTTGTCGAGCTCTTTTTCGACCTCGTCTTCGTCTTCTCGGTCACGCAGGTCGTCGGCGTCCTGTACCACCACCTGGACTGGCTGGGGGTCGCACAAACGGTGCTGATTTTCTGGCTCGTCTGGTGGGCGTGGACGCAGTTTACTTGGGCGCTCAACGCAGCCGATACGACCCACTCGGGCGTCCAGTTGGCCACCTTGGCGGCGACGGGTGTCACCTTCTTCATGGCGGTCTCCATTCCGCGTGTCTTTTCAGGCGAGGCTGTTTGGTTTGCTCTGCCGTACACCCTCGTCCGGGTAATCGGTTTGGGGCTCTATATCCGGGTCTCCTTGGCAGCCGGCCCCGAGCACCGCAGAGCCGTCCGGACCTTCTCACTGCTTTCGGTTGGAGGACTTGCCGCTGTGCTGGCAGGGGGCTTCGCGGGTGGCCCCTCGATCTACTGGCTCTGGGGCTTGGCGATCCTTCTAGACCTCATCGCCGCCCTCGTCGGCGGGGAGATTGGCGACTGGAACGTGCATCCCGACCACTTCGCCGAGCGCCACGGTTTGTTCATCATCATCGCGCTAGGGGAGACCTTGATCGTGGCGGCCGGTGGTCTCGCGGATGCGGACATCACGCTGAGCTTGAGTGTGGTAGGTGCGATGGCTGTGGCGGCAACGTGTGCACTCTGGTGGAGTTACTTCAGCGGCGCCAAGCAGCGCCTCGATGCATCACTGGAGGAGGCTGAAGGTGTCGAGCGCACGAGCATCGCCCGTGACGCCTATTCGCTGCTCCACTTTCCGATGATCCTGGGGATCATCGCCTTCGCCACGGGGGTCGAGGCGGCGGTGCACGATCCCGGGCACGCCTTGGCGATGGGCGCTCGGCTGGCCCTCGGGGCGGGTATGCTCCTCTTCACCGGGTCCATGGCCTTGGCGCTGTGGAGAGGCACCGGTAGGCTCCCGGCAGCTCGTCTTCTGATCGGACTCATGACAGCGCTCACCATTTTCTCCTGGCCTGGCGCTCCACCGGCGGCGCTGTTGGCCCTGGTCCTTCTGGGGGCCATCGCGATCTCCTGGTCGGAGCGGCGGGGCGAAGCGATGTCGACGCTTTGAGTGCCGCTTGACTATCAGTGCCGGACCGCAAACTGCGATTGCGCTATCCGACGGTCAACGTCTGCCTGAGAATGTTGGTCTCCTGTAGCCATGCGCGGATCTGGTTCCGGCTCGGGAGAGGTCTGGCTACGAACTCTTCTACCTCGCCCCCTGAACGATCCAAGTCCCCGAAGAACAGGAAGTTTGCCGGGGTTAGAGATGCCTCGCCGCTTTTGACGAGGCCAGGGTCCTGATCGAGCAATGGCGAAGAGTCTCGACCAGCAGCGCATCGTCTGGCTGGAAGGCCTACACCTCCCGAACGCGATCAGCACGACCGGACAAGCCAGGGTTGAAGCGGTCCAGTAGATCGTGTTCCGGCGGTGGCAGCGCCCCGTTCCATCGGTGGCTCCGAAGAGGCGTTGCATCTGGCCCCGATCGCGAGCGCCCCGCGGAGCAGCCTGTCGGTCGGACTCTGGCAAGAGATCGCGGCTTCCGCCAAACGCGGTGACAGGCACCTCATTTCCCTGCCGGTTTGCGTCCGACCTTTCGGGGCCGAAGACGTCGGCCCGTGATGTCCTCTAGCTGGTCGACGAAGCTTTCGGAGCCCAGCGGTCTACCGATGCGCCCATGACGCCTGAAGGCCTCGTATTCCTCGTCCGCTGGCTCTTCGAGGAAAGCTACCCAGTCATCGACCCGCTCGGCGCCCGGGCGGCAGCTGACCAATGGATCCGCCTCACCGAGGACCTGTGCTCTTGCGCTGGAGTAGGGCCAGCCGACGGCCGCTTCGGCGAGTCCAGCCCGAACGGGGTTGAGGAGGACATAGCGCATGGCCGCCATGAGATGGGGCTCGTCCATTGGAAAGGAGGCGAAGCGTTCCTGCCAGAGGTGCCCGGTCCACCGATGCCGGCGGTTGATCTCGAGGGCGTATCGGTGGTGCGCCTGACCCAGCGGCCGGGCCAACCCCTGCTCGTTCGAAGGTACGACGACGAGGTGCACGTGGTTGGGCATCAGGCAGTAGGCCCAGATGCTCAAAGTGTGCCGATGGGCTTGATAAGCCAAGATCCGAGCGTAGAGACGATAGTCGTCTTCCGAGAAGAAGACCTGCATTCGCCGTGCACCGCGTTGCGTAACGTGATGTGGCACGCCGGGTACCACTACGCGAGGTAAGCGCGACATTGCCCCAAGAGACGGAAAGTGACCCCGTCGTCTTGCGGAATGAGTAGCCTGTCACCGCATTTCAGGAGACTGCCTCAATCCCGCGTCGAGACGTGGGGAACGGAGCTCTCCCGGGCCCAGGCGTTGACCGCCGCAATATCCGAGGATTCGATCTCGGCGAGCGCGGACTCCAGCGCCGCCCACTCCGCTTTCAGATCGCCCAGGCGCTCGAGCGCTCCTGCCGCCACAGGCGGACCAGCGTCGTCGATGACGTCGAGCAGGTGACGCACGTTCTTGAGCAGCCTCGGTGGGAGGTTGTCCTCGTCCTCGTAGGTCTCGTACTCGACTTGAACGACCTGCCGCTCCCAGGCGGTCAGGCGCTCAATGGCGCTCTTGCCAGCCTCGTGTAACGCCTCCGCATCGGGGTGCCGGTCGAGCAATGCCTCGATTTGGTCACGCGAGCCGCGAATCGCCGCGAGGCCATCCAGCATCTCGTTGAGGAGCGTCGTCATCTCCGAGACGTACCGGTCCACCTCAGCGAACTCGGCGGAACTCGCCCCGACACGGCGATCGGCCACCAGAGTGAGCTCTGCCGTGTCCTCGAGATCGCCGATCATGACCCGCGCCCGGTAGGTGCCCGGCATCACGTAGGACCCCGCGAAGCCCTCGAACAGCCGGATGTCGTCGATGCAGTGCAGACCGTCCCGCCGCATGTCCCAGACCCAGCGGTTGGCGCCCTGCTTCTTGGGCGGATAGCTGACTTCGATGGGCAGGCGCTGGTCCATGTTACCGAGAATGCAACGCTCGAAGTCCCCCTCCTCGCTCGAGTAGCGGCGCACGACCTTCCCATCCACATCGCTGATCTCGATAGTCAGCGGCCCTTCGTGCTCGTCGCGGATGTGATAGCCGAGTACGACCCCGCTCGGCGGGTTCGTGCCCACGGCGCCCCCCTTGCTGCTCCAGCCGCGATGGATCATCTCGACCGGTCTGGCGGCGAGCACGTGCAGCGGCTTCTCCGCCATCTCCGGGGTCACGCTCCTCAGGCCGGTGAGATCGTCGAGCACCCAGAAACCACGGCCCTGCGTGGCAGCGACGAGGTCGTCCTGGCGGACCGCCAGGTCGGCGATCGGCACTGGCGGCAGGTTGAGGGTGAGCGATTGCCAGTGCGACCCACCGTCGAACGACACGTACATGCCGCCCTCCCCGCCAGCGAAGAGCAGGCCCTGCCGCTCGGGGTCCTCCCGGACGACGCGGATGAAGTTGTCGCGGGGCAGGTCGGCATCGAGTCGTGTCGCGCTGGTTCCGTAGTCGGTCAGCTTGTAGATGTAAGGCTGGAAGTCGTTCATCTTGTAGCCGGCCACCGCGATGTAAGCCGTACCTGGATCGTGTGGACTGACGTCGATGGCGTTGACCATGGCACCGCCGAGATCGCCGGGAGTCACGTTGCTCCACGTCTCTCCATCGTCCCGGGTCACGTGGACGAGTCCGTCGTCGCTACCCACCCAGATCGTGCCGTATTCGTGGGGGGAGGCGGTGATCACGAAGATGGTGCCGTAGAACTCGGCGCCGACGTTCTCCGCCGTGATCGGCCCACCGTTGAGCCCCTGCTTGTCCTTCTCGTTCTTCGTCAGATCGCCGCTGATCTCCTTGAAAGTGACGCCACGGTCCTTCGTGCGGAGCAGTTTGTCGGTGCCGTAGTAGATGACGCTTGGATCCTGCACCGATGCCGTCACCGGCGCGTTCCAGTTTGTCCGGTACCGCAGATCCTTCGATTCCATACCGAAGACGAACTCCGGATACGGCTTGATCTCCCGTAATCGCTGGCTCTCGGCGTCGTACTCGGTTAGCGTGCCATTGATCGTCGTGGCGTAGATGAGCCGGGGGTTGTCGGGGTCGAAGGCGATATGGGCGCTTTCGCCGCCACCAACGGAGTGGAAGTCCTTGGCGGTGATCCCACCACCATAGGTCTCACTCAGAATCGCCACGGTCGAGTTGTCCTGCTGGCCGCCGTAGATGCGGTACGGGAACAGGTTGTCCGTGTTGACGCGGTAGAACTGCGCCGTC
>Ga0316187_10001856_pt1 | contig 18454 bp, 19 predicted proteins | sample CroRivburrow1_MG_FD_204927 | JGI IMG/M metagenome (GOLD analysis project Ga0316187, IMG submission 204927) | Coastal sediment microbial communities from Maine, United States - Cross River worm burrow 1 | ecosystem: Environmental > Aquatic > Marine > Coastal > Sediment | place: USA: Maine...
TGGATGATCTGATCGTAGGCACGCTGCATAAAGGTCGAGTAGATAGCGACAACCGGGCGAAAGCCCTCTGTTGCCAGGCCGGCGGCAAAGGTGACGGCATGCTGCTCGGCAATGCCTACATCGAAACAGCGTTCCGGATGTCTGCGCTCGAAAATAGAGACGCCGGTACCGCCCGGCATGGCTGCGGTAATGGCACAGATGCGTGAGTCTTTGTCGGCCAAATCAGCCAGTGTGGTACCAAAGATCTGGGTATAAGTTGGAGGTGTTCCATCCGACTTGATCGGCTCGCCATCCTCAATGTTATAAGGCCCGAGTCCGTGCCAGGTTTCCGGATCATCCTCAGCTGGCGAGAAGCCAAAGCCCTTCTTGGTCAGAACGTGGAGAAGAATCGGGCCATCCAAGGACTTGCAGTTCTCAAGTGTAGGCAACAGATGATCAAAATCATGACCGTCAATCGGGCCGATATAGCGGAAGCCCATCTCTTCAAAAAGAGTGCCGGGGACGATCATCCCCTTCACATGCTCTTCAACCCGTTTGGCTGCCTCCAGCGCACCTGATGGGAGAATCTCAAGTATCTTTTTAGTGGCATCCTTCATGCCGGTGTAGGTTTTGCCGGTAATGATCTTGGCCAGATATGCCGACATGGCGCCTACATTGGGCGCAATCGACATCTCATTATCGTTGAGGATGACCAGCAGGCGGTTGTTATGGGCGCCTGCATGGTTCAATGCCTCAAAGGCCATGCCACCGGTCAGGGCACCATCTCCAATGACAGCGATAGCATGATGATCCTCATGCTTCAGGTCGCGCCCGACTGCAATGCCGTAGGCAGCTGAAATGGAGGTGGAGGCGTGGCCAGCACCAAAGGCGTCATGCTCGGATTCTGCCCGGTTGGTAAAGCCACAGAGGCCACCATATTGACGGATAGTCGGCATCCCCTCCAGACGACCGGTCAGGATTTTATGCGGGTAGGCCTGATGCCCCACATCCCAGACAATTTTATCTTTCGGGGAGTTGTAGAGGTAGTGAAGCGCAATGGAAAGTTCAACAACGCCAAGACCGGCTCCCAGGTGACCGCCGATCGGGGCCAGTGTTTTAATAAGATACTGGCGCATCTCGCGAGCCAGTTGAGGCAGCTGATCCCTGGAGAGCGCCTTAAGATCAGCTATGCCGTGAATCCTGTGCAGCAGTTCAATGGGTTCGTTCATCTGTTACGTCCATAAATATAGTGGGCCAGTGCCTTGAGCTGCTTACCTTCCGAACCAAGCGGTTCACATGCTTCCAGAGCGATATCACGCATCTCTTCGGCCAGTTCGCGTGCCCTCTCCAGCCCTGCCTGTGATACATAGGTCGCTTTGTTCTGTACTTCATCTTTGCCGGCACTTTTACCCAGTTCTTCAGAGGTGGCTGTGGTATCAAGAATATCATCTGCAATCTGGAAGAGCAGGCCAACGGCTTTGCCGTAACGGGAGCAGGCCTTGAGTTGATCAGGCGTTGACCCTGCCAGCAGTGCGCCGGCCTCACAGCAGTAGCGAAGCAGTGCGCCGGTTTTATGCAGGTGGATGCGTTCCACCTCAAGCACACCTTTGACGCCGTCAGCTTCGGCCTCCATGTCCAGCATCTGGCCTCCCACCATGCCCTGGCTACCTGCTGCGATGGCAAGGCGCTTGACCAGTTCAATGCGGGTTTCGGCAGTGTGGCCGGAGTTGGCCAATAGTTCGAAGCTCAAGGCCTGCAGCGCGTCAGCGGCGAGGATGGCTGTCGCCTCATCAAACTGTTTGTGACATGTCGCCATGCCACGACGAAGATCATCATCATCCATGCAGGGGAGATCATCATGGATCAGGGAGTAGGTGTGCATGCTCTCAATGCTCATGGCGGCAGGCATCACGGATTCAGGATCGTTGCCGCCACACGCCTTGTAGCACTCAAGAATAAGAGCAGGGCGAATCCGTTTTCCACCAGCCAGTAGCGAATAACTCATGGCATCCCAAAGACGCTCAGGCACCGCTCCGCGTTTCGTGGCAAGCAGTTGTTCCAATGCACGGTTCAGATGCTCTGCATGCGCTTGAAGAGATGAGATGTCAGGCACGCTCAGTCGCTATCTTGGTCGTTAAGGATTTGCAGGCGTTGTTCAGCATGATCAAGCAGGGCTTCACAGCGTCTTGAGAGCTGTACGCCGGACTCAAAAGCGGCAACGCTCTCCTCCAATGGAAGTTTGCCGGACTCCAGCTTTCCCACCAGTTCGGTCAGCTGTTGAAGAGCCTCTTCGAAAGAGAGCTTTTCGATCTCTGGTGATGGTGGATTTGTTTTGCTCACGCCCCGCTCCTGTGTGAAAGAATTGGCTATTGTAGGCCGCTACATTTCATGGTCAATGGCATGTGGCAACGTTAGCTTCTCAGGATGTCTGAAAAAGGTGCGTACTCATCACCGCTTTGTGTGATCCGACACAACCTGCAACCCTATCCTGAATCGGTAGCTGAGCAGGAGGCTTGTGTTGCGGAGTTGTTGGAGAAGCGGCGCGGTAACACGCTGATTTTTACCGAGCATCCACCAGTCTATACGCTCGGCACCTCGGCCAGCGAGGGTGATGTCTTAACCCGCGAGATTGATGATGAGCAGATTAGGGTCTATCCGACAGGGCGTGGCGGAGAGGTGACCTATCATGGCCCCGGCCAACTGGTCTGTTATCTGATTGTCGACATAAGTGGGGAGCAGGATCTGCACAAGCATGTTTGGCGACTGGAAGAGATGGTGATCCGTACGCTGGCTGATTTTGGCATTGATGCAGGACGCAACAAACGCGGCATCGGTGTATGGATCGGAGACAGGAAGGTTGCCGCAGCAGGCGTTCGATGCCGCAAATGGATCACCTATCACGGCATTGCCCTTAACATATCACCCAACATGAAGCATTTTGAAGGGATCGTTACCTGTGGCATGAGCGACAGGCCTGTGACATCCCTTTCAATGCTCGGTGTTGATATCTCACGCAGTGATGTGGAGCTGACAATCATTCGCCACGCGGAAGAACTTTTTGGAACCTGAATAAACGACTGTTCTGAATGCCTGCTTTTGGCCGGAAGCAGTCATTCGACCCTTTTATGCAACTAACACTTTAACCGGTTGTTTCAGGAAGATGTTAATTTGCTGCTCGCGCAGCGATTTTCGCCTGAATAAACTCTTTGTGGTAAACCCCGATCAATTTGGCCGTGCGGCGAATCAGCTGCTCTTCATACGGATCAATATGACCATCTGCCATGGCGATCTGCCAGAGGCCTTTCAGGAAATCGATGCGCTCTTCAGTGGAGTAGTGTTTGATGATCTGAGAGGTGAACCGGTGCATATCGGTTGCATTGGCCTTCTCAACTTTGGCTTTTTCAACCAGTTTATGGACTTCATCAGTGGAAATTTCAAAGCGTTTCTCTACAGCAGTGATGATCTCGTTATGCTCAGCCTCATCCAGCTTGCCATCGATATGCATGATTTCGACCATGACGGCGGTAACTGCCAGTGAGATATTATGCTCTTTGCTGGCTGGTTCATCTTTCGATCTTCCTTTCCACATGGCTTTAATCTTTTGCAGCATGATTATTTCATCCTTTTGTTTGTAGAAACGACTTTCCCCTCACCGCGCTGGTCAGCAATGCCGGTTAGCTTGCCTGTCTTATGATCAAGCATGATGGCATGCATATTGCCGTAAGCACGGTTTAGCTGTTTTAGTTGATGGCCACGTTTTGTGAGCTCAACAGTTGTTTCGGATGCGAATGCACCTTTTTCATGCTGAACGACATCGGGTAAAAACTGGTGGTGGAAGCGAGGGCTGTTGACCCAGCTTGCCGGCTGCGCTTCGTTGAGTGTAAAACCGAGTGAAGCCAGCAGCACCATGCTTATAATTCGAGAGCCGCCGGGCGTGCCGACAATAAAGGTGCGGTCCGGGCCGATCACAAAGGTTGGGGTCATACTTGATAGCATCCGTTTTCCTGGCTGAACGCCATTGGCCTGCCCCTGTACCAGTCCGTAGGCATTCGCTTCGCCTGGGATCACGGCAAAGTCATCCATCTCATCATTGAGCAGGATGCCTGTGGCAGGTGAAACATAGCCGGAACCGAAGGGGTAGTTGATGGAGAGGGTGGCTGATACCATGTTCCCCTCCTGATCGACAATTGAGAAGTGAGTGGTATCCATGCCTCCCGACATTTCACCGATACCCTGCAGTTCATAAGATGGTGTCGCCTTATTCATGTCGATGCTGCTTCGGAGCTCCCTAAGTCGTTCTGGATCCAGGTAGTCATTCGGTATTTCAACGAAATCGGAATCACCAAGGTTGCGGTTACGATCACGATAGGCCCGTTTCATCGCTTCGATGAGCAGATGAGAGCGATTGCTTTGATCTAACGTTTTCAACTTATCATTTCTGATTTGGCCTAAAATATGGGCCAGCGTCATGCCTCCGGAGGAGGGAAGTGATGCTGAGATAAAGCGATATCCCTGCCAGTTGAAGTCGATGGGTTCCCGCTCTTTGATTTTATAATTTGCAAGATCAGCTTCGCGAATCAGTCCGCCATCTTTTTTTATGTTAGCGACCAACCTTCCAGCAATCTGGCCACGGTAAAACCCCTTTCTTCCTTTCAATGCGAAACGATCGAGGGTTTCAGCAAGCCCTGGCTGCCTGATGATCTCACCCTCTTTTTTGTCGAATATGGTGCGTGCTGTATCGTTAAACACCTTGCTTCTAAAGCGGATCATGCCAGCGAGTCTTGGGGATACGACAAAACCGTCGCGTGCCAGCTTGGCTGCGGGCGCGACAATCTCTTGACGAGTTAATTTGCCGTATCTGGAAGTGAGATGATCAACCCCAGCGGCAAGTCCGGGAACACCTGCTGCTGCCGGGCCATCCATGCTGGAGATGTTTTGATACACTTTGCCTTGGCCAGCCAGAATTGGTGAAGTCTCCCGCGCATCAATCATCACATAACGGTTCTCTTTGGCGATATAGAGTAGAAAGAAACCACCGCCACCGATGCCGGAGCTGGCGGGCTCTACCACGCCGAGTGCCAGTGCTGTTGCTGCGGCAGCGTCAAAGGCGTTGCCGCCCTTGTTCAGCATCTCAAGGCCCGCTTTGGTAGCCAGGGGGTGAGCTGCGACCACCATACTGCCATTTGGTGTCGCAGCATGGGCAGGCAGCAACCAAAACAGAAGAAGGGCTGTGAGTAGTTGGCGTGAAAACTTCATGTGTGAACTCCATGTTTTTCCAGCAGGTGTTTGATACCCGTGGGAAGTGCGATGCTATCAAGATTTGAAAACCACTGACCTTTTCCGGCAGGCGCATGATCTTCGGTATTGGCGTAGAGGTGGATTTTGCGGTGCGTCAGCAGATGAATATGGCATGGGCTCTCTTCAGGTGGTGATGCCAATTCAGTGATAGGTGGAGTCCAGAGGCTGGCCCATATCCCGAAGTCGGGTCGTTGGGTGAGCCAGATGCCCTGGTCAGGGCTGGTGTGCAGTTCTATCTGCCAGTGAACGTCTTTAACGGCTGCTTTTTTAAGCGCGCTTGATTCAACAGTCTGAAACGCGGAAGAGCAGTGCTGGTTGACCGGACACCGCGTGCAGTCGGCGCTGCGTGATGCGCAAACGGTTGCGCCCAGCTCCATCATCGCCTGATTCCAGTCAGCGGGGTTACCCGACCCGTCAATAGCCTCCTGCGCCCAGTCCCAGAGCTGCCTGTCTGTTGCATCAGGGGCACCATGCCAGCGCTTCAGCACCCGTTTTACATTGCCATCCAATACAGGGGTAGATTGATCAAACGAGAATGCTGCGATCGCACCAGCAGTCGAGCGGCCAATGCCGGGCAGTGCCATGATCTCGTCGAATGGTTCAGGAAAAATTCCAGCATGTTCTGATACGATTTTTTGGGCAGCCTGCTGGATAAAGCGTGCACGACGATAGTAGCCTAAGCCTTCCCATGATTTCAGCACGTCATCAAGTGAAGCATTGGCCAAAACCGTAATATTGGGAAATGTCTCAAACCATGTCAGGTATCGTGGCAGAATCGTCTTCACCTGCGTCTGTTGCAGCATGATCTCCGAGATCCATATCTGGTAAGGCTCGCTAGTCTCCCGCCAGGGCAGTTTTCGGGCTTCCCTGCGATACCAGTTCAGCAGGCTGTTAAAGGGTTCGGAAGACAAACTTGTCCTCAAACACCTCAAAGATGATCGGGATATGAACCCGATCCAGCCCCCATGAGCTTGGTAGCGGCTTGAAGGGTGAGGCTGCATGAATGGCGGCGATGGCACTCTCATTCAATGCTGCAATAGGGCTTGGCTGAAGAATTTCCAGATTGCTCAGAGAGCCGTTGCTTTCGACGGTGATTCGCATCAGCAGGCTACGCGCCTCCTCGGAATATTTCTTAAAGTCAGACTGTCCGCCAGGACGCCACTGCTCTTCGAGTGAGCGAACCATCGCCTGCATATAGGGCGCAAACTTGGCCTCCCTGGTATTGACAGGGATATCGGCCTCCCGGTTGAGGAACTGTTTCATGCGCCGTTCCCGCTCATAATCACGGGAGAGTTCAGCCAACGCCATGCTTGAGGGCATCAGGTTGCTGAGCGGGATGTTCTGCATGTCTTGTTTGGTCAGCTGTTTGGCGGGCTTCTTCGGCATTTCAGGCGGAAGCGTGAAGTCAGGCTTGAAGTCACGCTTGGCCAGTGTGCGGGTGCGCTGGTTCGGCTTTGGCTTAGGCATCTGTGCCTGCTTTGGCGGTGTAGGCATGACCGGCTCCGGCTTTTTCTTCTGTTGTGGGCCGGTCATTGGAGCCTTGGCCGAGCGCGTTCGGCGATCTTTCGCCTTGCTGCTGCCACCTTCGGCACTTCGATTGGAGATGGTTTTCGCATCCTTGGAGGGCGCTTTTTTAGGCGTTGTTTCCGGATCGAGCAGTACGACATCCATGACCTGTGGTGGCTGCTTCTTTGGAATCGGCCTGTCGGTATGGGCCAGCGTAATGAAGAGCGCAAGCATCAGATGGGCAGCCATGGATGCCACAAATGAAACACTTAACCTTTTCTGTTCAGTTTCGATCTTCAATCCGATTCCTTTAACTGCGAAACAATATAGGCCGCCAGTCCACCATTAATCCAGCCCGTAAAAACTGAGAGCAGCAGTAGCGGCGGCAGCAAATAGTACAGTGCCTGTTGATGAATAAACAGCGATTCAACGGTCACAAATTGAACCGTCATATGGGCAAGCGCCCCGATAAGGCTCACGCCGATCAGTGTGATGCCTGGCAACAGTCGCCATGCAGTGAGCATAGCGATGGCTGCAGCGACACCTCCAGCCAGGCTGATGATGAAGGTGGGCGTAAAGAGTGTTCCGATCAGAAAACTGCCCACAATAACGCGCCAGATTGCCAGCATGGCTGCCGCACTTGGCCCGAGAATGGCAAGCGCAAGCAGGGTGGCGATGTTGGCAAGCCCGGGCTTAAACCACGGGCCGAGGCTTGGAAGGGCCGCTTCAAAAACATGCAGGCTTACTGCAAGCAGAAGCAGGCTGAGCCATTTGGCTTTATGCTCAAGTGCAGGCAGAGATGGGCGAGGGATAGACCTGTTCATAAGCGTCTATTCAACCATAGCATCATAGTGGCTGCCGTTGATGCGGCTTCCTTTGATGGCGATAAGGATACGATTGGGAACACAGGCGATGATCTCACCGCCTTCACTGTGACGGCCGTTTGAGATGCAATACTGTGTCCTGCATGGAGAGCTTGAAAAATGAACGCCCTCCGAGTCGATGATGATTTCGGAGATGCCCAACTCTCCCTCTGCTTCAAAATGAATGATCTTCCCCGGTTCAGGGAATGGATATTGGGCCAGCAGCACTTCATCATGATAAATTTCTACCATGGCAGGGCCTGTACCTGCTTCGGTATGAATCCACTGCCAGGCATAGAGGATTCCTGCTAATGAAATCAGCAGAAGCATCCGGTCTGTCCAGCTCCCTTTGAGCCAGTGCCAGAGTCCGTGCCAAAGCTTTTGCCCGGAACCGTCTTCTGAGGCTAGTGTTACCATCGGCCTAGTGTAGCCGTAGTTGCCGCTGGAGGAATACCATGAATGTTGTGATTACCGGAGCAAATCGGGGAATTGGGGCGGGTTTCGTCCGCCACTACCTGGAATCAGGATGCTCTGTCTGGGCCTGTTTTCGCAGAGATTCCGGCGAGTTGAACGATATCTCATCAGAAAGGCTGCACCGGGTGCAGTGGGATGTGGGTCTCGACCTGCTGCCTCAGGGGAGCCTGCCGGAGCAGGTGGATCTGTTGATCAATAATGCCGGTATCTATGGTCCGGGAAAGGGTGGCCAGTCTCTGGATAATATCACAACGCAAGCGATGCTGGAGGTGTTTAATATCGACTGCATCGGGCCGCTACGCGTGGTGAAGCAGTTGAAAGAGCGCCTCATCAAGGCCAAGGGCGCGGTTGCCAATATCAGCTCCAAAATGGGGTCGAGCGGGGATAACAGCAGCGGTGGAACCTATGCCTACAGGGCTGCCAAGGCAGGGCTGGTGATCGTATCCAAGTCGATGGCGATTGATCTGGGGAGCGCAGGTGTGCGGGTTATTACCCTGCACCCGGGCTGGGTAGAGACCGACATGACGCATCAGACAGGGTTGATCGATATCGAAACTTCAGTGGCGGGAATGAGCAGTGTGATTGAACGTGTGGATACGTATGAAGCGGGAAGCTTTATCGCCTTTGATGGCAAGGTTGTGCCTTACTAGGTTAGGAGTCATTTCACTGGTTGTACCCCAAATAGAGTGACTCAGCGTTGATCGTTATTCACTTCTCTTTCAGGGCCGCCGGGACTTCAACAGCGTTGCTGTCTGTTCGAAAGGGCAGCTCTGAAAGCCCATGTGGACAGGGGCCGGAGATGCATCCTCCGTCAGCCGGATTAAAACGTGCGTCATGGGTGTGACAGACAAGCTGATTGCCGTCTTCGGAGAAGAACTGGCCGGGCAGCCAATCCAGAGGCGAGCCCATGTGTGGGCAGCTGTTGCGGTAGGCGCGCAAATTGCCATTGAACCGGATGAGAAAACCTTCGTACGCATGTTCGGGGATATCAGCGCTAATTTGTTCAGTGTAAGTGAAGGTAACAGCCTTCCCCTCAACAGGGGGATCGATCTGCTGCCAGCCGGTTACAGACTCCGGGTCTACACGCTTTTCTGTCATGGTTGAAAAAAGACGATGTTAGTTATGTTGACGAACTTTCACTGTTGTCAGAGCGACACTGCAGTGCCTGCTGGTAGCAGCGAGCGGCTTGCTCCCATTCACCTGCCTCAGCATGCCAGTCGGCACGGCTCTCAAGGGCTATGCAGTTGCTGGTTTTTTCCAGTAGCTGGTCCATGATCTCATTGGCCAGGCCATTGAGTCCGGCCTGATGTGCCAGGCTGGCCTGTAGCCAACGCATTGCCTCATTATAAACCTTGGCAGAGTCTTTTCTGTCCAGCTTCTGAAACATCTGTAGCGCTTCTGAACTCATCAAGGCAAACAGCTCGGCAGCTGTCTGGAAATCGTTGTGCTCTTCCAAGTAGTTCAGCCAGAGTTTTTTTGCAGCTTCAGAATCCTGGTTTGCGACGTGTGCATGGCCGAGCGCAACAATCACATCACGGTTATCAGGTGCCAGGCGGTGGGCCTTACGCAGGTGGCTCTGTCTTGCATCAGGCTGCTGTTCTGCAAGATGAATGTAGATTCGGGCCAGTCGAGGCTTGATGCTGGAGGCAGAACGTTGACCCTGTTTCCACGACGCTTCCAGCAGTGTTGACGCTGTGACCCAGTCCCCCTCATCTTCCGCCAGTGCTGCCAGTCTTGAAACAGCTAACGGCGCATCCGGATGAACAGCCAGCCAAGCTTCCAGGTGTGCTCTTTGAGTAGCGTTATCGGCTTTTGCAGGTGCATTTGGGTCGGTGGCAATGCGTGCTGCCAGTGCAATGTTGAGCGGATCATCATCAGGATTGGCTACAACCTGATCCTTGGCTGGCGTGGCCAGCGTTTTAAGGAGTTTGGTGGCCCACTCCGGGATGATGCCGCGTGATTTCTGGAAGGCTCTGCTGCCCTGGTCTTCACGCATATCCAGCCACTGGGCAACACCCTCTCTGAGGCGCTGTTCGCGACGTTTTTTGCCACCCATTCGTAGCGTGCGCCAGAGCTGTCCCGGGCCGGCAAAGATGGCAGCAATGATGCGGCGAAGAAGCCATAAAGCGGCAAGCAGAACCAGCAGCGCGGTGATGAAGGCACCCTGCCGTGTCTCAAACACCCATCCGAACGCCTCAATGCGCAACAGTTGTCCGGAAACATCCGGTACGAGTGCGAGCAGCATGGCAATGCCAAGTGCAAGAAGCAGTAAAATAAAGAGCCTCATGAGAGCTTCTCCAGCCACATTGCCGCTGTTTGACGTAACTGCTCAATGTCTGCCTTGATGGCCTCAAAACTTTCAGGAAGTCCAAGCTCAACAGCTTCTGAGGAGGCTCCGTCAGCCTTGGCGAGTTTCAGTTGTAGTTTCGCCCGCAGTTGCTGCCAGCTCTTTCCATCCGGCCACTGCTCAAGCTCAATGTTGTGGCTGATATTGAGCAACTGCTGACGAAGTTGCTCATTCTGCCGTTGCTCTGTTGTGGATGCTGCCTTGATTGAAAAGTAGTCACGAACCCAGCCTAACCATGGGGTTTCGTATTCAGGGATGATGTTCTCATGTTCAGGTGTTGCAAGTGAGTCGGCATGGGCTTGCAGGCGCTGCTGCCAGTTGCGGAGATCCTGCAATCGCTGTTGAGCCAGAGTCAGCATCTTTTGTGCCGTAGCATGCTCGCTATCACTTAATGAAGGCATGAGGGCGGCTTCCTCCCAGGCCAGTTGCAATTGTGGAAGATGGTTGGCTGCATTGGTTATCCAGCGCAGGCGGGTGCGCAATTGCATTTTTTGCAGTGAGAGCTGTGTCTCCTGAATGGTCTGCTGCTCCTGATGCAGCGATTTGAGTTCGCCTTGCAGACTCTCCATTGCAGTCAGCATCCGTTTCACCTCATCACTACTGGCGGCCATGGTTTCAGGAGCTATTGGCTCCTCAACTTCGACAATCGGTTCGATCTCGGCAGTTTCAGGTATCGGTTCAGTAACAGGGGGAGCGGTGACCTCCGGCATTTTGAAGACGGCATCTTTTTCTGCCTGAAGAAGAGCGCCGACCCTGTTAATAGCTTCATCTTTCAGCTGTTGGGGGGCAAAGATGTAGCCCGCCGCAAGCAGGGTAATAAAAAGCAGGAAAATTGGCAGTTTGTTAGAGTGCTTCTCCGGCTCCTCGTTGGGAGCAGAGGGAGCCTCTATGTCTGCGATAGTCTCAGCCAGGTCGGGAGCGTTTTCCGCTTCTTTGTTCTCTCTGTTATCACTCATGGTCTAAAGCATCGTTGAGCCAGCGGGCGACGTCCAGTGCATGATAGCTCAGGATGATATCTGCACCTGAGCGTTTAAAGCTGAGCATGGTCTCCAGGACCACACGCTTCTCATCAATCCAGCCCTTTTCAGCTGCCGCTTTCACCATCGCGTATTCGCCGGAGACATTGTAAACGGCCATAGGCAGATCGGTGGCATCCTTCACTGAGCGGATGATGTCCATATAGGCCAGGCCCGGTTTCACCATCAGGATATCTGCGCCCTCTTCGATATCGAGCATCGCTTCACGGAGCGCTTCACGACTATTGGCAGGATCCATCTGATAACTTGCACGATCACCAAAGCTCGGTGTGGAGTCGGCTGCATCCCTGAACGGGCCGAAATAGGCGGATGCATACTTAACGGCATAGGACATGATCGGAAGATCACTGAATCCGGATGAGTCGAGCCCTGCCCGAATGGCAGAAATCATGCCATCCATCATGCCTGATGGAGCAACCATATCGATACCTGCCTCTGCATAAGAGACCGCCTCCTTCTGAAGGTTGGCAAGGGTGGCATCGTTATCAACTTCATGGCCATCAAGTACGCCGCAGTGGCCGTGATCGGTATATTCGCAGAAGCAGGTGTCGGCAATAACATAGCTCTCCGGCGAACCGTTTTTTGCCTCTTTGATGGCCCTCTGGACAATGCCATCCGCATCCCAACCGCCAGAACCGGTAGCGTCCTTTTTTGCAGGGATGCCAAAAAGGATAATCCCCGGGATACCCAGAGCGGCCGTCTGCTTGGTTACCTTCCCGACATCGCTGAGGGGAATGCGTGATACACCGGGCATACTTTTAACAGGAACCGCTTCGGTGATCGTTTCATCTACAAAGACAGGATAGATAAAATCGCTTGGGCTTAGTGAAGTTTCACGGACCATACTGCGAATTGCCGGATTTTTACGAAGTCGGCGAGGTCGATGGATCAGGTCAGGCAGAGACATATTCAGGCTCCGGATTTATTAAAGTAGTCGGCTAATGCATCTAGCATGGCGTCAAAACTAGCGGCTTTAGCCACAGCCTGCACGCTTAATCCGGCATCTTCCGCCGCTATTGCAACCTGCGGGCTGATGACAGCAATGGCGGGAGTGTCTGCGGTTTCGATGCAACCGATGCGTTGGATGTAGTTTTCCACTGTTTTCGGGCTACCCAGAAGCACACCATCAATTGCTCCGTTCTTCAGTTTTTCGACAGTGTCGGAAGTATCGGATTCAGGGCAGTTCATGCGGTATGCAAACAGAGTAATGACTTCACACCCCTGACTGCTCAGCGCCTGTTGCAGCAGGCCGCTTCCCTCTTCGGCGCGGAAGAAGAGAAGCCTTTCAGGCAATTCCCTCTGTTGATACGCTTCAATCAGTCCCTCCTGCGAGGCCTGTTGAGGTAGTGGTTCAGGTTCAATGCCGTAGCTGTTCAGTGAACGGGCCGTCTTGCTGCCGATGGCAGCAACCCGATGGGTACCAACAACCTCTGCAAAATCGGCACCCAGAACTGATGCGACGCACGCTACGGCATTACGGCTGGTAAAGAGCACATCTACACCCGAATCTTCCAGTATCGGAAGGCTCTTCTGAATGTTTTCAGCCAGGCACTCAATTTCAAGGCAGGGAAGAAACAGGGCTTCACCACCGCGCTCACGAATCTTCGCTGCAGTTGCTTGTGCCTGGTCAATGGCGCGGGTGACCAGAATGGATTTGCCAGCAAGGCTTGAGCGATCTCTGTTCATCCGGCAATGATGCACGAGCCTTTAAGGCCTGCCAATGCAATTACAGTGCATAAAATGCTTGCCCAAAACCGATATTCATGTTGTCATAATAATAGAACCGCATCATGTAGGGCCTTTATTGGGTCTATGGACATGGACGACGAAGTGATTCGGTACCCCCTGATGACAGGAATAGGATTTTTTTTGCAGGCCTTCTGTGCATGTCGAGCATAGCCTGAGTTTAATAGAATTGTTTCGAGGTAACATTAGATGGCGACGAAAAAAGTTAAAGAACAGGCACGGAAGGTCCTGAAAGATGTCTTTGGTTATGACGCCTTCCGTGAGCCCCAGGAGGATGTGATCTGCACACTTCTGGATGGCAAGGATGCCTTTGTTCTAATGCCAACCGGCGGTGGTAAATCACTCTGCTATCAGATTCCATCTATCATGCGTGAGGGAACCGGCATTGTGGTCTCTCCACTGATCTCTCTGATGAAGGACCAGGTGGATGCACTGACCCGGTGCGGTGTTAAGGCCGCCTACTATAACTCATCGTTGAAGGCAGCAGCTGCCAAAGAGGTTCTGGATCAGTTTGAGGCAGGTGAACTTGACCTTCTATATGTGGCGCCCGAACGGCTGCTGACCAAGGTGTTCCTGAAGCGTCTGGAGGGGATTAAAATCGGACTCTTTGCCATTGATGAGGCGCACTGTGTCTCCCAGTGGGGTCATGATTTCCGTCCCGAGTATGTGCGGCTCGGCGAGTTGCGAAAGATCATGCCGGACATTCCGATGATCGCACTGACGGCAACGGCGGATGAGCATACTCGTGAAGATATTGCAGAGCGTCTGGGGCTGAAGAAGGCGAAGCGCTATGTCTCCAGTTTTGATCGTCCCAACATCCGCTATCTGGTTTCGGAGAAGCGTCAGCCACTGACGCAGGTACTCACCTTCCTTGAGGACTGGAAAGGCTCCTCCGGTATTATCTACTGCCTGTCACGTAAGCGGGTAGAAGATATGGCGGTGAATCTCCAGCGACATGGTGTGCGGGCAGCCGCCTACCATGCCGGCATGCCAGGGCGTCAGCGTGAAAAGGTTCAGGATGATTTTCTTCGTGACCGGGTGAACGTCATTGTTGCAACCATTGCTTTCGGCATGGGTGTTGATAAGCCCAATGTCCGCTTTGTGATTCATCATGACCTGCCGAAGAGTATTGAGTCCTACTACCAGGAGACGGGGCGTGCCGGACGTGACGGCATGGAGTCCGAGGCGCTTATGCTCTACGGCTCGGGCGATGTGAACCTGGTACGCCGATTGATTGAGAATGTCGAAAATCCTGATCAGCGTCGCGTTGAGGTTCACAAACTCAATAGCATGGTCGCCCTCTCTGAGGCGTTGACCTGTCGCCGTCGTGTTCTGTTGGGCTATTTCGGGGAAGAGATGGAGGGCACGGCATGTGGTAACTGCGACATCTGCCTCGATCCGCCTGAGACTTACGATGGAAGTAAAATTGCCCGAATAGCCGTGGAGTGTGTCAAGGAGCTTAATGGCGATTACGGCGTTGGTTATGTCGTGGATGTTTTGCGGGGGTCCAAAAACACCCGCATCTGTGAGAAGGGGCATGATAAAGCCAAAAGTCACGGTACCGGAATTGATATCAATGGCGATGAGTGGACGTCGATTCTTCGTCAGCTTGTTCATCGCGGTATCTTCGTACAGGACATTTCCCGGCGTGCTGCCCTGGTTACCACCAAGAAAGCGGAGCTGTTTCTGGAGGGCGGCTCGGTGACGCTGGCCAAGTATCAGCCGGGCATCAAACGTAAACTGAAACGCTTTACCCAGGGTAAGGATAAAAAACTCTATCAGAAGCTCGTTGAGATGCGTGAGAAGCTGGCAGAAGAGGAAGATGTTGCACCGTATGCGCTGCTCAGCGACGTGGCGCTGACCGAGATGAGTCAGTTGACTGATGTGAGTGAAACTGCCTTGCAGAGCATCAGCGGCATGGGCCAGCATAAGCTGGAGGCATATGGTGATGCGTTTTTAGAAACGCTGAAAGAGCACGCAGAGATTCGAGGCACGAGCGGTGGCCAGGATGCCTCGGGTGCGCCGAAGCTGATGGCAAAAGGATCGCCTGCAAATGATGCTCAGATGCATACGTGGGGGCTCTATAAAAAGGGTGCTGATGCCGCCGAGATTGCAGCGAAGCTGGGCACGGTAGAGAAGACTGTCTACAACCACTACATTGCACTGGTACGGGCCGGTTATCATATCGATGTTCCGGCTGTTATTGGTGAAGGCTTTGATGAGGTGATGGGCGAACTTGATAATGCCGATCCTTATGCATCGCTGACAGAGGTTAAGCGGGATCTTTCGGTTGATCTGAGTAACGAGTTTTTCCGCCTGATTCTGGCCTGGAGGGAAGCGATCGGAGGCATGTGAACCGCATGTTCAGATAACGCCATGGTTTGCGGCAAGACGTAGTCCTGCCGTAACAATGGCGATGAACATGAGTGCAGTGCTGCCTGCCATCATATATTGCGCAGCTTTCAGATGCTTTTCATTACCCTGCTGGGAGATGAAAGCCCGGTTTCTTGCGGTTTTAGCATCACCTTTAAGCAGAACATTCTGAATAATATTGCTGGCCCACTGCTGTTTGGGACCGGTGGTGACCCCTTCCACAGCCGCATGCATCGCCCTGGCGCACTCATGTGCGCTTACTACTTCATTGGTGTCGATTCCCTGAAGCTGACCTGCTGTGAAGGCAGATACAGTCCTCACTTTAAGACGCTCACCAAGTATGCCGTGCAGGACATTGCGAATGGTTTCATGATGCCTTACCGGATTTGGGAATCTGTGACGGCCCTGTGAGGTCTCCTGAATCCAGGTTGCTCCGCGAGCCGATCCCAGTATCTCCCCTGAATAGCCCAGCGTTGAGATGGCAATAATCTGTGCGTTGGTGATGATCAGATGATCGATATGGGTGAGTTCACCCTTTTTATCTGTCAGCAACACATGATTCAAAACGGTAGCGCCTTTGTTTTTAAGTAGATTCAACTTCCGCTCAATGCGAGCGGTGCCGATTACTCCGGCGAGCCACGGCTTGGCAAAGTAGACTGAGATGATTAATAGAAAAACAGAGAGGCCTCCCAACACGATAGGTGTCGAAGAGGGGATGGTTTGAATGGCGTCCATCTATTCTCCTGGCCCAGTCCATGGGTTGTTGATGAGTGGTTGATAAGTGGCGGGAACCATACTGATTAAAAGCGTCACTTCAGTGATCAGAATCACTAAAATATCACATATTCATGCTATGAAAAAAATGGAAAATTCGATTGATGGAGAGGAGGGGGTAGGCACCCCTTTCCAGGCCTAATATGTGGAGCCGATGAGCGGACTCGAACCGCTGGCCTGCTCATTACGAGTGAGCTGCTCTACCACCTGAGCTACATCGGCGTTAATGTTAGTGCGCTCATGCAGAAGCTCCCTGATTATCATGAATCCGTCTAGATTCGTCTACCGCCTATGGAAGCACCCCAGGGGCAGGATGTTCCGAGGCCATATCTAATAAACAGCCTGAATGGCCGCTGTCAGAGCAGGGGCTGCAGTTTCTGCACGCATGATACGCGGGCCGAAGATGAGGGGAGTGAACCCAAGGCCTGAGAGTGTCTCCAGATCGCGTCTGCTCCAGCCACCTTCAGGACCAACCGCCAGAGTAATGTCAGAGGCAGTTGAGATGCTTGCTTTTACATCCTGCCACTGCTGTGCTGCTTCAGGGTGCAGCGCGTAGGCGTTTCCGACGGCCTGAAGACTTTTGAGTGATGGAGACCATGCCAGTGAGGGAATGGCGGTGCGTTCACTCTGTTCGGCAGCTTCGATGATAATCTTTTGCCATCGATCCAGGCGGCTATGCAGCCTCTTCTCTACCAGCTTAAATTGGGAGCGTTCACTGTTGGTGATCTGAAAGCTTGCCACACCAAGCTCCGTGCATTTCTGCAGTACGGCCTCAATCTTTTCGCTCTTGTTGGCGCACTGGATAATGTGAACCCGGATCGGCATCTCACGGGTTACATCAATAAACGTATCAATAAGGCAGCTGGAGTGAGCTTTGGAGAGCTGGGATATCGTGGCTCTATACTCTCCTCCCTGACCATTGAAGATCGTGATCTCATCGCCACTGACCAGGCGCATGACATGGCGCAGGTAGTGAGCCTGGGCTTCAGGGATTGGGGCCTCTTGGCCAGTTTGAAGGTCGCAATTAAGGAACAGTCGACAGTACGGCATTGGGGAATTCGGCCTGAAACTGTTCTGCTCTGCAAGGTTTCATATCGACTGCTCTTGACCCGTGCAGCGCATGCCTCAAGATGCGCACATGTTTTTTGGTTCATTGGAAATGCAGCAGTGGATACCTGTCCGTCAATGGCGGTCGGCTGATGCCGGGGCTTCAAAGGATATCGCTGCAGTTTTGACAACTGTGGGGTCTCTGACCCGCTTTCTGGAGCGTCACTACGGCATGCGTCTTACGGTGCGCCTGCATGATCAGTTTGTTGATCGTGCCAGCTCTGATGAGGCGGCTCTTCTGGATTGTCCTGCTGGTGCGCCATGCCTGAGAAGGCAGGTTTCGCTTCTGCACAGGGACTCGGTGATGTTTGATGCGGAGTCGGTTCTGCCATTGGAGGACCTTCCAGCAGACCTGATGAATGAGTTGCAGGAGGGGAAACGCCCTCTGGGGAACCTGCTCTTGGATCGTGGACTTTCACTCTCCCGCTCCGATCTGAGTGTGGTACAAATGCAGGGTGAGGGTGTTCATGCCGGTCGCTGGGGACGCCGCTCTGTTTTGCGCTCTCCATCGGGTACGCGCGCACTGGTAGCCGAGGTGTTTCACCCTGAGATCTGGAAACGCCTGCAGTCGTTGTCACACAGACATTAATCAGCGTTATTGCGATATTCATTGCAGCTTAATCATCGGTGCTTACAATGGGTCCTTACTTTGGGGGCGACTGGTATCGACGAGGATACTGAACCCTTTGGGGCATGTCGGGTTGTTGGTCCCGTAAAAAGCTGACACTTGCAATAATTGCAAACGACGAACTAGAACTAGCTTACGCTGCGTAAGTTACCCCGCACTTGAGTTGCTCATCGCTTGAGTATCCGGGGTCAAACAGATGAGATCGCTACTTGAGACTGGAGATTCGTGGTCTTGGGAGTTAAAAAGTTACGAACCGACCCTTTGGGCACTTTGTCTGTTCGGTTTCCATCGGGTGCTGTTTGAATAGACTAAACATGTAGAT
>Ga0316187_10001857_pt1 | contig 18451 bp, 18 predicted proteins | sample CroRivburrow1_MG_FD_204927 | JGI IMG/M metagenome (GOLD analysis project Ga0316187, IMG submission 204927) | Coastal sediment microbial communities from Maine, United States - Cross River worm burrow 1 | ecosystem: Environmental > Aquatic > Marine > Coastal > Sediment | place: USA: Maine...
CGAACGATTCTATCGTGTCGACAAGGCGCGCAGCAGGAAGCTTGGCGGCACCGGCCTGGGACTGGCGATCGTGAAGCATATTGTCAACGTGCACGGCGGAGATGTGGAAGTAAAGACCCGTATCAGCAAGGGCAGCACCTTTATTATCCTGTTGCCGCGTGATCAGAGATCGCGATAGACCGTTGCCGGAAAATCTTATCAAAACCTGAAGACTGCCTAACAAAGCGCTAACAATTGTCCTCCATCATTCGCACCAGCAAATGATTATCACCTTACCCCGGAGGCATTATGCTTAACACACGGTTAAAAAACATTGCGTTATATTCTTCTGTTGCAGTCGCGTTTGCCGTGCTGCACAGCGGTACTGCTGTTGCCCGCGAGCAGATACAAATTGTCGGATCCTCAACGGTTTATCCGTTTTCGACCATCGTTGCCGAGCGTTTTGGCAATCGCGGCAAATTCAAAACGCCGGTTGTCGAGAGTACCGGCACCGGCGGCGGGATGAAGCTGTTCTGCCAAGGGGTAGGCAGCGGCTATCCGGATATTTCCAATGCATCTCGCGCCATGAAATCCTCTGAGTGGGAAAACTGCAGGCAAAACGGTGTGACGGATATTATCGAGGTAGCATTTGGCAATGACGGTATTGCATTCGCCAACGGCATCAACTCTCCCAAGCTGAACCTGACGCGTAAACAGCTGTGGCTGGCCCTGGCCGAGCATGGACACAAGCCGCAGAAGTGGAGTGAAATCGATCCTGGCTTGCCGAACAAAAAAATTACCGTGCTGGTACCACCACCGACTTCCGGTACCCGTGATGCCTGGAACTCGCTGGTAATGAAGAAGGGTTGTCCGGATGAGGTAAAGAGCAAGGACAAAAAGGCCTGCGAGGTGTTGCGCGAGGACGGTGCGGCAGTTGAGGCAGGGGAGAACGATACTCTGATCGTGAAAAAACTCGAAGCCAACCCCGATGCCTTCGGCATATTTGGCTTCAGCTACCTGGAGAACAACCGTGACAAGATCCAGGCGGCCAGCATCGAGGGTGTAGAGATCAGTCTTGATTCCATTCAGGATTACAGCTACCCGGTCGCACGCCCATTGTACTTCTACGTCAAGAAAGCACACATTGGTGTTATTCCCGGCCTGCAGGAATACCTTGCTGAATTCGCCAGTGACAATGCCATTGGCGAAGAAGGCTACCTGATTGACACCGGCTTGGTGCCGCTGGAATCCGGGCAGCTCTCGAAGTTGAAAGCTGATGCCAGAAACCTGGTCACGATGCGTAAATAGCAACCAGCCAGGTTGAGTATCCACACCCTGTCAGTCCATTCGCGACTGGCAGGGTCTGGTTGCTGAATTCTGATGACCTTTATTCAACTTGCTCTCGTTTTTGTGATCCTGGTGCTGGCCTCAGGCGTACTCGGCTGGAGAAGGATCCGGATCCCGCAGCTGGCCGATGGCGTTCGGCCGCGCTCACGGGCCATCTACCATGGCTTCTATAATGCCCTGTGGTGTGCGCTTCCCATGCTGCTGGTAGTGGCCGCCTGGCTGGCTGTGGAACCCGGGATTATCAGGCCCGCAGTGCTGGGCGAACTTGCTGCGAACGGAGCGCTGATTGAAGAGAACAGCGCCTTCAAATACGTTGAAATAAAGAACGTCGCTGAGGGCGTGCTGCCGTCCGCACTCGCCGATAAATCTGTACTGCAAGCAGTCGATCATTACCGGACATTGCAGCAGCAATCCGGCATTGTCCTGACAATCCTGTTCATTACGGCTGGACTGGCAGGCTTGTATCTTGGCTACAGACGGCTCTGTCATCTGTTTCCTGCACGTGAAAAAGTCGAAGGTTTTGTCCGGGTGTTCCTGTTTGTCAGCGCCTCGGTCGCAATCCTTACGACCATCAGTATTGTGCTCGCACTGGCGTTCGAAACACTGCGCTTCTTTCAACACGTGCCGGTGATGGACTTCCTGCTGGGCACCAAGTGGAGCCCACAGGTTGCCATTCGTGCGGACCAGGTTGGCAGTTCCGGTGCCTTTGGTATGGTGCCGTTGTTTGCAGGCACCTTGTTGATTGCCCTGATTGCGATGCTGGTTGCAGTACCAGTTGGCCTGTTCTCTGCGATCTATCTGGCTGAGTATGCGCACCCGGCAGCGCGTAGTGTCCTCAAGCCGATGCTGGAGGTTCTGGCGGGTATCCCGACTGTTGTGTACGGTTTTTTTGCGGCACTGACCGTGGCCCCCATGATTGTCGATCTTGGTCACACGCTCGGACTGGATGCTTCGTCTGAAAGTGCACTGGCCGCTGGTCTTGTTGTGGGGCTCATGATCATCCCGTTTATCTCGTCACTGTCTGACGATGTCATCAACTCGGTACCTTATTCACTGCGTGACGGTTCGCTGGCCATGGGAGCCACCAAATCCGAGACCATCAGGAAGGTCATTCTGCCTGCGGCGCTTCCCGGGATCGCCGGGGCCATCCTGCTGGCGGTGTCCCGCGCCATCGGTGAGACCATGATTGTCGTGATGGCAGCTGGACTGGCCGCCAACCTCACTGCCAATCCGCTGGAGAGTGTCACCACTGTGACTGCCCAGATCGTGACTATTCTGGTTGGCGATCAGGAATTCGACAGTCCCAAGACGCTGGCTGCGTTTGCATTGGGCTTGACGCTGTTTTTTGTGACGCTGGCACTGAACTTTATTGCACTGCACGTGGTACGAAAATATCGCGAACAGTATGACTAGGCATCAAGAATGAGACCGAACAATAAAGAAAAATTGCGGAAACGCGCCCGTGCTGAGTGGCGCTTCAGATCTTATGGGATCATGTCCTTGCTGTTTGCCGGTACGGCACTGGTTTTCCTGGTATCGACCATTGTCTCGTCCGGTCATTCCGCATTTTTCAAAACGACTATCGAACTTGAATTCCAGCTGGATGCGGAACGCCTTGGTATTGAAATGCCCTATGCCCGGGAAAATTTATGGGCTGGCAGTTACTACACCGCTGCCAAGTCTGCCCTGTACGCCCTGTTTCCCGAAGTAACATCCCGGTCCGACGAACGGGCGCTGTCCAGAATGCTGAGCCCGGGTGCGGAGCTGGAACTACGGGATTATGTGATTGCACACCCGGGGAAAATCGGTGAGACAGTGACGCTGGAAGTCCCGCTGTCTTCGGATTATGACCAGCTCTACAAGGGGCACCTGCCGCGTAGCGGAAAACACACCAAGCTGAGTGCGCAGCAAATGGAACAGTTCGACCGGCTGGTGGACGAGGGGCTTATCCACTACCGCTTTAATCCGGGTTTCTTGACCGGGGCCGATTCCCGCTACCCGGAGCTGGCCGGGATCGGTGGTGCGATTACCGGGTCATTCTATGCCTTGCTGGTGTGTTTTCTGCTATCGTTTCCGCTGGGTATCGCGGCCGCGCTGTATCTGGAGGAATTCTCGAAGGACACTCGCTTGACCCGGCTGATCGAGGCCAATATCAATAATCTTGCGGCGGTCCCTTCCGTGATTTTTGGCCTGCTGGGCCTGGCAGTGATTCTCAATGTGTTTGGCCTGCCGCGCGGGACACCGCTGGTCGGTGGCATGGTACTGGCGCTAATGACCCTGCCCACCATCATTATCGCCTGCCGCTCCTCCCTGCGCTCGGTTTCTCCGGGTATCCGCCAGGGTGCGCTGGCCATGGGTGCGTCACCGGTGCAGGTTGTGTTCCAGCAGGTACTGCCTGCCGCCATGCCCGGTACCCTGACCGGAACCATCATCGGCCTGGCCCAGGCGCTGGGTGAAACCGCGCCACTGCTGATGATTGGCATGGTGGCGTTCATCGCCAATGTTCCTGCCACACCACTGGATTCATCTGCGTCCCTGCCGGTGCAGATCTACCTGTGGGCCGAGAGTGCCGAGCGCGGTTTCGTTGAAAAGACTGCAGCCGCCATTATCGTGATTATGGCATTCCTGATCCTGATGAACCTGCTGGCCGTCATTATCCGTTCCAGAACACAGACAAAAGTTGAATAAAGGTGCGTGTTATGAATATGAACACAGTGTATTCCATGAACGATGTCACAATGGCTGCTGCTCTTTTGGATGTAAACGCTGCCGAGGAAGTCCCCAGGGCCGTCTCTACGCCCGGGCTGAGGGCAGAAAATGTGGATGTCTATTACGGCGATACTCAAGCCTTGCGCGATGTCTCAATCAATATCTACAGTAAACAGATCACCGCGCTGATCGGCCCGTCCGGATGTGGCAAGACCACTTTCCTGCGGTGCCTGAATCGTATGAACGATGTCGTTGATGGTTGCCGGGTAAGCGGCAATATCACTCTGGACGGCCAGGATATCTATGCCCCGGACGTCGATGTGGTGGAACTGCGCAGCCGCATCGGCATGGTGTTCCAGAAGCCGAACCCGTTCCCGAAGTCGGTCTTTGAAAACGTTGCCTATGGGCCAAAGATCCACGGTCTGGCCGAGCACCGCACCGACCTTGAAGAGTCCGTGGTAACCAGCCTGCAAAAAGCAGGCCTCTTTGAAGAGGTAAAGGATCGTCTGCACCAGCCGGCAACAGGTCTCTCGGGCGGGCAGCAGCAGCGGCTTTGCATTGCACGCGCCATTGCCATCAACCCGGAAGTGCTTTTGATGGACGAGCCCTGCTCGGCGCTCGATCCGATTGCGACCAGCAAGATCGAGGACCTGATGTGGGAACTGAAGGAGAACTATTCCATCGTCATCGTTACCCATTCAATGCAGCAGGCCGCGCGGGTTTCCCAACGAACCGGATTTTTCCACCTTGGCGATCTGGTCGAGGTCAGTTCTACTGAAAAGATCTTCCAGAACCCGGTGGACCCGCGCACCCGCGACTACATCACCGGCAGGTTCGGCTGAGGAGGAGAACGGTGACATTGCATTTTCTCAGAGAAATGGACCGGCTGAATGGGCGCCTCATTGGAATCGGCAACAAGATAGAAACGCAGGTCAGTATGGCATTCCATGCAATTATCCAGCTAGATGAGGCGGCAGCGAGGCGGGTGATCAAGGGCGATGTTGAGATCGACAATATCGAGATCCAGATGGAGGAGGAGTGTCTGAAACTGTTGGCACTCTACCAACCGGTGGCCAGTGACCTGCGCTTCATCGTCTCGGTACTCAAGATCAACACGGATCTGGAGAGGATCGGCGACCATGCAAAGAATATTGCCGAAATCGCAATCAAGCTGTCAGCTGAACCTGCCATGGAGATACCGGAAAGCATGCATGCTATCTACAAGCAGGCCAGGTTGATGCTGCGCAAGACACTGCTGGCCTTTGTCGAGGCGGATTACGAACTCGCAGCTAAGGTCCTGGAAATGGACGACGAAGTGGACAAAATGTGCAGTGCCGAACTTCCTCGTCAGATCGAGTTAATACAAGAACGTCCAGAGGATGCCGGTCAACGGCTGATGCTGCTATCGGTGTGCCGTCAGCTGGAAAGGATTGGTGACCATGCCTCAAATATTGCCGAGGACGTGGTTTACCTGTTGTCCGGCGATATCATCCGCCATGGTGAGAACGAGGCCATGAAATGTCCGTGATTAATTCGCTGTCACAAAACTGTAACACAATCGTAATATAACTCTAATAACGTCGTAATCTTAATAAACGACAATAATTGAAAATATCGATCCATGGGAGGGCATTACATGCTACAACCAACCACTGATACAGAAACATCACCGATACTGGTACCGGTTGATTTATCAGCCACATCGAAAGAGGCGCTTTTGCTGGCTGCACAACTGGCGGGTCATTCCTCTCAACCATTGGTCATTCTGCACGTCGCTCACGATGACATACGTCAGCCAAACATTTATCCACGGAGGAGTGAAACGGAACAGTTACTCCCTCTCGAGGAGATCGCTGAGACTGCGCTGCAGAACTTCATGGCTAAAATGCGCGAACAGTATCCCGATACTACGGTACTGGCAAATGCAGGGATGATGGTGGTCAGTGGCCTGCCGGCAACGCGGATACCTGAAATCGCACGCAATATAGGCGCGAGCCTCGTCGTAATGGGGGGCAACGGACGTACGAGTCTGTCAAAGCTGATAACGGGCTCCGTGTCCGAGAAAGTGATCCGTCAAAGCCAAGTTCCTGTCACCATTGTCCATTCTCACAGGACGGCCTGGGAACACAGTGAAGTTGATGTACGCCAGGCTTGCTAAGCGAATCGCTTAACACCTTCTGTTACACATAAACACAACCATCACCCAGGGCTTCGGCAAGCAGCTGATCGAGGTGCAAAACATTACTGGTGTGAGAGATGGTATCAGGACTCCGGATGTGACTGACACTTGCACGGAGTTGCACGATCAGAGCTCCACGCGGTCTATTGGTCGCGCACAAAAATCCCTTTGTCCGGACGCCATAACGCCGGGATTTCTATGAGTTTGGTGGGCCCGGTAGGACTCGAACCTACGACCAAGGGATTCACTGTACCCTGATATTTCTACCAGGAGCGGACTATCTCACCACCCTCAACCGGGTTGTTAGGGTGCGGGACGCTCTTGCCTGTTATTAAGGACACTCAAGTCCACAGGTAGTCTCTGCACCTTCCGGAAGTGTACTTCCGGCTTGGCTCAGGGTTGCCATCAGCCGTGCTGTTAAGGTTTCCCTGAATTCATCCCGTTCATTTCACATGTTTCCATGTGAACGCACCATTGTGATGAGTCCCCTGCTCTAACCAACTGAGCTACAGGCCCAATAAGCGAGCGATTCTAGCAGGTTTTTTACTGGTTTTGTTACGTTGAAGGATTTCTGAAGCGACAAGGGCATCGCCGGCCGGTGATGCCCTTGATCAGGGGTTTACTCGATTTCCAGGAAGCTGCGCAGCTGTTCCGAGCGGCTCGGGTGACGCAGTTTGCGCAGCGCCTTGGCTTCGATCTGGCGGATGCGCTCGCGGGTGACGTCGAACTGTTTGCCGACCTCTTCCAGCGTGTGATCGGTGTTCATGTCTATGCCGAAGCGCATGCGCAGCACCTTGGCTTCGCGCGGCGTCAGGCCGGAGAGCACACCCTGGGTAGCTTCTTTCAGGCCGGCTCCGGAGGCTGAATCCACCGGTGAATCGATAGTGGCGTCTTCGATGAAATCACCCAGGTGCGAATCTTCGTCATCACCGATTGGTGTTTCCATGGAGATAGGTTCTTTGGCGATCTTGAGGACCTTGCGCACCTTGTCTTCCGGCATGTCCATACGCTCGGCCAGCTCTTCAGGTGTAGGCTCACGACCTATTTCCTGCAACATCTGGCGCGAGATGCGATTGAGCTTGTTGATGGTCTCGATCATGTGCACCGGAATACGGATGGTGCGCGCCTGATCGGCAATCGAGCGCGTGATGGCCTGGCGAATCCACCAGGTAGCATAGGTCGAAAACTTGTAACCACGCCGGTATTCGAATTTGTCGACCGCTTTCATCAGGCCGATGTTGCCTTCCTGGATCAGGTCGAGGAACTGCAGACCGCGATTGGTGTATTTCTTGGCAATCGAGATCACCAGGCGCAGGTTGGCTTCCACCATTTCCTTCTTGGCGCGCCGGGCCTTGGCCTCGCCGATAGACATGCGGCGGTTAATGTCCTTGATACCGTTGATCATCAGGCTGGACGTATTCTGAATGTTAACCAGCCGGTTCTGGGCGCGCAGGATCTCTTCCTTGTGCTGTTCCAGCACCGGTGAATACTTGTGACCCCCGCTTATCTGCTGGTCCAGCCATTTGAGGTCGGTCTCATTGTCCGGAAAGGAGGTAATGAAACTCTTGCGCGGCATGAGCGCCTTATGCACACAGATACCCATGATGACGCGCTCGTGGGAGCGGATTTGCGCAACGGTTTTGCGCAGGTTTGTTGTGAGTGCCTCGACCATGCGCGGCGCCAGTTTCAGGTGGGCAAGGTGGTCGACAATCTGATTGCGCAGTTTTTCGATCTTTGTCTGGTTTTTGCTTTTAGCGTTGAGCGCCGCCAGCCATTTATCGTGCGCTTTCTTCAGGTCGCTGAAGAAAGCACGGGTTTCTTCGGGATCCGGGCCGGTATCCACAGGGGTGTCATCTTTGTCTTCATCATTCTTGTTATCGTCGCTGGGGCGTTGCGCGGCTGGCGTCGGGATGGGCTCGTCGACAGCGTTCGGATCGATGAAAGCGGTAAACAGGTCGGAAAGCCTGGCGTCGCCGGATAATACTTTGTCGTATTCGGTGAGCAACAGCCGTGAAGAGTCGGGGTAACTGGCCAATGCTGAATACACCTGGCCGAGGCCGTCTTCGATGCGCTTTGCAATTTCGATTTCGCCTTCGCGGGTCAGCAGTTCAACCGTCCCCATTTCGCGCATGTACATACGTACCGGATCGGTGGTGCGGCCAAACTCGCTGTCAACCGTTGCCAGCGCGGCGGCGGCTTCTTCCGCGGCGACTTCGTCGGTGCTGGCGGCGTCGCTGGAAAGTCTCAGGGTATCTGCATCCGGTGCAGTTTCATGCACCTGGATTCCCATGTCGTTAATCATGCCGATTATGTCTTCGATCTGTTCCGGATCGACGATGTCATCCGGCAGGTGATCGTTGACTTCGGCATAGGTCAGGAAACCCTGTTCCTTGCCTTTCGCGATCAACAGCTTGAGTTGCGATTGTTGGTCCTGGTTCATCACCTTGAGGTGTCCCCGTTACTTAGTAGTCTGGTAAAAAGTCAGTCGACCATTGTAGCCCACGCAGGCTATATTAGCCAGTTCTGTTGCTTGTTTGTTGCGTCATCCCGAGATCGGCTGGTGTGCAATAAGCAGCTGTTTCAGCTCGATTTTCTCGGTTTCCGTCAACCCGCGCTGCTGCTCCTGGAAAAGCAATTGTTCGGTGCGCTGACGGGTCCGTTGTTCCAACAGACGCTGTACCGCACCAAGAAATTCCGCTGCAAGTCCATCCGCCGGTACCTCCAGCGGCTGTGTCGCAAGCCTGGCCAGGTGCTCTTCCTCGGGCTTTCCGCGCCAGTGTTCGAGAATGCCGCCTAGAGATAGATGCGGGTGCTGCCACAATAATTCAAGCAGTTCCACAAGTAATTCGACGCCAGCCAGCTCCAGGTCTTCGATTCCACATGGGCGTTGTATCTGTCCGCTGAGTTCCGGCTGTTCCAGCAGCAAGCGTATCGCGATACGCACCGGACTGCGGTTTGAGCTACGCGGCCGTTGTCGGGGTTTCTCCGGCGGTTTCGGTGCCGGGTTGCCGAAAACGCGGTTGTGCAGCTGCTCCAGGTTGAGACCGCTGTGTTGTGAAAGCTGTTCCAGCATCAGGTCACGGAATACCGAATCCGGTAATTTCTGTAACAGCGGCCGCGCCAGTTCCACCAGGTGTGCCCGTCCGTCCACACTACGGGTATCGACCTGCTGACTGAGCGATTCATAAAAGAACCTTGAAAGTGGCACAGAATCGACTGTTTTTTTCTGAAAAGCATCACTGCCTATAGCCCGCACCAGGCTGTCGGGATCCTCGCCTTCCGGTAAAAACAGGAAACGCGCTTCCCTGCCGTCGCGCAACACGGGCAGCGTGTTTTCCAGCGCCCGCCAGGCTGCGCGGCGACCGGCGTTATCACCGTCAAAACAGAACACGACTTCATGCACAGTACGGTACAGACGTTCCAGGTGCTCGGGCGTGGTGGCGGTACCCAGCGTGGCGACGGCATTGCTGAGACCGAATTGTGCCAGAGCGACCACATCCATGTAGCCTTCGACTACCAGAAGACGTTCAAGTTTCTGGCTGGCCTTACGCGCTTCAAACAGTCCGTACAGTTCCTGTCCCTTGTGGAATACCGGACTCTCCGGGCTGTTCATGTACTTGGGTTTTTCGTCGCCGAACACGCGCCCGCCAAAGCCGATGGTACGGCCACGCCGGTCGCGGATCGGGAACATCACACGGTCGCGGAAGCGGTCATACAGGCGCCCATCGTCCTTGCGGACAAGCAGACCAAGCTCGACGGCGGCTGTTTGTGTCTCAGTGTCAGAACCCAGGTGACGCAGCAACGAGTCCCAGCCCGGTGGCGCATAGCCGAGTCCGAACGTTGCAGCTATTTCGCCGCTTAAACCGCGCTGTTTCAGATAGTCCACAGCTTTTGCGGCCTGGGCATGTTCGCGCAGCTGGTTGCGGTAGAACTGGTCCGCACGCTGCAGCAGGCCGTAGTGGTCTTCTTTACGGGGGTCCGGACGGAAGTCAGACCCTGCCTCGTGCGGTACATCCAGACCCACGGAGCGCGCCAGTTCCTCTATGGCCTCGGGAAATTCCAGGTTTTCGTAATCCATCAGGAAGCCAATGGCGCTGCCGTGGGCGCCGCAGCCGAAACAGTGGTAGAACTGCTTGTTCGGACTGACGGTAAAGGACGGAGTTTTTTCGTTGTGGAACGGGCAGCAGGCCTGGTATTCACGGCCGGTCTTTTTCAGGCTGAGGCGCGAATCGATGACTTCGACAATATCGATCCGGTTGAGCAGATCATCGATAAAAGTTTGCGGGATGCGGCCAGCCATGAAGCCTATGGTAAGGGAAGAGTAAATTTCCCGCACCACAAACTGGTGCTGGTGCGAGGGGGCTGTTAGCCGGTGAGGCGGGCTTTGATCTTGCCACTGACCGCGCCCATATCGGCGCGTCCCTGCAGCTTGCTCTTGAGCTGGCCCATGACCTTGCCCATGTCTTTTATGCTGCTGGCGCCGGTGGCCTGAACGGCTTCTTCGATCAGCGCGCCAATCTCGGCGTCGCTCAGTGGTTCCGGCAGATAGGCTTTAAGGATGCCGAGCTCAAATTTTTCCTGCTCGGCCAGGTCATCGCGACCGGCTTTTTCAAATTGCTCGAGGGAGTCCCGGCGCTGCTTGGACATCTTGTCCAGCACGGCGTTGAGCTGCGCATCATCCAGTTCAATGCGCTCATCCACCTCGCGTTGCTTGACGGCAGCCAGAATCAGGCGAATGACACCCAGCCGCGGTTTGTCACCGCCGCGCATGGCATCCTTCATATCCTGTTGGAGCTTAGCCTTCAGGGACACGATATCTGGTGACCGGGGCGGAGATTAATACAGGCGTGTATGGCGTGCGTTTTCGCGCGAAACTTTCTTGGCGTGGCGCTTTACTGCAGCAGCTTGTTTGCGTTTGCGTTCCTGGGTGGGTTTCTCGTAAAACTCACGGCGGCGGACTTCAGACAGCACACCTGCCTTTTCGCAAGAGCGCTTGAAGCGTCGCAGAGCGACCTCAAAAGGCTCGTTTTCACGTACTTTTACTTGTGGCAAAGCCGTTTCCTCATCAATCGGAAAATAAAGGGCACGTAGTGTACCAATGCTCTCTGAAAAGGTAAATCACTGATTCTGGTGCGGAACTGCACACAGATATTTAAGCTTGCTGTCGGCGCCGGTGTACCATAGCGGCATGCTTGTATTGGGAATTGAGTCCTCATGTGATGAAACCGGTGTCGCACTGTTCGATACTGAAGCCGGGTTGCTGGGCCACGCGCTGCACAGTCAGGTCGATTTGCATGCGCAATACGGTGGCGTTGTTCCGGAGCTGGCGTCACGTGATCACGTGCGCAAGGCTTTGCCCCTGCTGCGCTCACTGCTGGATGAGTCTGGGTTAAATGCCTTGGATATCAATGGAGTAGCTTATACCGCCGGGCCGGGTCTGGTCGGTGCATTGATGGTCGGTGCCGCAATCAGCCGTAGCCTCGCCTGGAGCTGGGGTGTGCCTGCGGTGGGTGTTCATCACATGGAGGGTCATTTGCTGGCGCCGATGCTGGAGACGCCGGCGCCGGAATTCCCCTTTGTGGCGTTGCTGGTCTCGGGGGGGCATACCATGCTGGTACGGGTGGATGGCGTCGGCGCCTACCGGATACTGGGTGATACGCTGGACGATGCGGCCGGCGAGGCGTTCGATAAAACCGCCAAGTTGTTAGGGTTGGATTATCCGGGTGGGCCGCTGCTGGCGCGCCTGGCCGAGCGGGGTGATCCCGGCCGGTTTCGTTTTCCGCGGCCGATGACTGACCGGCCCGGGCTGGATTTCAGTTTCAGTGGTTTAAAAACCTTTGCACTGACTACCTGCCAGAAGCAGGGGAACGATGCGCAAACACGTGCCGATATTGCCCGGGCATTCCAGGATGCGGTGGTCGATACCATGGTCATCAAATGTCGTAGGGCATTGCGTCAGAGCGGCGTGTCGCGGCTGGTGGTGGCTGGTGGTGTGGGTGCCAACCAGGCTTTGCGCAAGGGCCTGGATGCGTTGGGCGAAGAGCTTGTTGCTGAGGTGTTCTACCCGCGCCTGGAGTTCTGTACCGATAACGGGGCGATGATTGCGTATGCAGGGGCGTGCCGGTTGCAGGCCGGGCAGCGGCAGGGGCTGGAGATAGAGGTGCGGCCACGCTGGTCCCTGGAAGAGCTGGAACCAGTCAGGGCGTAGAAACCCGGTGCAGACAGTTATTCGTCCCCTATTTTCCCTTCGCTGCCGGCCAGCAGGCCCTTTATATTGGTACGGTGTCGCCAGAACAGCAGTGTGCCCATGAACAGCATGGCGATAATCAGTGAGTTATTGGGTATCAGCAGCCATATATAGAGCGGTGTCACCAGGATGGCGAGCAATGCGGCGAGCGATGAGATTTTGAAGACCTTTGCGATGACCAGCCAGGTCGCGATGGTCAGCAGGCCTACGGGCCAGTGAAGACCCAGCAGGACACCGAGCGCGGTAGCGACGCCCTTGCCGCCCTTGAAGCCGAAGAACAGGGGGTAGAGGTGACCAAGGAAGGCAGCTACAGCGACCGCGGCCTGGATGGTGAGATCGGCACCCAGCAGTTTGGCGATCAGGACCGGGACCAGGCCCTTGAGCATATCCCCGATCAGCGTGATGGCCGCCGCTTTCTTGCCGCCGATGCGTAATACGTTGGTTGCGCCCGGGTTGCCGGAGCCTTCTCCGCGTGGATCAGGCAGTCCCAGCAAACGGCAAACAATGATGGCGGATGACAGCGAGCCCAGCAGATAGCCGGCTGTAATCAGGAGCAGGTTCATGGTCATGCGCACTATTGGAAAGCTTTACAGCTTGCCGGTCAAGCATGCCCCGAATGCTGGTATTGCTGGAGGGTGCCGCCTGTTCTGTATATAGTTGGCCGATTGTTTACGGCAATGACTAAAACGGCATGGATATTATTTTCATACGTGATCTCCGTATCGATACCGTGATCGGTATTTACGACTGGGAACGTTCCATCAGGCAGACCCTGCATATCGATCTGGAAATGGCCACGGATATTGCCAAAGCGGCAGCCAGCGATCAGATCGGGGATACGCTGAATTACAAGGCCGTTGCCAAACGGGTTATCAGCTTCGTCGAGGAAAGCAGTTTCCAGCTGGTTGAGACACTGGCTGAACGGATTGTGGAGCTGGTGCGAGAGGAATTTTCTGTGCCGTGGGTGCGGCTGGTTTTAAACAAAGGTGGTGCAGTGCGTGGCGCCCAGGGAGTGGGTGTAATTATTGAACGGGGCACAAAAGGGAGTTGAGCGCATGGTGAAGGTGTATGTCAGCGTCGGGAGTAATATAGATCGCGAACGTAATGTCGCAAGCGCCCTGGCCGAACTGGCCGGGGAATATGGCGACCTGCAACAGTCGAGGATATTCGAGACCGAGGCGGTTGGTTTTGAAGGCGATGCGTTCTACAACCTGGTTATTGCATTCGAAACCGGCCAGACGGTGCAGCAGGTTGTGGAAGTACTGAACCGCATTGAAGATGATCACGGTCGGGACCGCAGCGCTGGCAAGTTCAGCAGCCGTACCCTGGATCTGGATCTGCTGCTCTACGATGACCTGGTTCTGGACGAACCTCGTTTGAAGTTGCCGAGGCCGGAGATCATGGAATATGCCTTTGTGCTTCAGCCGCTGGCCGAAATTGCCGGCGACATGAAGCATCCTGTCACCGGTTTCAGTTTTGCCGCGATCTGGGATGCCTTCGACCCGACCGCCCAGCCTATGTGGCCGCTGGAAAAATAGATGCGTACGTTGATTGCCCGACACGTTGTTTACAGACGCGCTGTGCCCCAGGGCACCCTCTCTTGCTACGCAATTCACCTTGTAAATACATGCCCCAGGGTACCTTCTCGACCGCTGGGCGGTCTCACCTTGTCCCTGTACGCTCGATGGCAGCATCCTGTCACGGACCCCCGGCGGGTTTTTGGGGGCTGCCGACGGTCTGTAAACAACGTGTCGGGCAATCAACGTACTCTTTAAACGTGTCTGCATCATTCCCGCCCCCCGCTGCTGAAGCCAGCGCTGCCAGTAACGCGTTGTTGAAAAAGATTCGTGAGCGTATTGCGCAAAGCGGAGGCTGCATTCCGTTTGATGAGTTCATGGAAGCTGCCCTGTATGAGCCCGGGCTGGGTTACTACAGCAATGGCCTGATGCCGTTTGGCGAGCAGGGTGATTTTATTACAGCGCCTGAGTCGGGCAGTCTGTTCGCCCGTTGCCTGGCGCAGTGTATTGCGTCTGCGCTGGGGCCGCTGGAGCAGGGGGTGGTGATGGAGCTGGGCGCTGGTAGTGGCGTACTTGCGGCTGATCTTTTAAGTGCGTTGCAAGAGCTTGACGCGTTACCGGAACGGTATTACATCCTGGAACGCAGTGCTGCAATGCGCGCGTTGCAGGAGGAAACACTGACTCGCAGGTTGCCTGAACTTGCAGATAGGGTTGAATGGCTGGAAATGCTTCCGGTACAGGCCTTCTCCGGTGTGATATTTGGTAACGAGGTGGCGGATGCGTTGCCGGTAAAACGATTTCACTGGAACAATGGTTATGTTAAGGAGCTTGGTGCCTGCTGGAAGATCGGCAGCTTGTCAGAGTGCGATTGTCCCGGCAGCGATGAGCTTGAGACCTATGTTTGCCAGCTGGCGCAACTGGGCCAGTGGGATGGTGGCTATACATCCGAGTACTGCCCCACGCTGCCCGCCTGGATCAACAGCTTCTCGGACTGTCTCGTACAGGGCCTGCTGCTGATGATTGACTATGGTTACGGGCGTAGCGAGTACTATCATCCGCAACGTTCAATGGGTACCCTGATTTGTCACTACCGGCACACTGCACATGCTGATCCATTCGTTTCCCCGGGGCTCCAGGATATTACAGCGTTTGTGGATTTCACCGCGATTGCCGAGGCGGCGGGCGATTCAGGCATGCGCCTGGAAGGCTATACCAGCCAGGCACAGTTCCTGCTCGCCTGCGGAATCGACCGGCTGATGGCGGAAACAGATCCGAATGATACGCAGCGTTTCCTGCAACTGAGTAACGAAGCCAAGCGCTTGATGCTGCCTGGCGAAATGGGTGAGCGCTTTAAGGTGATGGGCTTTTCACGAAAACTTGAGAATAGCGTCAGGGGTTTCGGTTCACAGGACTTGCGCAGTCGGTTATAAGGTTTTTTATGGATAATTTTCATGCATTCATTCTGGCGCTGGTTCAGGGTCTCACAGAATTTCTCCCCATCTCGAGTTCAGCTCACCTGATTCTGGTGCCGCTGTTGTCCGACTGGCCGGACCAGGGTCTGGCATTTGATGTAGCAGTACATTTCGGGACCCTGACGGCAGTAGTCATGTATTTCCGCGCCGAACTGGCTGGCATGGCTTCATCCTGGTTCCGCTCACTGGGCTCGCGCTACCTGGATGACGAAGCCAAACTGGCCTGGGCAGTATTGTTGGGCACCATCCCGCTGGGGTTTTTCGGGTTGATGTTTCACGACGTTATCGAAACCAGTCTGCGTTCCCCGCTGGTTATTGCGACTACCACTATCGTATTTGGCGCACTGCTCTGGTATGCCGATGTCAAAGGCCCGCAAACGCGTTGTGAATACCGACTGAATGCTGGACGGATTGCAGTGATCGCTTTTGCACAGGCGCTGGCATTGATTCCGGGAACTTCAAGATCGGGCGCAACCATTACCGCCGGGTTACTGGTAGGCCTGGACCGGAAAGCGGCAGCGCGTTTTTCCTTTCTGCTGTCGATACCGGCCATCCTGATGGCGGCCGGTTATGAAACGCGCAAACTGCTGGTTGCTGGAGGGCATGTGGATTGGGCGCCGATGCTGATCGGTGTAGTGGTGTCCGCGATCAGCGCCTACGCTTGTATACACTACTTTCTGAAATTGCTCGACCGCATTGGCATGCTGCCTTTTGTGGTCTACCGATTCGTTCTGGGCGTCGTGTTGTTCGCGCTGTTCCTGTGACTAGCCGGAACCTCTGGGTGTGCTGCACATGATGCTGCCTCTGGACGCGGGTGGTGTTGAGCTATTTAGAGCCTGCGCTATCAATGAGTTGTAGTCTCAGGGTGCGTATTGCGTCACCTATGGCAGGTCCGCGCAGGCTCTGGTCTTCGAGTTGTGCGGCGTTTACGCTGCCGGCCTTTTCTGCCAGCGCCATGAGTTCCCCGGCGCGACCCTGGTCGATAATGCGGGTTGCCGTGTAGACGGACAGTAATTGTTGCCAGAGCCCGGTGTTTTTGAAGGCGCCGCCGGATTCCATCAGCTTGAGGGTGCCTTCCGGCGTTGCGCTGCGTGCACAGTGCGCCAGTCTGATGGCGGCCAGCGCCAGCCGGGCATAGTCGTTGGGGATGCGGAAGCGTTTACACAGTGTTTCGGCCTGGCTGCTGCGTGTGTCTTCATCGAGATCGGTGCCGAGCGAGCTGATGAGTACAGCGAAGCGGACCTGCGGGTCGTTATTGTGAGCCACAGTGGTTTTCAGTGCTTCAAGAGCGGCAGGCAGCGATTGCCTGTTGTGTGCCTCGCCGTGCTCCCCGTAATCGTGGTCGACTTCGGGGAACAGTACTGCCAGTGCTCCGCAGCCGCGCAGCACGGTGAAAAATTTCTGCGGCGAGTCCGTAACCAGGGCTTTCGCCAGTTCCGACCAGACCCGTTCCGCTACCAGGTGATCGACTTCGCCATTGTTCACCATCTCGCGCATCAGGGCGTTGGTCTCGTGCGCAACCTTGAGTCCAAATTTGCTGAATTGTGCTGCGAAGCGTGCCACGCGCAGGACACGTACCGGGTCTTCGGCGAAGGCCGGGCTGACGTGGCGCAACAGGCCGAGCTTAAGGTCTTGCTGACCATGGTAGGGATCAATTAGTGTGCCGTCGGTTGTTTCGGCGATGGCGTTGATGGTCAGGTCGCGGCGCTCCAGGTCCTGTTCCAGTGTGACATCGGGGCTGGCGTGAAAGGCGAAACCTTTATAACCGGGGCCGGTTTTGCGTTCGGTACGTGCCAGCGCGTATTCCTCACCGGTTTCCGGGTGCAGGAATACCGGGAAGCCCTTGCCGACCTGTTTGTAACCCTGGTCCAGCATGGCCTGCGGAGACGCACCGACCACAACCCAGTCTTTTTCCCGGACCGGCAGGTCGAGCAGTTTGTCGCGTACTGCTCCGCCGACCAGGTAAATGTCCATCAGGGGCGGCGTGCCTGTGACCGGTAGCGGACATATTGCGCGCGCATGGAGTCGCCACCCAGGTAAGTCGGGACAATGGCTTCGACCGAGCGTGGTGTGATGCCCAGTGCGGCGAATGCCGGTTGCTTGCACACACTGTCACGTTGCAGCGAGTAATAGTTGTCGATGGTGAACGGTTTACCCGGCACCAGGCCCAGTATATGCCCCTGAATGCGGGCGGCAAAACCAGGCAGGCCAATGACCCGGGTGTTGCGGCCGATAACCTGCGCGGTGTACTGCACCAGTTGCTGCAGGCTGTATGTATTGGGTCCACACAGTTCCAGGCGCTGGCCGATGAGGCTGTCATCGTCGAGCGCCCTGACAAAGGCGTCTGTAACATCACCTGCGTATACCGGCGCAAAGCGTGAAGTGGCACAGGCCAGTGGAAACATCAGTGGAGACAGGCGCAGCAATGTTGCGAAACGATTGAAAAAGCTGTCTCCCGGCCCAAATATCACCGAAGGCTGGAAGCTGGTTACATCAAGGCCGGGTGACTGGTGCACCAGGTCTTCACCCTGACCTTTGGATTTCAGATAACGGCTGTGTGATTCATTTACATTGGCGTTGAGTGCGCTCATGTGCAGCAGGCGCGTAACACCGACAGCGCGCATAACCTTGACAAGGGTACGCGGCAGGTCGACGTGTGCACCCTGGTAACTGCTTTTACCCTCTTCATTAAGGATGCCGACCAGGTTAATAACGCAGTCCATGTCCTGAAGGGCAATTTGCAGGGCACTCGGATCGTATGGATTTTCTTCCAGTAGCCGCACGCTCGAACCGATACGGAATTCGCGGTGCCGTTCGGGGCGTCGGGTCAGTACCGTGACCGAATGTCCCAGGCTGGCCAGCCGGTATACCAGATGTGAGCCGATGAAGCCTGTGCCTCCCAGCACGCAGATTCGTAGAGCTTTCATGAGGATCCTCTTGTCATGGGTGCAGACACGACTGCTGTCACCGCTATGCTGTTAGTTTGGTGATTTTAATTGGC
>Ga0316187_10001858_pt1 | contig 18447 bp, 19 predicted proteins | sample CroRivburrow1_MG_FD_204927 | JGI IMG/M metagenome (GOLD analysis project Ga0316187, IMG submission 204927) | Coastal sediment microbial communities from Maine, United States - Cross River worm burrow 1 | ecosystem: Environmental > Aquatic > Marine > Coastal > Sediment | place: USA: Maine...
ATGAGCCTGGGCGTTTCCCAGGATATGTTTGGCGACCTGACCACGGTGAGCATTGGATTTGCGGTCGGCGATAATGTCGTTGGTCAGAACGGCAACGATGCGTTTGCTGAGGATGTAACGGTGCGTAGTTATCGCGTTGGACTCTCGCAGATCATTACCCGCAACCTGGTGATGGCATTTACCCTCGAAACCATCACCGACGAAGGATATCTGAATAATCCTTATCGGTCGGTGCGCTATCGCGATTCTGGTAGCGCCAACGGCTATAGCTTCCAGCCCGAAGTCTATCCGGGGACCCGTACCAGCAATGCAATCGCACTGCGCGGCAATTATTACCTGGAGCAGCGCGCCGCGCTGCACGCCGGCTTGCGTGTTTTCGAGGATAGCTGGGGCATCGATGCGATGACCTACGAATTGGGGTATACGCTACCCTATGAACAGGACTGGATTTTCGAGGCCCGCTTGCGCCTGCACGATCAGGGTAGTGCCGAATTTTACAGTGATTTATTTCCGTTCCAGGACGCGCAGAATTACCTCGCCCGTGACAAGGAATTGAGTAGCTTTACCAGCACTACCATTGGCCTTGGTGCTAGTTATGATTTTGGTCGCGCCTGGACGACCATCGAACGTGGTAGCCTGAATCTCGAACTGGACTGGATTCGATTCGATTACGACGACTTCCGGGACCTGACCGAGTCGGGCGATGTCGGCAATGAACCTCTCTACAGCTTCGATGCGCGGGTTACGCGGATTTTCCTGTCGTTCTGGTTCTAGGCGCTGGCTGTCGACCCCGGCAAGCCTGGGACTGCTGCTGCTCGGATTGTTCGTCGCGGGTCCATCCCGCGCCAACGAAGGGAGTGGCTGCATCGAATTCAAGGTGATCGATGTCAAGGAAAATGCGTTGCTTGATTCGAGTGCTGCATTTGCCCTGGTCAGTACACTCGAGGGTCGCTGCATCGATGCGCAACTGATTCGCGCTATTCTCTCCAGGATATCCGCCTACTTTATCGATCAGGGCTATGTGACCACCCGTCCTTATTTACTGGAACAGGATATCAGCGATGGTGAAATCGCCATCGAGGTGCTGGTCGGATCCGTCGAGGCCGTCGTCGACGCGGATAGCGGCAAGAGCAATGCCAGCATTGCCAGTGCTTTCGCGTTCAACGATCAGGTGTTGAACCTGCGCGAACTGGAAACCTCGCTGGAGGCAATCGAGCGACCGCAATCGGTGCAGGCCACATTCGAGATCAGGCCCGGGGCCATGCAGGGCGGCAGCATTGTCGCCATCAAAACGGTTCAAAGCAGCCCCCTTCGTGTCGAGCTTGGCGCCAATGCCCGAACCGATGTCGATCCACAGCTCAGTTTTCGTGCGACCCTGGATAACCCTTTCAATATCAATGATATCGTCGAGTTTCGCTACAACAGTGGTGATGTATTCCAGGCTTACCAGAGTGATCGTAGCCGCGAACTGGCCTATTCGGTTGGGTTCGGTAGCTACCAGCTATCACTCAGTCACAGCGACATCACCTATAAGCAACGCCTGCAGGGCATCAGCGGTAGCCTGCTGGCGGAGGGCGATTCGGTGAGTGATCGTCTGCGGCTCGGCAAACTGCTAAGTCGCGGACAGAATTATCGTTTCAACCTCGGAATCGGCATTGAACTGGAAGATAGTCGCAATCTTTTCGAGGGCGAGGTCATCGATGTTTCCAGCTACAGGACCAGCAAGGCTGAAATCGAACTGCGGCATGACTGGTATGCAAGCTGGGGACAGTTGCTGACCCGCTACGCTCACCAGTGGGGCCTGGATGCGTTTGGGGCCAGGGACGACGAATATTTTAGCGCAGAGGACAGCATTGATGATGAGACCAGGTTACAGTTTAAAAAGCATACCCTGGAAGGCCAGCTGTCTTACTACCTGGTGAGCCCGGGCTGGTCAGTTCAACTGAAGTTCCACGGGCAGTACAGCAATGACCTCTTGTTCGATGCCGATAAATTGTTTCTGGGCAGTGAGGGCACAGTGCGCGGCTATACCTCGGCACTCGCTGGGAGCAATGGCTGGTATGCGCGCAGCGACCTTGTCAAACGTATGCAGGCGTTATCCAGTCCTTTCGGTGGCAGCACGCTGACCAAGTCGATAACGCTGACGCTGGGTATCGATTACGGTGAGATTCGCTGCGAGGCTGACAATCCCGACCTATGTGGTGATATCTATGGACTCGGCGCGGGTATCGGAATCACGGATGACAATTTCAATGGTTTGCTGAGCTGGGGCCATCCGCTGCGAGAACTACAGGACGGTATCGGCAGCGAGGACGTGTTTCTGCTGGATTTGCGCTGGAGTCTGTAACCCCGGCCAGCGACCTGACCCGGGTATTTCACCAGTCGCCGCGAGGCGATTTTGTTAGTCCATCCCGTTGCCGAGAAGCATCTGTCCGGCGTCACCGCGCGAAATACTGGTGAAATATCCGGGCTAAAGCTGTCGTTCGGTGGTGTCTTCGCGTTCATCAAATTCGTTAAACTCATGCCGCGCCACGGCCTCGGCGTATCCGATCGAATCGGGTGACAGGTACTCTGCAATCGGTGTCCCCAGCGGTCCTGCGACCAGGTGTGACTGGTCTTCCAGCGCGATCCCGGGGCGCGCGCCGATACGAATCAGGGTGAACAACAAAATAGTGGCAAAAACCATCGCGATACCCCAGAAATAAAACGAAATGTTAACGAAATCCATGAAAAAAGCGATGACGATGGGGCCAACCATCGCACCTATACCTGCCACCATGACCAGGCTGCCGCTGGCTCCGACGATCTGGTGCGGTTCCAGACGATCGTTGGCATAGGCAATACAGATCGAGTACATCGGCATCGCGGCTCCACCGAGCGCAGCTACTACGACGTAAAACCAGATACTGTCCTTGGGTACCTCCGGTGCCAGCAGGCAGCAGGCGATTGCCATGATGGACAGGGCCGCCATGACGCCACGGCGACCGATACGATCCGAGATATAGCCGACCGGCCATTGCAGTATCAGGCTGCCAATCATAATGCAGGCCATAAACCAGGAAATGGCCTTGAAGTCGACGAGCACCTGGTTTGCGTAGATAGCCCCCAGGCCTATGAGGGTGCCCTGTGCCATACCGGTAAGGCCGTTACCGATGAGCGCAAGCGGTGATGCTCGATAGAGATCGATCACTGACATCCTCGAGGAGGTGGAGAAATTGGGCGCGGGTTTCACGGTCAGCAGGATTGGAATCAGGCCGAAGGAAATAATCACCGAAATCAATATAAACAGATCGATCGTGTCTGGTTCGGCAAGGTTCAGCAGAAACTGCCCCGCACCCATGCCACCGGTGACAATTACCATGTATACCGAAAGTACCTTGCCGCGAGTTTCGTTATCGGCGCGATCGTTCAGCCAGCTTTCGGTCACCACGTAAAAACCGGCGAAGCTGATGCCGGTAAGGATACGCATCGCCATCCACACCCATGGTTCGATGTAGACGCCGTGAAACAGTATGGAAATCGACGCCAGTGAGGCCAGCGCCGAAAACACCCGAATATGGCCGACGCGGTTTACCAGTATCGGCGTAAGCAGCGAACCGATGAACATGCCGATGAAATAACCCGACATCAGGATACCGGTGGTGAAGGTTGAAAAACCTTCGATTCCGGCGCGCACGCCAAGCAGCGTACCCTGCAGGCCATTGGCCAGCATCATGAAGCCTATGCCGAGCAATATCGCCCAGCAGGCGGCGAGGTTTTTCCACATTAGGCCGGCGTCCCTGAGGTCTGTGTCTGTCGAGTAGAGATGCGCGAATTCTAGTCGCCTGGCGGATTGTCGGCAGTCCCAGATACGCTCGAATCAGACGCGTTTGCGACCCCGTTGCGATAGGCTATAGTAGCTCGCGACTGCAGGGGAGATACAGGATGGCATCGGGTTCAAAAATGGTTATTATCGCGGCACTGGTTGGAAACCTGTTGATATCGGTTACCAAGTTTGTCGCTGCCACGATTACCGGCAGTGCGGCGATGATGTCGGAAGGTATTCATTCCCTGGTCGATACCGGCAACCAGATCCTGTTGCTCTACGGACTCAAGCGAGCCGCCTTGCCTGCCGATGAGGATTTTCCTTTCGGCTATGGTAAGGAAATCTATTTCTGGAGCTTTGTCGTCGCCATCATGATCTTCGCGCTCGGTGGCGGTATCTCGATATACCAGGGTATCCATCATCTGCAACAGCCCGAGCCGATCAGTAATGCGATGGTCAATTACATTGTGCTGGGGTTGGCGCTGTTGTTTGAAGGTGCCGCCTGGTACTACGCTTTTCGCGAGTTCAGCCGGGTCAAGGGACGTTGGGGTTATTTCGAGGCGATTCAGCGCGCCAAAGATCCATCGATCTTCGTCGTACTGTTCGAAGATAGCGCGGCGATGCTGGGATTGCTGGTGGCCTTTGTCGGCGTGCTGCTGAGCGAGACTACCGGCATCCTGATCTTTGACGGGATTGCATCGATCATCATCGGCCTGATTCTGATTGGCACGTCAATTTGGCTGGCATATGAAACCAAGGGCCTGCTTATCGGTGAAAGCGCCAGTCAGTCAGTGCGGCGCGGGATTCGCGATGCGCTGCGCGGGCGCGCGCACATCGATCACGTCAACGAAATATTAACCATGCATATGGGTCCGGATTTCATCCTCGCCAACATCAGTGTTGATTTTGACAATGCAATCAGTGCGCAACAGGTTGAAGCCGACATCGCCGCGATCACTCGCAGTATCAAGCAGGCCTACCCAGAGGTAAAACGCGTTTTCGTCGAGGCGGAAAGTCGCGGCAACCGTTATCCTCCGCGATAATCGGGCTTATTCATGGCGTTCAACGAAATCCTCGAGCTTTTGCGCGAGGATATCCCACACTGCCATAGGTCCGGCATTGCGTACCGTGGCTTCGCGCCACTTGTCGAGCGGCATGGTCTTGATCGAATCGGTAGTTTCCTGCAACAATGCCCGCTGCGCCGCGAGTTCGTTTAGCCTGGCTTGAACGCCGTCTTTAGTATCGAGATTTGCGGCTGCCTGGTGGGCGCGCTCGTAGAGTTCATCGATATGTTTCATGCGGGATTCGTATTCACGAATATGCTGTTCGATCAATTGTTCTTTACTAGTCATACATTCGGTCTCGTCGAGTTTTGTGACAAAATTACACCATGATATCAACGGCTGGCCTGATTCAGGTCAAAAAATGGGTTGATCGCTAACGGGTGCGAGGCTAATCTTCCGGCTCTAGAAATTTCCCTCCCAGATATGCATTCTACGGTGTTACTCCAGACCTGCAACCTCAGCTGCATGCGCAACGACCGCCTGTTATTCGAGCATCTCGATATCGGGCTGGAAGCGGGGCAGATGCTGGTCGTGGAAGGCCCCAACGGCTGTGGAAAAACCAGCCTGCTGCGAATTCTGACCGGGCTGCGACTGGCCGATGGCGGTGACGTATTGTGGCGCGGTGAGCCGATCGATCGGCTCGCCGGCGATTATTTCGAACAGGTTAATTACGTCGGACATCACGATGGCGTCAAGCACGAACTGTCCTGCCTTGAAAATCTGCGCCTGGCGAGGGCCATGGGAGTGCCGTCGGCGCATGATCTCGACGCTGTGCTCGACATGGTCAATCTCTATGCCTACGGCGAAACCGAGGTCGGCAGTCTGTCCGCCGGGCAGAAGAGACGGCTGGCGTTGGCGCGGTTGTTGGCGACCGATGCGCTGCTGTGGATTCTGGACGAGCCGTTTACCTCGCTCGACAAGGCCAGCATGGCACTATTTTCCGGGCTGTTCGAACAACATTTGCAGCAGCAAGGCGTGATCGTGATGACCTCGCATCATGATATATCGTTACCCACGCAATCGCTGCAACGTTTGAAAATGGGGGGTGCAGAGTGAGCCATCGGCTGTCATTGTCGCAGGCCTTCGCGTTCCTGCTGCGGCGTGACTTACTGCTGGCGCTGCGTAACCGTGCCGAATACGCGATGCCGCTGCTGTTTTTCGTCCTCGTCATTACCTTGTTTCCACTGGCGCTCGGCGCGGCGCCCGAGTTGCTGGCACGCATCGCACCCGGCATCATCTGGGTTGCCGCGCTACTCGCCGCGATGCTGTCACTGGACAGTATTTTTCGCTCCGACTTCGACGACGGATCGCTCGAGCAAATCCTGCTGAGCGCCCATCCGGTGGCGGTGCTGGTGCTCGCCAAGGTCTGTGCCCACTGGCTGGTTACCGGTTTACCCTTGTTGTTGGTGGCGCCATTGCTCGCAGAGATGCTGGGGATGCCAGCCGCGGCGCAACCGACCTTATTACTGACGATATTGCTCGGCACACCGATTCTGAGCATGATTGGCGCGATCGGAGTTGCACTTACTGTGGGTCTCAGAAAAGGTGGTATAATACTATCTTTACTGGTGCTGCCGTTATACGTGCCGGTATTGATATTCGCCGCCAGTGCAACCGAAAATGCCGCGACCGGTTTTGATTCGTCTGCGCAGATCTATATGCTGGTGGCTTTTCTTTTTTTGTCGACTTCGCTGTCGCCCTGGGCTACGGCCGCAGCCTTGCGAATGTCGGTTAGTTGAGCAGGTGCACATGTTTCTCTGGTTTCACAAGTTAGGCTCACCGCCACATTTTTATCGTATAGCCGGTAAATGGATTCCGTGGTTGAACTGGATGTTTCTGGTGTTGCTGGTAGCGGGTCTCTATGGTGGCCTGGTCCTGGCGCCACCGGATTATCAGCAGGGTGAAAGTTACCGCATTATTTTTGTCCATGTGCCGGCTGCCTGGATGTCGTTATTTATCTACGTGGCGATGGCGGTGTGTGGCGCGATCATCATCATCTGGCGCATGAAGCTCGCTGAGATCGTGCTCATCAGCAGTGCGCCCATCGGTGCCAGTTTTACCTTTCTGGCGCTGGTCACGGGCTCGCTGTGGGGCAAGCCGATGTGGGGCACCTACTGGGTGTGGGATGCGCGCCTGACCTCGGAATTGATTTTGTTGTTTTTGTACCTGGGCGTTATCGGCCTGCATAACGCTATCGACGACAAGCGTACGGCCGCGCGCGCGGTCGCTATTCTGGCACTGGTAGGGGTGGTGAATATTCCGATTATTCACTACTCGGTCGAGTGGTGGCACTCGCTGCACCAGGGGGCGACGGTAACCAAGTTTGACAAACCCTCGATTCACTGGAGCATGCTGTTGCCGCTGTTATTGATGGCGTTGGCATTCCAGGTATATTACGTGCTGGCGTTATTTCACCGCTGTCGGGCAGAAATTTTACGTCGTGAGCGAAATAGTAAATGGATCGAGGAACTTTAAGTGGCAGAATTTTTCCAAATGGGTGGTTATGCCATGTTCGTCTGGCCGAGTTATGGGCTGGTTGCCCTGGGGCTATGGTTGAACTGGTATTTACCGCGTAAACAACATGAAACGGAATTGCGTCAGCTCAGGCGGCGCGTAAAGGCGGAAAAGAAATGACTCCTGCAAGAAAGAAGCGACTTGGACTGATCCTGTTAATGGTCGCCGGTGTAGCCACCGGCGTCGGTTTTGCGCTCAAGTCGCTGGATCAAAACATCATGTTTTTCTTTACGCCGACTGAAGTGGTCGGCGGCAAGGCGCCCGCCGACAAGTTGTTTCGTATGGGCGGTATGGTGGTGGCAGGCACGGTAAAGCGTCCTGGTGACGGCCTCACCGTGCAGTTCGATCTAACCGACAACGAGCAAAACGTTACCGTAAAATTTGCTGGAATATTGCCGGATCTGTTCCGTGAGGGGCAGGGCATTATCGCTAATGGAAAATTAAATCAGTCGGGTGAATTCGTCGCCGAGGAAGTTCTCGCCAAGCACGATGAAACCTATATGCCGCCTGAGCTTGCGGGCATGCAAAGCAAAACGGAGAATTAGCAGTGATACCTGAAATTGGACAGTTCGCCCTAATTGTGGCGTTGTGCATCGCCGTTATCCAGGCGCTGGTGCCGCTCGCCGGTGCCAGTCTCGGTATTCAGCGCTGGGTTGCGTTGGCGATTCCGGCGGCGCTGGCGCAACTGCTATTCGTCGCCATTGCCTATGGCTGTCTGACCTGGGCATTCCTGAGCCACGATTTCTCGGTACTGTATGTGGTACAGAATTCGAATACCAAACTGCCGTTGTTATACCTTGTTTCCGGTGTCTGGGGAGGGCATGAAGGCTCATTACTGCTGTGGTCGCTGGTGCTCGCGGTGTGGACCGGTGCAGTGGCGTTATTCACCCCCAGCGTGCCCCGGGTAATGCGCGCTCGCGTGCTGGCGGTGCTCGGACTGGTGAGCATTGGTTTCCTGCTCTTCATTATTGCCACTTCAAATCCTTTCGATCGGTTGTTGCCGGGGGCGTTGGAAGGCAGGGATCTCAATCCCTTACTCCAGGATATCGGACTCGCGATACATCCGCCGATGCTGTATATCGGTTACGTGGGCTTTTCGGTAGCCTTTGCGTTTTCTATTGCTGCGCTGATATCGGGCCAGGTCGATTCGGCCTGGGCGCGTTGGGCCAGGCCCTGGACCAATGTGGCCTGGCTGTTTTTGACACTGGGCATTGCGCTGGGTAGCTGGTGGGCATATTACGAACTTGGCTGGGGTGGCTGGTGGTTCTGGGACCCGGTTGAAAACGCCTCTTTTATGCCCTGGTTGGTCGGCACTGCATTAATGCATTCGCTGGCGATCACCGAGAAGCGCGGTACGTTCAAAGCCTGGACAGCGCTGTTGGCCATCTTTGCATTTTCACTCAGCCTGCTGGGTACTTTTCTGGTGCGCTCCGGTGTCTTAACCTCGGTGCATGCTTTCGCCAGTGATCCGAGCCGGGGAATTTTCATCCTCGCTTTTCTGGTGGTTGTTGTGGGCGGCTCTTTGACCTTGTACGCCTGGCGTGCGCCATTGTTGAAGAGCGCCGCCGAAACGCGCCTGTTTTCGCGCGATGGCGCGTTGCTGCTCAATAATGCGTTCCTGACTGTCGTGACCAGCGCCATTTTGCTGGGCACGCTGTACCCGATAGCGATCGACGCCATGGGCGGCAAGATTTCGGTAGGGCCACCCTATTTCAACCTGATGTTTATCTCGTTGGGGGCGCCGCTCGGGATATTGATTGGAGTCGGAATGCTGATTCGCTGGAAACAGGACAGTTGGCATCGGCTAGCAGCAAAATTGAAAATACCGGCACTGTGCGTGCTGGCGGCGGCCCTGGCCCTGAGCCTGACTCTGCCGCAATGGATGTTGGGCGCTTTCATCGGTATCGCGATGGCGTTGTGGATCACAGTGACAGCCGTCATCGCGGTATACGAACGGTTTCATCATCGCTCCCTGATGTCGGCGTTGCGCTCGACGCCGGCCGGTTTTTACGGCATGTTGCTTGGGCATGTAGGCATCGCAGTGTTCATTGTCGGCATTACCCTGACCAGCCTGTACACCCTGGAAAAAGATTTGCGCATGGCACCGGGCGACACTTACACGGTGGCGGGGTACGAGTTCACCTTTCACGGTGTTCGTGATTTCAACGTCGAAAACTATGTCGCAACGCGCGGTGGTTTCAGCGTGCGCTCCCTGGACAGCGACTACCGGGCCGACATGTTCCCCGAGAAAAGAGTCTACCCGGTACAAACCAATCCGATGACCGAAGCCGCAATCGACGCCGGACTGACCCGCGACCTGTTTATTGCACTGGGCGAACCCCTGGACTCGAATGGCGCCTGGGCGGTGCGTATTTACTACAAGCCGTATATTCGCTGGATCTGGCTCGGCGCCATTATCATGGCCATCGGTGGGGTATTCGCCGCCAGCGATCGGCGCTATCGTCGCCTGGCACGCAGTAGCAGCCCGGCCAGCGATTCTGCCAGGCAGCCTGCATGAACCGTTTCGTCGTACCGCTGGTTGTATTTGTGCTGATGGTCGGTTTGCTCGGTTATGGTCTGCGGCTGGATCCGAAGCTGGTGCCGTCGCCGTTGATCGACAAGCAGGCGCCGCCTTTTTCGCTGGCTATGCTGGAACAGCCTGCGCGCCAGCTGTCCACGGCCGACATGGTTGGGCAGGTGTGGATACTCAATGTGTGGGCGTCCTGGTGCGTGTCCTGCCGGGCTGAACACAAAGTGATTACCGCTCTTGCCAACCGTAATCTGGTATCCGTGGTAGGGCTCAATTACAAGGATGAACCCGCCGCTGCGGAACGTTGGTTGCAGCAGTTTGGTAACCCCTATACGACCAGTGTGATGGACCTCGATGGTCGCGTCGGTATCGACTGGGGTGTTTACGGCGTCCCGGAGACCTTTGTGATCGGTGCTGACGGCCTGATCAAATACAAGCATATCGGTCCGGTTACGCACGAATCACTCGAGCAGAAGATCATGCCGGTGCTCAAGGAGCTGTTGGGTTGAAACCTTTACTATTGATGCTGGTTATTTGCGCCTGGTGTGCGCCATTACAGGCGGCGATTGAAACCTACGAATTCGATTCGCCGCAAATGGAAGCGGACTACAACAAGTTGGTCAACGAATTGCGATGCCTGGTGTGTCAAAACCAGAACCTGGCCGGTTCCGATGCCGATCTCGCGCAAGACTTGCGGCGAGAAACCTATCAAATGTTGAGCCAGGGACAGTCGCCGCAGCAAGTGGTCGATTTCATGGTTGAGCGTTATGGTGACTTCGTGCTTTACCGTCCACAATTCCAATCAAACACCTACCTGCTCTGGCTCGGTCCGTTTGTGTTGCTGATGTGCGTGCTGGTCATACTGGTGCGGCGCCTGGTCTCGCGTAAAAGCCCCGCAGCGGTAGATCCAGAAGCAATCGCCCACGCCAGGCAAATACTGGAAAATAAAGAGCCGAATCAATGAGTTTCTGGATAGCCGTCGCGGCGTTACTGGCGCTTGCACTCGCCCTGCTGATTATTCCCCTGATGCGCGCCACGCGCGTACCGCAGGCCGATCAGCGGCAGCAGCAAAACATTCAAATTGCGCGCGAGAAAAAGCAGCTACTGGAGGCACAGTTAGCCGATGGTGAAATCGATCAGGCGGGATTCGACGCCGCCTATCTGGATTTACAGGGTGCGCTTGCACTCGAACTCGATCGTAACGAAGGGCAGGGCGAAGCTGCGCGCGGTAAATGGATGGCGCTGCTGGTATTGCTCGCCATTCCCTGCGCCAGTACGGCCCTGTACCTGGTCTTTGGTAATTACCAGGTGATTGAAAACCCCCAGCTGACACAGGCCAACGCGCATTCGCAAGCTGCCGGCGCACCGCAGATGAGCCTGGAAGAAATAGTAGTCACGATCGAGAAGCGGTTGCAGGAAAATCCGGACGATGCCGAGGCCTGGTTCATGCTCGGGCGTACGCACATGGGTAAACAGCAATTTGACGAAGCGGTGAAGGCGTTCAGGCGCAGTAACCAGCTCATGGCCGATGAGCCGGGGATCCTGTTTGCGCTGTCCGATGCGCTCGCCATGCAAAATAATGGCAGCCTGCTGGGCGAGCCTGAGACGCTCATTCAACGCGGGCTGCAACTGGCACCACGATTTCCGAACGGGTTGTGGCTGGCGGGTATGGCAGCGGAACAGCGGCAGGATTTTAAATCGGCGCATCAATACTGGTCATTATTGTTGCCGATGATAACCGATAACGCCGAATCCACTAAAGAGGTCAGGGATTTACTGGCGATGCTGGAACAACGCGATCCCTCGCTGGCCACGGAGGCGGTCGCCGGTGACCGCGAGCTCAAGCTACGCATCGATATCAGCCCCGAGCTGCGCGCGCAAACCGCGCCCGAAACGGCGGTTTTCGTGTATGCCAAGGCCATGCAGGGTCCACCGATGCCGTTGGCGGTGAAACGTGTGCAGTTGAAAGACTTGCCGGTAACACTGTCGCTGGGCGATGGCGACGCCATGATGCCGTCAATGAAACTGTCGTCATTTGACCAGGTAATCGTCGGCGCGCGCGTCTCCATGAGTGGTAACCCGGTGGCGCAAAACGGTGATTTTTACACCGAACAGGATTCGGTGGACAGCGCCAACCCGCCGTCGCAGATCAGTCTGACCATCGATCGGATCAAGGGTGCTGCTGCCTCGGCCGCTGCTGTCCCGGCCACTGCTGTGCAGCAGTTGACGCTGCGCGTCGATATCAGTGCCGAGCTGCGTGCGCAAGCCGCGCCCGAAACGGCGGTTTACGTGTATGCCAAGGCCATGCAGGGTCCTCCGATGCCGTTGGCGGTGAAACGTCTGCAGTTAAAAGAATTGCCGGTAACACTGTCGCTGGGCGATGGCGACGCGATGACGCCGTCGATGAAACTGTCATCATTTGACCAGGTAATCGTCGGCGCGCGCGTCTCCATGAGTGGCAACCCGGTGGCGCAAAGCGGTGATTTTTTCACCGAACAGGATTCGGTCGACAGCGCCAATCCGCCGCCACAGATCAGCCTGACCATCGATCGAGTTAAATAACGAGTGGCGCGCCACGCGCGCTAACCAAACGTTTTCTTGATTTCCTCGAAAGGCGCGGTGATCGCGTAGACGTTTTGATAACCGATTTGCTGCAAGGTATGCGCCGCCAGCGAAGCACGACCACCGCCGCCACAATGCGTCAGAATTACCGTGCTTGCCTGCGGACAAACCTGGTGAACCTTCATTTCCAGCAGGCCACGTGAGATATTTACCGAGCCTAATAACTTCGATTCACCGGCACTGTGGGCCTCGCGCACATCGACGATGACCGCGTCCGGGTTTTCGTCGTAAATTTTCTTCGCAGTCGCCACATCCACACATTCGATGTGTTGCTGAGCGTCGCGGATCATGTCGTCGGCCGTCTTCAGCATCTTATTTCCCTCTCGATAGTAATCACCACGATAGTTTACCGGGAAAAGGCAACCGAACAAGCGCAGGCCTGCGCGAAAGGTCCGATCAGCCGGTGAAATTCTGTGTGCCTGGCGCAGCAGGCCCGGGCGTAATCCGGGATGGGTCCCAATGGTCGCAGGACCACTGCAGCAAGCTTGCCGGACTGTCGATTTCGAGCTCGGCGGGGACTGCCTGTCCAAGATGGCGCAGCGCGGCCAGTAGCAATTGTGACGCGTTTCGATGATCCACTGGATTGGCGCCGGTCTGCTTGCTGAGCTTGATACCATCGGGATTATTGACCAGCGGAAGATGCAGGTAGGAGGGTGTCGCGAATCCAAGACGCTGCTGCAGGTAAAGGTGGAGGCAGGTATTCTCAAGCAGGTCGGCACCACGTACGATCTGGGTGACTCCCTGTAATTCATCGTCTACCACCACGGCAAGATGATAGGCAAAGATATCGTCGCTGCGACGCAGTACGAAATCACCTACCGATTCTTCAAGCCTGAGCGAAAAGTAGCCATATACTCGATCGTGAAAACCAATCTCGCCAGCCGCCGCCGTATTCAGGCGCAACGAACACCCGCGCTCGGCGAGAGCTTTGTGGCGACAGTTGCCGGGATAAATCTGTCCCAACAGACCACTGGGTACGGACTGTTCGCGCAGCGTTTTGCGGCTGCATTGGCAGGCGTAACAATCCCCCTGTCGCAGCAATTGTTCGAGATAGTACTGGTAATGTTCAAAGCAGTCGCTTTGATAGAGGACGGGTCCATCCCACTCGAAGCCGAAGGCCTCCAGGTCGCGCAGGATCTGATCGCTGGCACCTGCGACCACGCGTGGAGTATCGACATCTTCAATACGCAGTAGCCAGTGACCCCGTTGCGACCTGACATCGCAATAGCTGGCCAGCGCCGCTACCAGCGAGCCGAAATGCAGGGCTCCTGACGGTGTCGGTGCGAAACGTCCAATTGGCAGCGTCAAGTCAGCAGTTGTTCCAGAATGCCTTGATAAATTTTCGATAACTGTTCGAGCTCGTCAATGTTTACGTGCTCATTGAGCTTGTGAATCGACTCGTTCACCGGGCCGAGTTCGAGTACTTGCGCGCCGGTGGGCGCAATGAAGCGGCCATCCGAGGTACCGCCGGTAGTCTCCAGTGACGTTGTGATACCGGTGTGTTGCTTGATCGCCTGCTGCGCCGCGATCACCAACTCGCCTTCAGGGGTCAGGAACGGGTAGCCCGAGATCGACCAGTCAATGTCATAGTCGAGCTCGTGCTTGGCGAGTATGGCACGCGTGGTTTCGATTATTTGATGAGCATCGATTTCGGTCGAATAGCGCAGGTTGAACCAGACTTCGGCATGTCCAGGCACCACGTTATGCGCACCGGTACCGGCATTGATGTTGGAAATCTGGAAGCTGGTGGGCGGAAAGAAACGGTTGCCCTGGTCCCATTCATGGCGTGCCAGTTCATGCAGCGCGGGCATGGCGCGATGGATCGGGTTATCGACCTTGTGCGGATAGGCGACATGACCCTGCACACCATTAATGGTCAGTTTGGCGCCAATCGATCCGCGTCTACCGTTTTTGACGACATCGCCAACTCGTGCCTGGCTGGAAGGTTCACCGATCAATGCCCAGTCGATTTTCTCTCCCCTGGCTTCGAGGGTTTCGATTACCCTGACAGTACCGTTGATAGCGATGCCCTCTTCGTCGCTGGTTATTAACAGGGCAATTGAACCCTGGTGATCGGCATGCTGTTCGACAAAGCGTTCACAGGCGGTCACCATCGCGGCGATGCTCGATTTCATGTCGGCGGCGCCGCGGCCGTAAAGCATGCCGTCGCGAATTTCGGGCGCGAATGGGTCACTGTGCCACTTGTCGAGCGGCCCCGTGGGAACCACGTCGGTATGGCCGGCAAAGGCCAGTACGGGTCCTGTTTTGCCGCGCCGCGCCCACAGGTTGGTGACATCGTCGAACAGCAGTGTTTCGCATTCGAAGCCGATGGCGCGCAAGCGCGCAATCAACATTGCCTGGCAGCCGGCATCGTCGGGGGTAATCGATGGCCTGGCGATTAAATCGCAGGCCAGCTTCAGAGTTGCACTGGTCATGCCGGGTCGAAGATCTCCTGATATTGTTGAGGGTTGAAGCCCGGGTAGTAGCGATCATTGCGCTGCAGTATGGGGCGCTTGATAATGGCGGGGTTATCCTGCATGAGTTGCAACGCTCTGGCTTCGTTGATTTGCGCCTTAACCGGGTCAGGCAATGCACGCCAGGTTGTACCACGTCGATTCAGCATGACTTCCCAGCCCAGTTGCTGCGCCATCGAGCGTAGTTGATCGTCATCGACCCCCTGTTTGCGGTAGTCGTGAAAGCGATACTCGATAGCCTGCGCCTGCAACCAGTTACGCGCCTTCCTGATGGTGTCGCAGTTGGATATACCGTAAAGCGTAACCATGCCGGTCATCTGAATGCCCTAGATGTTGCGTAACAGGTCATTGATACCGACCTTGCCGCGCGTTTTTTCGTCAACCTGCTTGACGATAACGGCACAGTAAAGACTGTAACGCCCGTCTTCGGAAGGCAGGTTCCCGGAGACCACGACCGAGCCGGCGGGAATGCGGCCATAACTGACCTCACCGGTTTCGCGATTAAAAATCTTGGTACTTTGGCCGATGTATACACCCATCGAAATGACCGAGTTTTTCTCGACGATGACGCCTTCGACCACTTCGGAGCGGGCGCCGATGAAGCAGTTGTCCTCGATAATGGTGGGTGAAGCCTGTAAGGGTTCGAGTACACCTCCGATACCAACGCCACCAGACAGGTGCACGTTTTTACCGATCTGTGCGCAGGATCCAACCGTCGCCCAGGTGTCGACCATGGTGCCGCTGTCGACGTAGGCACCGATATTGATAAAGCTCGGCATCATTACCACGCCTGGCGCCACGTAAGAACCCTTGCGCGCCACCGCCGGAGGTACCACGCGTACGCCGCTGGCGACATGTTGTTCATGGCTACAGCCTTCGAACTTGGAGTCGACCTTGTCGAAATACTGGGTAAATCCGCCCGGCATGATCTGGTTTTCACGAATACGAAATGACAGCAACACGGCCTTCTTCAGCCATTCGTTAACCTGCCAGCCCCCATCGACCGGTTGAGCAACCCGCTGCTGACCCGAATCCAGCAGATCGATGGCGGTCTGCACCGCGTCCCGAACCCTGGCATCGACATTAGCCGGATTGATTTCAGCGCGATTTTCGAACGCCTGTTCGATAATTTGCTGAAGTTCAGACATATTATTTCTCCTAAAGCACTGCTAGTAGCATATTGATCCGCCGGGCGGCATCGATGCACTCGTCGAGCGGGGCGACCAGTGCCATGCGCACCCGGTCCTGCCCCGGATTACCCATCGCCGAATCCCTCGCCAGGTATCGGCCGGGTAGCACTGTCACATTTTGCTCGGCGTAGAGCCGGCGCGTAAATTCGGTATCGGATATGGGCGTTTGCGCCCATAAAAAGAAACCGGCCTGCGGTTTCTGCGGCGCGAGTGTAGCAGAAAGCAGCGCCAAAACCTGTTCGAATTTCTCGCCATACAGGCGACGATTCTCGATCACGTGAGCCTCGTCCTGCCAGGCCACGGTGCTTGCGCTCTGCGTTGCCGGCGGCAGCGCGCAACCGTGATAGGTTCGATACAACAGAAACTTCTCCAACAACCCGGCATCGCCAGCGACGAAACCGGAGCGCAATCCAGGCAGACTGGAACGCTTGGACAGGCTGTTGAACACCAGGCAGTGGCTGAAATTATCGTTACCCATTTCAGTGGCGACACCGAGCAAACCCGCTGGAGGTTTATCCTCGGTGAAGTAAATTTCTGAATAGCATTCGTCGCTGGCGATGACAAAATCGTGCTGATGTGCCAGTTCGATCAAATGTCGCAGGTAGCCGGGCGGCATTACCGCACCGGTCGGGTTGCCCGGGTTACAGATATATATCATCTGGCAGTCCGTCCATTCGCTCGCCGTTATCGCTTCGAGGTCCGGCAAGAAACCCTGTTCCGGCAGGCAATCGAGATAACGTGGCGTTGCCCCGGCCAACAAGGCTGCCCCCTCATAGATCTGGTAGAAAGGGTTGGGCATGAACAGCAACGGATTAGTCGCTGTGCGATCGATCAGGCATTGGGCGATCGCAAACAGGGCTTCACGCGTTCCACTTACCGGCAGCACATGGCAGCCCGGATCGAGGTTTTCGGCAGGGATGTCAAAGCGCTGCGACAGCCAGTTTGAAATGGCTTCGCGCAGGGCCTCGCTACCGCGTGTGCTGGGATAGTTTGACAGTTGGTGTAAATGGGCAATCAGGTTTTCCACCACGAAGCGCGGCGCTGGATGCCTCGGCTCACCGATCGACAGAGCGATGTGGTCCAGTGCAGAGGGAGGCTGCAATCCCTGCTTGAGATCGGTGAGCCGTTCAAACGGATAGCGTTGCAGCAGTGATAAGTCTTTATTCATGCGTATCGGGTGCGAGCAGTTAGGGCTAGTATAACGACACTGTCGCTGTTTTGAATCAGCAATTTGCTGAGGAATCTTGTCGAGCTTGGAAACCACTGCAACCGGTAGCCGTGACATGGTGGCCGGCACGGAGATTTGCTTTCATTGTGAGGCCTGGTTACCGCGTCGCTACGCAGTTGGCAATATAACAGGGCGATATCCCCGTTTACATGTTTATGTGCTGCCTCCCTGGTCTCTACGGGGTTTTTGCCTGTCTGTCAGGGTAGACAGAATCCGCCAGGCGGGCTTGTAGAGAGCGCCTGGTGCGCCACGGCTCATTGCGTGTCAGAATATCCTGGTGTTGAATAGTGGGTCGGGGTTGCTGATATGACGGTTGAATTAGACGAAGCGCGCCGCGATTTTGTGGCATTACGCGAAAGCAGCAACGGTGCTTCGCTGGCAACGCTTGGCGACGATCAACTCCCCTGCGTGAGTTACGCGCCGTTGGTCTGGGTCGATGATCATTACTATCTATTCCTTAGTGACCTTGCCGGCCACACCCGCAATCTGCGCCGTTGCCCTTCGATCAGCCTCATGTTGATCGCCGCCGAAGACCAGGCAGCCAATGCCTTCACGCGCCAGCGTATAACGCTGCAGGGCACTGCTGATCTCCTGGAGCGCGACGATTTCTCATTTTCGCAGGTTTTAGCCGAGTTTCACCGGCGTTTTGGTAAAGTCATGACGATGATCGAACCCTTGGCTGATTTCCACCTGTTTCGTCTGCAGTTGCACAGTGGTCGTTTTGTGCGCGGGTTCGGTCAGGCCTATGAGCTGGCGGGTGAGCAGCTGCAACAATTGCGGCATATTGGTGCCGGTCAATAAATTAGGTTCCAACAAGAACAACCTTTTCCACCAGCGCAAGTTCGCCTGTCTCCACAGCGAGCGGCTGCAGGCCTTTTATTGTGCCGCCACTCTGCTTTGCGATCCGGTCGATATTCGAAATGCGCTTGATGCTGCCAACACTCGGGTGAGGACGGCAATTATCCCGGCGAGGTTTTGGCTGCGCTGGGCGCGTTGTTGGTCAGCAGATTGCAGACGGAA